>Ga0115007_10001479_pt1 | contig 15138 bp, 14 predicted proteins | sample ArcOceMetagenome_2_FD_87166 | JGI IMG/M metagenome (GOLD analysis project Ga0115007, IMG submission 87166) | Marine eukaryotic phytoplankton communities from Arctic Ocean - Arctic Ocean ARC135M Metagenome | ecosystem: Environmental > Aquatic > Marine > Oceanic | place: Arctic Ocean | collected... | reverse complement strand
TTTAGTATCGACTTGAATCTGAAAAAATCCGTTTCAATTAAAAAATAACCCACTTAAATAATCACTAAAGCTACTGCCTTACGCTCAATAGCGTCATAATAAATCCCTTGTCGTACTATCGTTCTTTTATTGTTCTTTTATTATCGTTTAATTCACCGGTTGGAGCTTTCAGTGGCTGTATTTAGTCTTCGTTCAATTACAACACCCGAATGGCTAACCCATTATTCTAAATGCACAGCCCGGTCCGACATTCAAGCGGGCATTACCGGAGCCATTATTACGTTACCGCAGGTTATTGCTTACGCACTCATTGCAGGAATGCCAGCGGAATTCGGTCTTTATACCGCAATGGTCGCCACGGTTATTGCCGCTTTTGTAGGCTCTTCGTACCATCTAGTAACGGGGCCTGCAGCAGCTATATCCATTGTAGTCATGAGTATCGCCAGTGAGTATGCGTCTATTGGCTCACAAGATTACATCAATACGGTATTTACGCTAACGCTACTGACCGGGATCATACAGCTCGGTCTAGGCTTGCTTCGGTTGGGAGCCCTAGTCAACTTCATATCACACACCGTCATCGTCGGCTTTACATCCGGCGCCGCACTCCTCATTGCCGCTAGCCAGATACCATCCGTTATGGGCGTTGCAAAACAAGTGCTAGAGACAAACAGCACTGCAACGCAAGGGGGGGCATCAACAACAGAACCTTTTTATCACTATCTTTGGTCTCTGCTGCAACACCCTGAACACATTAATCTCAAATCGGTGAGCATTACACTCGTCACTATTGCGATCGCTTTTCTCGTTAAGTGGTTTATGCCTCGCATACCGTACTTAATAATTGCGCTCATTGGCGGGTCTTTATCAGCATATATTATCGATAGTCAGCAGGAGCTTAGTTATATTGGGGATCTCCCCGCCTCATTGCCTAGTGTCAGCTTCAGTTTGATTGATACCTCTAAAGTGTCTGATCTATTTTCTGGTGCCTTTGCCTTGGCCATGCTAGGGCTAATTGAAGCTGTAACGATTGCTCGAGCACTCGCTAGAAAATCCCATCAACATCTTAGTGGGAATCGCGAGTTCGTTGGACAAGGGGTTGCGAATATAGGGACAAGCTTACTAAGCGGCTTTGCTTCATCAGGGTCATTTACTCGCTCTGCTGCCAATTATGATGCGGGAGCCAAAACGCCAGTTGCGTCTTTAGTGATGGCGCTATCGCTCGCCCTAATCGTTATGTTTTTACCCTATTTAACGCGTTACCTACCCGCTGCAGCCGTAGCGGGATGCATTATTTTGATTGCCTATAATCTTTTTAAATTCAATGAAATATACGATATAGTTAAAGCCAGTAAGCATGACTCATGGGTATTAGGGCTTACTTTCTTTGCCGCTTTATTATTAGAGCTACAATTTGCGATTTATGTGGGTGTAATTTTCTCATTAGTCTTCTATCTACAAAGAACGTCGAAGCCAACCATCATTGACGTAGCCCCTATCCCTGACCGGCCTAAGCGGCCTATTCGCAATGTGAAACGCTTTACCGCACAAGAGTGCCCGCAAATTAAAATCATTCGAATTGACGGGTCGCTTTTTTTTGGGGCCGTAGATCACATACAACAACACTTACGTAAACTGGCCAGCAGTTTACCCTCCCCGCCTAAAATTATTATTGTTGGCAAAGGTATTAATTTTATCGATATTGCTGCTATTGAAATGCTAGAGCAGGAGGTACACCGCATAGAGATACGTGGGGGTCATCTACTCTTTTGTTCGCTAAAAGGCACCGTCTTAGATGAAATGGAAAGAAATGGTGGTTTACGTAAGCTTGGACATGCGCGGTTTTGTGAAACACCTGAGCAGGCGATAGAAATATTAATGCATGAAGCAGACACGAGCGTCTGCCTCCATTGTACCCAACGTATTTTTAACGAATGCGAGACTAAACCTGGCCCCTCAGAATTAATCGTGACCGCTGTTTAAAAAGCGACTTCAATCACATTTCAAAACCGGGCTGTGCATAGTCCGGCAAGTCTTTCTCGTCAGGGATGGGGGTTGGGCTACCCGATTCATCAATAGCCACAAACTTAAAGTTTCCTTCCGTTACCTTCTCACGTAAACCAATACGCTCACGTCGTACCCATGCCTCCACATGAACATCCATTGACGTGCGACCTATACGAGATATCTTAGTATACACACCCAAAATATCACCGACTTTGACAGGACGAATAAAACTCATACTGTCTAAAGAAACGGTAACTACCCTAGCTTGAGCGCGCTGCCCTGCACAAATACCCGCCGCAATATCCATTTGCGATAGAACCCAGCCACCAAAGATATCACCCGCTGGGTTAGTATCAGCTGGCATGGCAATGGTGCGTGTGGTTAAGCGGCCTGTTACTTGTTCTGTCATGAACGAATTCCTGTCTGTTCAGAGATTTGAAAAAAGATGCTGTACACTCGATGCCCAGTGAAACAAATAATGTTAGCTGAATCTAGTAACTTTATAGACCCGTGTCTGAATTACCTCAATTGCTTAAGGTAAGCATGTCAAAAACGGAACGTTATGTTACCACTTTGGCATTAGTTCCTAAGTTAGCTCCGGTGTAAACTAAACGCCCACTTAGCGTTCACTATACGCGTAAGGCTTTAATGCATGTCTAATACCTCACTTTTAAAAGATAAAACCTTTTTCCGTTTTTGGGTTGGTCAAATTCTATCTACCTTTGCTTTCCAAATGCTCAGCGTAGGTATTGGTTGGCAAATGTATGAACTAACGGATAGTGCTCTTAGTCTTGGGCTTGTTGGTTTAGCTCAATTTTTACCCCAATTATTACTAACCCTAGTCGTAGGACACTTCGCTGATCAGTATAATCGGCTCTATATCATATTAGCCTGCCGCACGTTGATGGCGCTCACCGTACTAGCGCTCGCCATCGGTAATCTATATAACGAAATGACACCCCACCTTATTTATGGCTGCGCTGTGGCGCTAGGCGTATCTCGTGCGTTCGAAATGCCAGCACTCCAAGCCTTAGTTCCCAATCTAGTACCTAGTAATCGGTTAGCGTCTGCGATGGCGTTAATGGCGTCAGCACGTGAGGCTATGGTCATTGTTGGACCCGCTATTGGCGGTATTATCTACATTCTCGGGCCGGATGTTTTATACGGCAGCAGCACGCTGTGTTTTATCTTATCCGGCCTCTTTTTATGCCGCCTACAATACAACCACATAGCCAAATCTAAAGCGCCCGTGACCCTTAGCTATTTATTAGGCGGCCTTACCTATATCCGGCGCAACCCTGTCATCATGGGTTCTATCTCGCTTGATATGTTCGCGGTGCTACTGGGTGGCGCTACCGCGCTGCTACCTATTGTCGCAAAAGATATTTTAGAAACAGGCCCATGGGGGTTAGGTATATTACGCAGCGCACCCGCTGTCGGCGCCGTACTCATGTCGATCTATCTAGCCCGCCGTCCACTCAAATGTAATGTCGGAAAAATTATGTTTAGAGCCGTGGCAATCTTTGGCGTCGCTACTATCATCTTCGGCTTATCGACTAATCTATATATATCTGTATTTGCTCTAATCATGCTGGGCATGGCGGACATGATCAGCGTAGTGATCCGGTCGACTCTGGTGCAACTAGAAACACCGGATGAGATGCGAGGCCGTGTAAGCGCCGCTAATTCTGTCTTTATTGGATCATCTAATCAGTTAGGTGAGTTTGAATCTGGAGCGACGGCTGCCTTGTTTGGTACGGTCCCTGCCATTGTTATCGGTGGTATTGGCACCTTAGCTGTGGTCGGAATTTGGACCTTTCTATTCCCCACCTTGGCAAAGCGGGACACGATGGAAACCCCCGTTGAGTCTGGGATAACGGTTCCAGTAACAGGTAAATAACGTTCAGCTAAGGCTAAACACCTTGAGCATAACCCGCTAACAACTCGGACAACCAATCAACAAACGCATGGACGCGTTTAGATAGGTTGCGCCGATGTGGATACAAAATCATTATTGGCATCGGCTCTGCTTCATAAGCACTCATGACTTGCACCAAACGCCCTTCGCTTAATAACTGGGCAACCCCCACGCGCGGTACTTGCACCATCCCTAGTCCAGCCACACAAGCGGCAGTATAAGCCTGCACGTTATTGACTGTTAGCGAACCTGGTACAGGGTACGTTTGATAGTGTTTGCCGTCCCAATACTCCCAACCGAACGGTTGGCTACCCAATACAGTGGTGTAATGCACCAATTGATGCGAGCCTAACGCGTCTAACTCTTGAGGGCTACCGTACCGTTCTATATAGGCTGGACTAGCACAGGTAATAATATCTAGCGTACCAATATGACGTGCGATTAAACTAGAGTCATCGGTATGCCCCACACGCACCACGCAATCAAACCCTTCTGCCACCAAATCCACTTGCCGGTCCGTACAACTTAGCTCTACCTCAATATGCGGGTAACGGTCCATGAATTCCGATAAATGTGGTATGACAACATTCATCGCCGCCCCAGTAGGCATATCAACCCTCAAACGGCCCGACAAGGTCGCAGGCGTTTGTTGAAATAACGAATTTAGCTCATCCATATCAGCTAATAATTCTTTGCAACGCTCGTAATAAACACGGCCGTCTTGTGTCAACTCCACGCGCCGGGTCGTGCGATGTAATAGCCGTGTTGATAACTGATCTTCTAACTGCTGAATCGCTTGCGACGTAGCAGCTTTAGGAATGCCCAAAGACTCCGCGGCTTGTGTAAAGCTAGAACGCTCAGCTACTGCTAAGAAAATCTGCATCGCCGCTAATCTATCCATACAATCGACCATACCCTCTATTGATTCATTTTTTTGAACAGTGAAAACAAGAATAGCTTATTTATCATGCCTTATAAGGTTAATAAACTAGTATCACTGTCATCAACAATGCACACATGAGCTATACCGCACATGCGTATACTTTTTAGGAGCACCCTCACATGAGCCTTATATCCACTAGTAGAGCAGCTAACAAAGACACCAATACAGCTAATTTTAAAGTCGCGCTCGTCACTGGCGGAAGCCGTGGCTTAGGCAAAAGTAGCGTGCTAGCTCTCGCTGCAAAAGGCACGGATATCCTCTTCACCTATAACAACCGTGAAGACAAAGCGGCCGAAGTCGTTAACGCAGTTGAAACATTAGGACAAAAAGCGATCGCACTGCAACTTGATGTTAGCCAACGCGCCACATTTGCAGATTTCACTAACCGTATAAAAGCAGAGCTGAACGTACACTGGAACCGAAAAGATTTCGACATCTTGGTCAATAATGCCGGTATAGGCATCAGCTCACCGATAGAAACGACAACCGAAGCTGACTTTGATTTATTAATGAATATCCACTTGAAAGGCCCCTATTTTTTAACCCAAGCTCTACTCCCTTATTTAGCAGATAATGCTCGAATTATTAACGTTTCGACGGGATTAACACGCTTTAGCGTTCCCGGTTACTCCGCTTATGCCATGATGAAAGGTGGCGTTGAAGTCTTTACCCGCTACTTAGCCAAAGAGCTAGGTGCCCGTGGTATTAGTGTCAATACAATAGCACCCGGTGTGGTAGAGACAGATTTTAGAGATGGCGCGGTTCGAAATGATCCTAACATGAAGGCTTTTTTGGGATCACAAACAGCACTGGGTCGAATTGGCCAACCCGATGATATTGGCCATATCGTCGCATCAATGTGCCAAGATGAAAACCGCTGGATTAATGCCGAACGGATTGAAGCATCAGGCGGTATGTTTATTTAGACTATCTGAGTTATAAGCCGGTAACCTACTTCATCCCTTAGCAACACTGGCTTATAATGAGCGCCTGTTTTTATAGGCCAGTTGTTATGCTATCGAATGTACGTATTGTTCTTATTAATACTTTCCATCCAGGTAATATTGGTGCGGCTGCCCGCGCTATGAAAAATATGGGGCTCACTAATTTATGGTTAGTAGACCCTAAAGAGTATCCGCACCCAGAAGCTGACTCACGCGCTGCCGGTGCTAAAGATGTACTCGACTCAGCCACGGTAGTTGGTACCTTGGAAGAGGCGATTGCCGATTGCCAAATGGTCGTTGGTACGAGCGCTCGATCACGTACATTCGATTTACCAATCCAAGATGCCCGAACCTGCGCTAAGCAGGTCATAGAAGAAGCCCCCAACGGTAACGTTGCGATTGTGTTTGGTCGCGAGACCATGGGCTTGCTCAATGAAGAAATCCAGTTGTGTAACTACCATGTCTATATTCCGGCTAATCCAGAGTATCCTGTTCTCAACGTGGCGCAAGCTATACAGTTGCTGAGTTACGAAGTATGGGTCGCATCACAAGATCAAACGATAAAAGCGACCGACTATGAGTACCCGCGCCAAAAAGAAATGGTTCTGTTTTATACTCATTTAGAGACCGTACTTCGTACCACGCAATTTCTCATTCCGCAGCACGAAGGCCGAGCGATGGCGAAACTAAAACGCTACTTTAATCGGACTCGACCCGAAAAAGCGGAACTTGGAATGCTAAGAGGTATTCTAAGTTCTGTACAAGACACCTTAAAAAAACAAGCCAGTGGCACTTCTGACAAGGACTGATAGCAATGCATACGAATTTAAAATCATTACGTGACCAAGCTCGTGAACTGCAACTCGGTATTGAATCGGTATCAGCCGAAATGGAAGCTTACGAAAACAACATCGCCGGTATTCAAGAATGCGCCCTCACCTTACAAAAAAGTATTCGCCTTGTGGGTAACAACCGCATTGCAGCAATGGCCGCTAAAGATCAGCGTAAGGTTATGGATCAAATGGAACAAGCCGCGAACGAACTAGTAGAGTTACTAAAACGATGATCGACAGCTACCCTTTAGGGAAAATCACGCCGGAGCAATTTTTAAGTGAATACTGGCAGAAAAAACCGCTACTTATTCGTAATGCCTTTCCTGACTTTGAAGCACCGGTCAGTGCTGATGAATTAGCGGGACTTGCATGCGAACCGGATGTTGAATCACGTCTCATTATCCAGAACCCTTCTACTGATGAATGGCTATTAGAAAACGGGCCTTTTGATGAAGAGCGTTTCATGGCCCTCCCAAAAACACATTGGACATTACTCGTTCAGGCAGTTGATCACTGGGTACCCGAAGCCAAAGCCTTGCTGGATCAATTCCGCTTCATCCCCAGCTGGCGCATCGACGACCTTATGATTAGTTACGCGCCTAAAGGTGGCGGTGTTGGGCCTCATTTCGATAATTATGATGTGTTCTTATTGCAGGCAGAGGGGCAACGCCGTTGGGAAATCGGCGGGGAATTTAACGAAGGCTCACCCCGCCGTAAAGACGTACCCGTGATGATCATCCCTGAATGGGAAGCAGAAGAAAGCTTTGTGCTAAACCCAGGCGATATGCTGTATGTACCACCTCAGCTAGGCCATAACGGTGTCGCTGAATCTGATAACTGCATCACCTACTCCATCGGGTTTAGAGCGCCTTCGCACGCTGATATCTTACGTAACTTTACTGACTTCGTGGGTGAGCAAGTCACCAGTGAAATGCGTTATACCGACGGGGATATCGTACCTCAAGAGAGCCCTTCTCTCATGAAGGACGAGGTCTTTGATAAAGTACGTCATATTTTTGAAAGCTATCTAAAAGAGCCCGGCTTACTGGAAGACTGGTTTGGCCAACACATGACCGAACCAAAGTACCCCGAACTCGCGCAACCTGATGAAGATGCTGAACCCATCACACCAGAAGATTTGCAGGAGTATTTAGACAATGGCGGTCTCTTGTTTCGAGCAGAAGGCAGCCGTTTTGCCTATCGCCAAAAACAAGTAAAAAACTACGTTCTCTTTGTCAACGGCGTATCGTGTGAAGTGCATGCACACGAAGGTGATTTTGTCCGCGCTATCTGCGACAACGAAGCCATTGGCAGCGATATAATTAATAGTACAGAAACATTAGAAATTGCTGCAGAGCTAATCAACATGGAAGCCCTGCGCACTGAGTTAGATGAGGATAGCGAAGAGAATTGATATTTCTATTCAGCCATAGATGAAATGTTAGGGTTAAAGATGACGAGCTTTATTCATCGTCATCTTTAACATCAGCATGGGACGTACCGTCATACTCACTGATATGCCCAAAAGGTTCAAACCAAAAGAACGAGCTGATGAAACTAAACTCACGTGTTAATCCATTATCCGCAGACTGGGCTAAACGCCATACAATCCCCTCCGCTTCAGGGAACTGATCGCCTTGTATCTGATCTTCAAATAATCGGTTGATTAATATACCATCCGTAAGTCCGCTCGCAAGTAAGCGTACAACAGCTGATGCCTGTGACTCATCAAATATCGCCAAATCATCACGTTGTTTCGCTGTCACACTGATGGTCATTTCTACACCGGTTGGCTGGGCGAAAATACCATTAAATGCTTCACGCAACAGTGCATAGGCACTAAAGAAGCGCTCGTGATATAAGCAGTTTGAATATTCTTCCCACAAGCGATCGTCAGGCATATCATGACTTACTTGTTCGATCTTCCCTGCAGTTAATTCATCTGAAAACAGATGCGTTAACACCACCTTAGCCGCTTCATTTGGCTCTAAATCGCTGAGAGACATCATGCACATCTCTCGCAGCTCAGATGCATCCATCCCCTCTAAGCCGTCATCAAGGTCCATAATAGACATGAGTGCATGGTAATCCTCATTGGACCACGCGTTTTGAATCTTATTTAACTTACGAAAAGCAGTGACCTGGACAGAGAACTTGGGATTCATACAATATTCCTTTGCATCAAAAAGATGACCTGTAGACATCAAAATATCTGTATTTATCCCTATTCACAAGACAGCAGAACAATATATAAATTTTTTTAATATGTGACTTTTTAGCATATTGAGTCAAACAATAAGAATAAAAAACCACGACTGATGCAGCTTATACCAGTACTCTATTCTCGCTACCCGGCAATACAGAAAGTGTTTTAGCACTGGCCGTATCTACAATATAAGTATCCGTCTTCACTGAGTCTACAAAGACCCACTCACTTGTCGCCTGCTCTGGCGTAAATGTTACTATCATAAATCCGCGCTGGCTCACATTCATATAAGACAACCCATCGATTAAGGTAGTAAAGCTATGCTCTACTTGCCCTAATGTTGTTAGGTCAGCGGCTTCTAGCCCTAAATAACTTTCTAAACCCGGTGATGAGACAGCGCTGGTGGCAAACTCAACGCCGACTGCATTTCCATGAGAATCAATTAGATTACTAGCCCACGCATTATGTGTATCACCCGACAGTACTATTAAGTTTTTATTCAATTGCTGTGCTAACGCCATCACAACTTCGCGTTCGTAAGCATAACCATCCCATGCATCTAAATTATATGGGATAGTCGTTTCAATAAGTGCTCTTTCCTCATCCGTAACAGTAGGGTCACTGGCGTCGATTCGCATTTTGATCGCCACAAACTCACCTAATCGTGTAAAATCTGACAACAGAGCTGCTGGAATACTCATCCGGCCAATGAGTATTTGCTGGCCTAATACATCCCATCGCGCCGTCGATGTCATCATGGTTTGCTGCAACCATAACAATTGATCAGCGCCTAATAACGTTCGGTTAGTATTCGATAAATCCGCTACAAACTGTGCCGTATTCATTAATCCTGTCACGGAATCAATATAATTTTCGTAATTTAATGGCTCATCCCGGCCTATAATGCGCGTGTCCAACATATATAAAGATACTAGGTCACCAAAGACGAACTGACGATAAATCGTCCCCTGATCTCCCTCACTGGCCGGACGCACTGGAATCCATTCAAAGTAGGCCTGCAATGCAGCTAACTTTCGCTCGGTAAAGTCACCTTCACCTTCATTATGGTTTTCTGCACCACCTTTCCATGTGTCATTCGCTACTTCGTGGTCGTCCCATACAGCAATAAAGGGTAAGGAACTATGTAAGTCTTGAAGGTCGGTGTCGGTGCGGTATAACGCATAACGTTTGCGATAATCCGATAATGTGAACAGTTCTGTATCATTATCAGCCGGTAACGCACGGCCGATGGCCTCTGCATCTTCGGTTGCGTATTCACCCATCGCATATTCGTATAAGTAATCACCCAAATGAACCGCCACGTCAATATCAGAACGAGCAGCCGCTTCACCGTAGGCATGGAAGAACCCAGCGGGATAATTAGCACATGAGAACACCGCCACTTTAACCTGTTCAACGTTGCCCACAGGTAACGTTTTCATCATACCTATCGGCGAAATTTTATCGTTTGAGATAAATCGGTAATAGTATCGGGTATTAGGTGAAATGTTTTGAATGTCTACTTTTACTGTGAAGTCGCGGCTAGCATGAGTGCTAGTGCTGCCCTGATGCACTAAATCAGCAAAGTCCCTGTCGGCCGATACTTCCCAATGCACTCTCACACTTTGTACGTCAGAATTACGCGGCGTAATACGTGTCCAGATAATAACTTTATCGGCTAAAGGGTCACCACTTGCCACACCATGTTGATAGCTAATGGCAACGCCATTATCATCGCTATTACACCCCATCAAACCAGTCGAAATAACGGCCGCACCAAACCCATAAGCGGATAAACGAAGAAAATTACGTCGAGAAAACTGAGACATCTTGTGCTCGCTGTTAGCTGGTTATGATTGAGACAAACAGCTTACAGCGGGTATATGACGGGATGTTGACGGGATGTTGACGGGTTAAACTTTGATGCTTAACCTTCAACGAGTGTTGCTAGTAACGCTTCGATATCAGCTTTTAGCTCTGTATCTTCACTTTTATTAGCGTTAATTTTTGCATCTTGAAGGCGTTTAATCGCTTCATCCGTTTGGCCTAATTCAATGAGCAATGTCGCTATTGAATAGGCTATGGATGCCATGTAATCCTTCTCATTAATATCAACCGCTTTAGCAAGCGCTTTTTCGTAAACGTCTACAGCGTCCTCTACTTCTTCAGTAAAATCAGCCAACGTTTCCCATTGTACCGGGTGGTCTTTTTCAGTGCCCTCGTTCTCGATACAAATAGCTTTTAGCTCAGCATAAAGCGCATCGAACGTTTCTCTGTCTTCTTTGTCGGCCGCTTCCACAAGCTTTTCAGCCAAAGTATGTACGGATTTGTATAAACGGGTGTTTAGCATTGGTTGTTACCTTGTTTCATATATTTAAATCACCACTGAAAACCTAGACACTCCCTAGCCGTTCTTGGTATTGGTTACATTGTAAAGCTTTTCTATGTCGTTAAAACCCCATACAGTACTAACCAATTGACCAGTACCATATGAAGATCTTTTTTTAATGTTGAATTGTATCTATAAGGCTACTCAACATCAGCAAACTTACCGCCATTAAAGTGCTGCCATGCTAAAGAATCACCTGGCCTTTCGACGCTATTAAAAAAGCCGGTAATGAGTTTACTGCCCTCTTCCTGTGTATCAGGAAACACGGAATTGAGTTCGTCAGTTTGGCTTGTCAGTACGAATACGTTGTCCGCCGTACCGAACCGACTGAAGATAGAGCCGGGGCCTTTTTCTTGAGTCAACACCATTGAGTTACCCACCATATAACCATCGAGCACTTGATTACGGATTAGTAGAGGACGGAACCGGCCATCAGTGTCTTGCGCCCAGAGCGCGTTACTGTCGAAACGATTGCATTTACCAAGCTCTGGCTCACGCGAGCCGCTATCTTCGTTTATCTCGCCTGTAAACACACACAGCCTTAGATCGTCGACTATCTCCTGCTCAACTTCCTCTCCCAGAAGCTCTGCAGCAACGGTACTAAATGGTCCAAACCCGAGGGACTGCTTAAGGCTGGGAAAACCATTTTCAAAAGATGAGAAAGCTAGCCACCGCTGCCTATGAGCGTTATCACATTGGTCGTGTATAAGCTTATTACTCGTTGAAGATAGACAGCGTGTTCCGCCATCGATTTGAACCGTAATTTGGTTGTTATGACGTGTCCAGACCTGACCAAGATTACCATCAGAGCATTCTCTGGTGACGACATTATCATCCGATCTGGTGGCTTCTAAACATAGATTAGCGATGGAGCTGCGAATGTGTCCGCTTTCCTTCAACACCCATGTTTGACGGCTGGATATAGGGTCACAGCTAAGCACACGGGTTTTACCCTCTGTTAGTTCTCCATCAGAACCTAACTGACCGTTCTTACTATAAATGCATCGGTTAAGCGCACCTTGCTGGAGGTTCCCTAGCAATACATGTGTTTCTGGACGCCCGGTTACTGTTGCTAGATCAACGTACGGATCTTGCAGTATTGCTTCGGCTTTACTTTGGATCAATGCCATCTGCGCATCTTGCTTATCGAGTGCGCCTAGCAGTTCGGATACTTTTCTCAACTTAAACACATTGGCTCTATCTCGCATACTACCGCCGTTACATGATTGGCTTACTGTGGGGTCGATCTTTTGACAGCTAAAGCTTTCTTTGAGGATAAGGGTACCGTTTCGCTTGAATCTAATGGTCGCAGACGCTTTGGAACGCTCGTTTTTATCGTCGATACTGATCGTCATCTCTCGTAGGCGGTTTGATTCACTCTTAAACTCTTTAATATCATTGAGGATTCCCCGAGATACTTGCTGAGCCAGTATGGCGTAGTGTTCTTGATGTGAAATTGCAGTCGACAGCTTTGCTAGCCCAAGTTTGTAGTTCGCTAAAACGAGTGCTGGGGTTAAATCATACGTTTCACGCGTGTCATTCTGCGCGATCATTGGCGAAAGAAACGAATTTTCGGCATTATTTATGTCACCGATGATACTCTCGATTCTAATATTGATTGAGCTGGCTTGAATGGGATTAAGGCTCTCTAAATTAGCGTCAGCTAATAGAGGGTCGGTAGCCAGTGTGTTACTAAGAAGCGTGATGGAATCTGCAATGTCTTCTACGTTATCCTCTATTTCATTAAACGCTTGGCTATCTAGCTCCGAGCGGATTAATCCAACCACTGTCTTAACGTCCAGTGGTTTTGCATCATTACCACAACCAAAAAAACCACCAAGCGACAACCCAACTCCAACCACAGGCCCTATGGCTGGGAGTGAACCTGCGACAGCACTGGATGCTTGAAGGATGGTATCAGCGTTCGTCGAACAGTCGGCTTGTACGGTCTGTACGCTTAAAGTAATACTGGCCACTCCAGCGACGGCTATAACATTTTTTATCAAATGGTTTAACATGACTTTCTCCTCGAATAGTAAATTTCCAATTGAGCTACGGAGGGATATACGCAATAGAATTTGAGAAAGTTGCACTCAGTTCAATAAATAATGTGATTCAATCTATAACTGTCATGGTGGCCAACAGAAACTGGCAACAAATACTATGAATTGCACTGCAGCTTTATTAATCGTGTGCCGTATAACTATCTAAAGATGAAGATAAGGGTTTGAATTTGGATAACGATGAATTGGTGAATCTGCTGGCTCGTTGCGCACTGAAAGATCAAAAAGCAGTCGCCTTGCTCTATCAAAAGACGGCGGCTTACCTTAATGCAGTGGCGTATCGGATACTGGGTTCTACGGAGTGCAGTAATGATGTACTCCAAGAATCCTTTGTGCAGATATGGGAAAATGCGTCTACCTATACATCTAACGAAGCGAACCCTTTAACGTGGATGACTAGCATTGTGCGTTACCGGGCAATCGATAAGCTCAGACGAGAACGTCGTCACCAGAACCGCCCTCGAACTGAAGAAGAAAACAATATTTTGATATACACCCCCGGTGGCGTTCAGCCAGATGATCACCACCGTCGTTTACGTTTAAATGTAGAAATAGAGAAGTGCTTGGATGTCATGAACGAGCACTTTAATAAAAGTGTCAGACTGGCATATCTTTACGGTTATTCGCGGGAGGAGCTAGCCGAGACCTTGGGCACTAATTTAAATACGGTGAAATCTTGGTTACGCCGTGGTTCTAGTAGACTAAAAGAGTGTTTGCAAGGCAGCTACCCATGAATGAGCGAACCCATAACGAAACCCTAGCCTTTGAATACGTACTAGGCACTTTGGAAGGCAACGAACGGGAAGCCTTCATAGCTAAAATACGTTCGGACGAAGCACTGTTAAACGAAGTACGTTATTGGGAATCTGCATTGATGCCCTCGCTCGATAACCTACCTCAGTTGGATCCCAACCCCGCTACTTTTTCTAAGATTAAAGCGTCAATCGACAGTCGCATAATGCGACCGAATGAGAATAAGCCGCTCAGTTTTTGGGAGAAACTCTTACCTTGGAAAATGGCAACGGCATCCACCATGGTCCTGCTGTTACTCCTCAGTACCTTATTACTAAATAACAGTATGCAACTAAATGAATCGGTCACATCACCTAATGCTGATTATGTAGCCGTGCTCGTTGATGGCGATAATAACCCGGTAGTCACGGCCCTAGCCGTCAGCAATGGTGGTCCTCTATGGTTGAAATGGGAAAACTGGAGCGCACGCCCAGGGTATCGTTTACAGCTCTGGTCACAATCACGCGAAGATGGGGAAATTCACCCCATATTAGTGTTTGACGGCGAACAGCCTCAAGAAATGCCTTTGGATAAGGCATCTTGGCGGCTCATTAAAGGCTCATCCCATTTGCTCATCACCCAAGAGGCTATCGACAGCCCACCCGTTGACAAGCCGAGTGAGCTCATTGTTGCGAAAGGTATTTGTATTCGCCTTACGGGTACGAATCCCCGTACGTAAAAGCACTTCAATCTAGGCCTTGTAACGAGGCCCTACTTCGACAAGTATTTAATAGCGTTTTCTAAGCCTTCTACCGTCAATGGGTACATATGCCCTCCTATCTGATCTTTGATCGCATCAGTCGTTTGGGTGTATTTCCAATAACTTTCGTCAGAGGGGTTTAGCCAGATGACTTTTCCCCACGTATCAATTATGCGCTGTAACCACGCTTGGCCCGTCTCTTCATTCATGTGCTCGACACTGCCGTAGGGACTTAATAGCACCTAAGGGTACATAGCCGCGTCACCGACAAACATAACGCGGTAATCCTTACGATAGCTATCAAATACATCAAGTTCAAAGGCGATATATTCAAAACGACGAC
>Ga0115007_10001477_pt1 | contig 15141 bp, 1 predicted proteins | sample ArcOceMetagenome_2_FD_87166 | JGI IMG/M metagenome (GOLD analysis project Ga0115007, IMG submission 87166) | Marine eukaryotic phytoplankton communities from Arctic Ocean - Arctic Ocean ARC135M Metagenome | ecosystem: Environmental > Aquatic > Marine > Oceanic | place: Arctic Ocean | collected... | reverse complement strand
GAATTGTAAAAAATACTGTTGTACTGAAGTGGTTCATACATTACAGTAGTAGTAAAATGAGTAAAGTACAAATTGCATTATATTCATCTACTTTTTATGGTCCAGGAACCGGGTATTTGGTTATTTTTATTTCGAGCGTTCTTAAGTCCCTGTTGAAAATAAAGCTGAAGAGAACCCACAGGAAACCTCTTCTCATTTCAATCTGCAAGCAATTTTTGAACGAAAAATTCGTTCACCGGCAAAAACAAAAACACAACATCAACTGTAAGTCACTCTCGCAAACTTACAATGGCGTCTGGTTTTCAAATGACACCAAGGCATCGATGGATGTTTCAAAGGCTTGCAGAATCATTTTCAGTTGGAGAAAGTTTTGTCGAACAAAGTTTACGTACAGATGAAAGTGCTACTTTATTGAAAGCCTTTCTACAGAACCCGAGTTCCCCACCTCGACTGTTTGCTTTCTATCAACCTCGACAAGTACGTGGAGACGTGGAAGGAGAATGGAATGTATCAAAAGTACCAGGAGAACCCGTTCTATTTTTGACACTGGGTGGCGGTGGCACTGAATCTTTGCAAGGCAAAGCAACATATTTTTTACGTCTTCAAAAAGATGGCAAACCAGTTTCTTTGGACGTTGCTGGCTGCGACCAATCGGTTGTCTTTGGTGAATTGGGAAGCAATGGCAACAAATCAATGCTGCATGATTTAGAAACCGTGCTTGAATCGTTGTATCGGCCGATTATACATTCGTTGTCCACAACTGCACCGCTTGAGGAACAAGACGATCTTTGGGGCAGTGCTTCGCGGGATCAACGAAATGAGTTTTTAAACGACATGGATAAATTTTCCGTGTCGTTGGGTGAAACTATTAAATCCATGGTTGGTGGGGTTGATTTAAGAAAACCAGATCCTCGCATTGAACAAATGGCAGTAGCGTTGCAACTCAACGGTGCTGAACCCAAAAAAACGGGAGGAGGGGATCACAATGACGCCAAATCGCGTGGCAGTACTGGCACAGCTGAAGTGGTGAGCCATTACCACGATTTACTGGCTGAATGGTGTGAAACAATTGAACAATATCTTGCCGAATCGCAAAAAAAAGAAAATGGTGGGCGTGGTGGCGACGACGATGAAAGTCGAGGTGGTAAAAGTGACGCGCACAAACGTAATGATGGTCCGTGGACGGAATTGGAATATTGGCGTCGACGAATGCAAAGGTTGACAAATATTATGGAACAACTGAAAACCAAGGAATGCAAACAAGTTCTTGGTGTGTTAGCATCGTACACAAAAGGTGGCGGGGACCAAGGATCTGTGCAAGGCCATGCGGTGTACGCTTTGCTTCGACGCTGGAAAGCCATTGATATATCCATCACGGAAGCTGCCAATGAAGCCAAAGACAATGAAAAGTACCTCAAAACATTAGAAAAATTTATTGAACCACTTTACGAAGATGATCCCATGGCGATTATCGATACATTACCAGCACTGATGAACAGCATTAAAATGATTCACACGATTGCTCGCTACTACAACACAACAGAAAGAATGACTAATTTGTTTGTGAAAATCACAAATCAAATGGTAAACAATTGTTGTGCACATATTGTAAATGCTGCCGCTAGAGCAGCGCAACCACAACTGCAAGATCAAAAAGGTTCTGGTTTCACTGCAGATGGTTCCGTCATGACAAAAGATGAAGCAGCATTGATGGGTACATCGCGTCAAAACAGTAATGGTAAAAATCAACATCTGTCTAAAATCTCCATGTCTGCGGCAGCTGCCATGTCTACCGCAAGCAGTGGTGCTTCGTCGGTCGTGTTGTGGGAAACGGATGCTGCCAATTTAATTGATGCTCTTGAAGCGTGTTTAAAATTAAACGAAGCATACCAAGAACAATATCGTTTGACAAAAGATAAATTATTGACCATGCCAAAATCAAAACAATTTGATTTTCGTGAACAAATTATATTTGGTAAATTTGATTTGTTTTGCCGTCGCGGTGTTAAATTGATTGATATGTTTAGTACCATTCGTCAATTTGAATCCCTTGCGTCTCATAAACTTGAAGGAATGGAAAATTTAATATCTGATTTTCGACGCATTATTCATGATTTTAGAGGCAGGCGTCATCCATTGTTGGCCTACCAAAACAATAAATTCGACCGTGATTATGTAGAATTCAATGTTAAAATTTCTGATTTAGAAAGTGCATTGCAACAATTTATCAATCAAAGTTTTGAAAACATCACGTCCATCAGCAATTCATTGAATTTACTTCGAAAATTTCAACAAATTTTACAGCGTGACAATTTGAAAAGTGATTTGGACGATAAATTCAACATAATTTTTCAAAATTATGGTTTGGAATTAGAACAAGTGCAACACTTGTATGAAAAACACAAACACAACCCGCCGTTTCCTAGAAATTTGCCGCCAGTATCTGGCAATATTACATGGAGCCGTCATTTGCTGAAACGCATTGAAGATCCAATGAAAAAATTTGAATCGAATCAAAACGTGCTTTCGACGAAAGACGCCAAAAAAATTATTAAAACATACAATAAAGTTGCTCGTACCTTGGTTGCTTTTGAATATTTGTGGTATCGTGCCTGGGTTGATTCCGTTGAAACCGCCAAAGCCGGTTTGCAAGCAACTTTAGTCATACGACATCCTGAAGATGGTCGGTTGTATGTCAATTTTGACCATGAAATATTACAATTGATTCGTGAAGCAAAATGTTTAGATCGTATGGGCATCGAAGTCCCAGAAGGTGCACGCATTGTATTGTTGCAAGAAGATAAATTTAAAGCTTATTACAACGATCTTCATTACGCTTTGAATGAATACGAACGAGTAGCGCAACTTGTCATTCCAGTTACAAATGCACTTCTTAAACCACATATGAATGACATGGAATACAAACTTCGACCAGGTATGATAACATTAACCTGGACATCTATGAATATCGATGCGTATAAACATCATGTTCATTCTGGTTTGCAACGATTGGAAGAATTGGTGATTAATATCAATGATTTGATTGAAAATCGTATTGAAAAAAATTTAAAAACTGTTTCTAAATCATTGCTCGTCAGTTTACCCGCTGACGAAGCCTTTACGCTGGAAGAATTTGTTGCCATGCAAGAAGAATACATTGAAAAAAAAGCTGAACTGTTGCAAGGTAAAAATGTTCAAGTGGAAAACGCAGTACATGATTTAATTGGTTTGATCAAATCTTATCCCCTTGACCCACATATTGGAGCTGTTCGTCAAGAAGATGCCGATCGATTAATTGGCCATTACAATCATTTCATGTACCAAGCCCTGCTGAATTGTACCAAAAATTCATTGAATGCCATTAAAAAAAGAGTTGCTAAAGGTGGCAGCAATTCGTTCATTTATGTTGAACGACCCTTTTTTGAAGTGGATGTTCAACTCAATATACCAAAAGTTCAATTATCACCAAGTTTAGATGATGTGCAACGTTCCATTAACAAAGCTGCACAAGCTGTTCTTCGATGCACCAAAACATTGTATGATTGGGGCCAAGGGGCTGCCGGTGGTTCGAATGCTTCAGATGCAACACCTCCATCACCAAACAATACTGTTGCTGCCGGTTCTATGGAAGGTACAGAACCGGATGAAACATACGTTGTCAAGGAAGATACACGCATTACATTTTTTTCAAAAATCGCACGTGATATTGAAATTGTCAGGGTTTGTTTGTTGTTGACCGGAAGTATTCAAGGGCTTCGTAACCTCGTAAAAAATTATTTAGAAACGTTTTCTGAATACTCTTGGTTGTGGACAGAAAGCAAAGACAAAGCATATGCTAAATTTATGAAAACAAGACCAGAATTATCAGATTACAACCGTGAATTAAGAAATTTTTCGGATGTTGAACATCAAGTGGAAGGTATTGGCAGCATGCATAATATTGGTGCGTTAAGTCTCTTGACTAAAAATGTTAAAATTCAACTCAAACATATGGCAGAATTATGGAAAGTGAGTTTTAGTACAAAATTGCACGAAGAAGCACGCACTCGCATGAATGAAATTTTAGATTACATACGTACAACAGACAGTTGGTTGAAACGAACGCAACCTGTGGATCTTCAAACACTTCGATCGATTATGGATAAATTGAAAGAAATTCGTGTTCGTGAATCAGGTATTGAAGCAGAAATTACACCCGTTTTGGATATGTATTCCATGTTGGAAAGATTTTTACCACAGGGTTACATGGACAAAGATGAAATGGATCAAATATCTGTCCTTCGTTCATCATGGCGTAAACTTGTCAATCATGCCGAAGTGGTAACAGATGGATTAATGAAAGTTCAAGTCGTTTTCAAAAAATCGTTGCTGAATAAAATCCGTGATTTTGTCGTAAATGTCCGTGAATTTCGCGCAGATTGGATCGCTAAAGGACCGGGTGTGCCAGGAACCCCTCCAAACATCGCTGTTGAACGAGTGCGTGCATTTAAATCTGAATATGAATTGAGGGATCGTAAATATCAATTGTATCATTCCGGGGAAGAATTGTTTGCACTGTCGCACACTGAATATCCTGAATTGCATAAAACAAAGCAAGAAATTGATCTGATGGATACTTTGTACGGTTTGTATGTGGAAGTACACGAATATTTAGATATTGAATGGCCACATATGCCATGGGAAGATGTATTTGGTGAAATGCCAGCAATGCGTGAGCGAATGGATCAATTTATGGTTCGATTGGCCCGCATGCCAAAAAGTTTAAGGCAATGGGATGCCTTCAAAACACTCAAAGGCAAATTGGAGGATTTTCAAATTACAATTCCATTGTTGGAACAACTTAGCAAAGATTCTATTAAACCACGACATTGGACAGAATTGATGAGATGCACAGGGCACGAATTTCGTATTGACGGTGGTGATTTTCGTCTTCGTACGTTACTTGACTGCCATCTTGAAGAACATGCTGATGATGTTGTTGAATTGTGTGACGGTGCAGAAAAACAACTGCAAATTTCTATTCGTATATTAGACATTCGTGAACGCTGGGCTGCGGCCAATTTTGAATTCAGTGATTGGAAAGAGCGTAAAATTCCAGTTTTGCGTGCGTGTGGCCCTATCATTGAAGAACTCGAAGAGTCACAACTTCAATGCCAAACAATGCTTACCATGCGGCACGTGACACCGTTTCGGCAAGAAGTGGCTGCGTTGTTGGCACGTTTGTCTGACACTGCAGATACTCTTGAACGATGGTTAAAAGTTCAAATGTTATGGTGCTCTTTGGAATCCGTGTTTACCGGTGGGGACATTGCTAAACAAATGCCAGTTGAAGCAAAGAAATTTGTAAAAATTGATAAAGATTGGGCAAAGGTCATGGCACGTGCTGCTGATGCCTTGCTTGTTGTTGAATGTTGTGAAAACGAATTGTTAAAAAACAATCTTCCAGTCATGTACAGTGAACTTGAAATGTGTCAAAAGGCACTTGATGGCTACCTTGAACAAAAAAGGAGTATGTTTCCACGCTTTTATTTCGTGAGTAACCCAGTCTTGTTGCAAATGCTTTCTCAGGGAAGTGATCCAAAAATGATTCAACCCTTTTATCAAACAGTGTTTGATGCGATTGACCATGTTGTCCACGATGAAAAAAATCAACGCAATATTACAGCAATGGTATCGTTGTTCAAAGGAACGACCGAAGAAATTCCATTTTTACAACCAGTTGTGGCAAAGGGAAACATTGAAGAATGGTTAGCCAAAGTGTTGACTGCTCAACGGGTTGCTATGAAAGATGTATGTCGAACTTGCGCGGATGAAGCATATGACAATTTAATGGAAGATGAAACGACAAGTCCACTGCGTCCGTTTGTTGACAGTATGCCTCCACAGTATGCTCTTCTTGGTATTCAATTGTTGTGGACCGCTTCTGCCGAAGAAGCGTTTGCTGCTCTCAAAGCATCGCGTGCGAATAAAAACGCTATCTCGGAGTGTCTCAAACGTAACAGTGATATTTTAAAAGAATTGAGTGCTTGGTGTTTGGAAGAACTTCCTTCCAAACTTGTACGTACAAAATACGAAGTATTGATCACCATTCAAGTACACCAACGTGATGTGCTTGCTGATTTGGTTCAAATGCATAAAGCAAAGCGATTGGGTGTTGGTGGACCGGATGGTGAGGGCGATACAGATTTTGAATGGAACAAACAAGCACGATTTTATTGGAAAGGTGATGATGAAGATTCTGTCGATGATGATGGTGCAATGTGTGTTCGATGTACGGATGTTGAATTCAAATACATGTACGAATACCTTGGTTGCAAAGGACGACTGGTCATTACACCATTGACGGATCGTTGTTATGTGAGTCTTAGTCAAGCTATGGGCATGTGCTATGGTGGTGCTCCAGCAGGTCCTGCAGGTACGGGCAAAACAGAAACTGTGAAAGATATGGGTCGTACATTGGGCATTTATGTCATTGTTACCAATTGCACCGATCAGGCCACGTATCAAAGTATGGCTAAAATTGATAAAGGTTTGTGTATGTCGGGTCTGTGGGGATGCTTTGATGAATTCAATCGAATTAAATTGCCTGTTCTTAGTGTTGTTGCGCAACAAATATTGGCGATTCTTGAAGCCAAACGTTCTGGGGCTACCAAATTATCCTTCCCTGGTGATGCAATTGGCTCACAAGTGAATTTTGATGACGCTTGTGGTTTTTTCATTACAATGAACCCTGGTTATGCCGGACGTCAAGAATTGCCAGAAAATCTGAAAGCTTTGTTTCGTGGTGTTACCATGATGGTACCTGATCGTGTCATTATTATTCGTGTTATGTTGTGTGCACAAGGTTACAATGATTTCACTGTTCTATCCCGTAAATTTACAGTCTTGTATAAATTATGCGAGGAACAATTATCAAAACAACGGCATTATGATTTTGGATTGCGTAATATTTTAAGTGTCCTTCGTACGGCCGGTCAAACCAAACGTGAAAACTTAGACGCCGATGAAGCTATTTTGTTGTACCAAACATTGAGAGACATGAATTTGTCTAAACTTGTTGCTTCGGACGTTCCTTTGTTTCTTAGTCTTCTTGGAGATTTATTTCCAACCGTGCAACCACCAAAACCAAAACGATACGCAAGAGTCGAAGATGCCATCAAAGAAGTTGTCAAAACATCTGGACTTGTGCATCACCCCACATGGGTAAAAAAAGTGGTGCAATTGTATGAAACCATTCAAGTTCGGCATGGTATTATGTGCATTGGACCAACTGGTGGAGGTAAGACACAATGCCTGAATGTACTTCACAAAGCCATGGCAATAAGTACTGGTATACCTCATCGCATTGCACGGATGAACCCAAAAGCTATTCTTGCGTCACAAATGTATGGAGAAGTGGATCAATTGAGTGATGAATGGACAACAGGTGTATTTGCTGCAATGTGGACCAAGTACAATCAAAGAAGTAATGCATTTAATACATGGATTGTGTGTGATGGTCCTGTTGATGCCATTTGGATTGAAGATTTGAACACTGTCCTCGATGACAATCGTATTTTAACGTTAGCCAACGGTGATCGAATTCCAATGACGGACAATGTAAAAATTATGTTTGAAAATGAAACATTGATCAATGCTTCTCCCGCTACTGTCTCACGGTGCGGTATTATTTATGTCAGTGCATCTGAACTTGGGTGGACTCCTTTGGTAAAAGCATGGGCTAATTCTGCATCCGAAGGCAAACAGAACCAAGATGGTTCTGCAAATCCTGCTCTCATGGAAAAGCAAACTATTATGAATTGTTTTATGAAATACATGGGGGACGACGAAACACCGTCGGAACCTGGTAAATTATTGTCGTACCTGAGGCGTGAAACCACTCCAGTCATGCCTATCACACCAGCAGGTTCTGTTGCCGCGTGCATGCGTTTGATTGATGGGTTGTTGAACGATTACCATCGAAGTGGTCGCAAAGAACAAGTACTTACACCACGTATTTTAGAGAGAATTTTCTTGTATGCTTTGACATGGACAGTTGGAGGTGTGCTTGAGGGTGACGATCGAAGAAAGTTTGACGAGTTTTTGCGTGCACAAGAGCTGACCATTGACATTGCAGACGATGACGAGGAAGAAGGTATCATGCCTGAAATGCTAGCGGATGCTATAGCATCCACCGTGTATGATTATTTTGTGGACGTTGCTTCGGGGGATTGGGTACGTTTTTCAGCACCCGTCTGGGACTACCCCATTCCCGATGACGACGATGAACCTGGAGCTATTATGCCAACACTTCGATTTTCATCCTTGTTAGTACCGACCGCCGATTCAGAACGTGCCCTGAATCTCATTGGTCTGTTGCAATCACCAAAATCGCAAAAGGGTAAATCACCGTATCCCGTGCTTTTGACTGGACAGTCTGGTACTGCTAAAACTAGTACGGCGCTCATGTGGTCACAAAATCGTTTAGATCAAAAACAATCTGGGTTCAAATTTGTGAATTTTTCTTCCGCAACAACAGCTCAAAATTTTCAAACCTCGGTGGAAGAAAGTTTAGACAAACGTGGTGGTAAAAATTTTGGACCAGCCAATGGTAAATCATTGACCATCTTTGTCGACGACATTTCACTTCCCGAAATCAACGAATGGGGTGATCAGCCAACCAATGAAATTGTTCGTCAATTGGTGGAATCAGGATGCTTTGCCTTTTTGGACAAAGACAAACGTGGTGATATGAAAATTTGTGAAGATTTAGTCTTTTTGACAGCGATGACACATCCAGGTGGTGGCAGAAGTGATATTCCACAACGTTTGAAACGGCATTTTATGGTTCTGAATATGACCCCACCTTCCATTGAATGTATTAATGACATTTATGGACAAATCTTGGTGGGCCGATTTCGCAAACACCCGGCAGGCAAAGGTGAAGGCAGTGTAGTCACTAAATTGACTTCGGCAACTATTGATTTATGGAAATTAACCAGATCCAAATTAAAATCAACCCCAGCTAAGTTTCATTACAATTTTACCATGCGTGATCTCAGTAGAATATTTCAAGGGGTTGTGCGTATCTCAGACGAAACGAGTATTATTGACACAGGTGATGCTCGTCGAACTATGCTCAAAGCCGGTGTCGTGTTAATTCGTGTGTTGCGTCATGAATGCGAACGTGTGTTTTGTGACAAACTGACAAACATCAGTGACAAGGATTGGTACTTGGAAGCATTTCAAAGAGTTGCTGTTGAGCATTTTGGTCCAGAATTGGCAAATGCTGCTGGTGATCCTGAAAATTACTTTGTCGATTTTTTGCAGGAAGACAATATTGATGAAGATGGAGTTCTGATCAGTAAAGCACCGCAACATTATGAATTGGGTGGTGCTCTGGTCACTATCAAAAGCAGGTGTTTGGCCTACATGGAACAACACAACATTGCAAATCCCACGTCTAAACTTGGTTTAGTTTTGTTCGACGATGCATTGCGGCATTTAATGCGCATTTCTAGAATAATTCAAATGCCCCGTGGTTCTGCCTTGTTGGTTGGTGTTGGTGGTTCGGGGAAACGTTCATTGACACGGCTTGCTACTTTTATGTCTGGTCATAAATTATTTCAAATACGTATGACAAAAAGTTACAATCTAGCAAATTTTGGTGATGATCTCAAAACATGTTTTTTTCATGCGGGAGGTCAACCAAATCAAATTGTTTTGATTCTTGCGGACACACAAATAAAATATGAAACTTTTTTGGAATATTTAAATTCACTCCTGTTGACTGGTGACGTTCCTGGATTGTTTTCCAAAGAAGAACTTGCGTTGGCAATGGCAGAAGTGCAAGATGATTTTGAAAAAGAAATGTCACTCGTTGGAAAACCAACGACCTCGGAAGATTTAAAACGTTATCTGGTGGACAAAGTGCGTGACCGTCTGCACGTTGTGCTATGCATGTCTCCAGCGCATCCTGATTTTTCAACACGTGCACGTCGTTTTCCAGGTATTTTTTCAGCCTGTTCTATCAATTGGTTTCTTTCTTGGCCTCGCGATGCTTTGGTGAGTGTAGCAACTGCTTTGGTTGGAGATCAAATGGAATCGCTTGAATGTACACCGGATGAAAAGACAGCACTGCTTGAACACATGGGTGAAGTACATACTATGGCGGTGGCACTGTGTGACGAATACAAAAGAAAGACTCGTCGTATGCGAGTGCATCAAACACCAAAATCGTATCTTTCTTTTCTCAGTGATTATCGTGCCATGTACACTACTAAACTTGGAGAAGTGAAACAAAAAGCTTCTAATGTGACGTTAGGACTGGAACGTCTTGAAAAAGCGGCAGAAGATGTTGCCAACATGTCCACTGTACTAGAAGTTGAACGTGAAAAATTACAAAAAGCAACCGAAGAAACAAATACGATGTTGGGTAGTCTTGAAATTTCTTCGCTCGAAGCTAAAAATGAAAGTGATATGGTTCGAGGTATCAAAGAGGCATGTGAAGCAGATGCCCTGCGTATTGGAAAAGAAAAGGAATTGTGCATGGAAGATCTGGCCAAAGCACAACCCTATGTTGACGATGCCAATTCCGCTATTGATTCGATCAAATCGGCGGACATTTCCGAAGTCAAACAATTGAAGAAACCGAGTGATATTATTCGTTTAGTCTTTGATTGTGTCCTTCTTTTGTTTCACAATCCATTGATTTCAATTGAGGTACAAACTTTAACAGTCAAAAAACAAGAGATTGGTTTTTTTAAACCGTCTTGGCAGCATGCGTTGCCAATGATGTCCGATACACAATTTTTAAGACATTTACAATGGTTTGGTAAAGGAAGCGAGGCTCGTCCAATTGCAGGAAAAGATTTAATGAATGCTGAAACGATTGAATTGTTAGAAGTTTACATGAATCTTGAAAATTTCAATTCAAAAGTTGCCAAGAATGCATCGGGTGCTGCTGAAGGTTTGTGCAAATTTTGCATTGCCATGAAATATTACTACGAAGCATCTAAATTGATCAAACCTAAATTGGAGGCACTTACCGTTGCCGAAGCACAGCTCCATGAAGCTGAAGCCAATCTTGCTGGTGCCATGCAAAGATTAAATGCTTGCAATGAACATCTTGCCGGTTTAAAAGAACAGTTTGAAGCACAAATGGCTGAAAAGACTCGAGTGGAAGAAGGTGCACGCAGTCTTGAAAGAAGAATGGACATGGCATCTCAACTGATTGAAGGTCTTGCTGGTGAGCGGGTACGGTGGACGGAAGATTCCAAATGTTTTGATGAAACTATTCGACGATTGATTGGAGATTGTGCCGTGTCTTGTGCTTTTGTATCTTATTCTGGTGCTTTTAACCAAGAGTATCGTTTGGAAATGATTAACAATCGATTTCGTGCTGATCTTGAAACGCGTAAAATTCCTGTCACGCCCGGTGCAGTTGATCTTGTTGGTTTTCTTGCTGATTCTGGTCGTGTTGGTGAATGGAACTTGCAAGGTTTACCAACAGACGTACTGAGTATACAAAACGGTATATTAGTAACACGTTCAGCTTCTGGGAGTTCGCGTTACCCACTTCTGGTTGATCCACAAGCACAGGCGATTGAATGGGTCCGTAAATTAGAAGAAAGCAGATTACCAGATTGGAAAGAAACTCATATTACTTCACCTCGTTTGAAAGACCATGTTGAATTCTGTATGGGGGAAGGCTGTGCAATGGTCATTGTAGGCATTGAACCAGGCAATGTTGATCCCATGCTTGACCCAGTATTGTTGAAAGAGATTGTTAAAAAAGGACGGTCTTTGCAAATAACTGTGGCCGATCAAGCTATGGATTTTGATCCAGCGTTTGGTCTGTATTTGGTGTGCAGAGTTCCTGATCCAAATTTCAGTCCTGAAGTGCAAGCCATGACTACTGTTGTGGATTTTGCGGTGACGGCACGTGGTTTGGAGGATCAATTATTAGGAACTGTGATTCATGTGGAACAAAGAGCACTTCAAGATCAATTAAACGATGTCCTTACTGAGTGCAATCAAAATACAAAGACACTGTTAACATTGGATGCTTTGTTGCTTGAACGCCTAAGCAGTGGCAGTGGTAATTTGTTGGACGATGCCGAACTTATTGGTGTTCTGCGCAATACTCAAAAAAAAGCCGCCGATGTTAAAAAGGCGCTGCATACAGCTGTTGAAACACGCGAGTCAATCAATGAAAAACGTGAACAATTTCGTCCTGTAGCTGCTCGTGGTTCTATTTTGTACTTTACTGTCATTGACGTCAGTAAAATAAACGTCATGTATCAAACTTCCTTGAAACAATTTTTAGAATTATTTTTGAAAGCCATGGAAGTTGCAGAACCGGCCCGTCTTGCTACGCAACGTGTGACAAATATTATGGAAGTATTGACTTACAACGTGTACCGTTACATCAACCGTGGTTTGTACGAAGACGATAAATTATTGTTTGTGTTTATTCTTGCAACGCGCATTCTTGTCAATAGTAATACTATATCACAAGGTGATGTTGATTTATTTTTGCGTGGGGGTGCGGCACTGAGTTTGGACAGTCCCGGTGTTCGTAAAAAACCATTTGTTTGGCTCAGTGACGAAGCATGGTTGAATGTTTCTGAATTGTCCAACAAGCACTCTTTTTTTCGTACGATGCAAGAAGATCTGATGAGAAATGAATCGCAGTGGAATTCATGGTACGAACACAACGCACCGGAAAAAGCACAAGTACCCGATTATGAGGTTCGACTGGCAGAAGATGATGATCTGGGTTCATGGTATCGATTAATGATCGTTCGTACCTTTCGCAATGATCGAACGCAATTGGCTATCAAAGAATTTGTTCGTGCGATGGGTCAACTGGGTCCTAAATATGTTGAACCAGTGACCGATAAATTAGAAGACATTTATAACGATATGGTCAATTCGGTGCCCATTGTTTTTCTTTTGTCAATGGGTGCTGATCCAACCGATTCAATTATACAATTGTGTCGTAAAAAAAAATGTGAACTTGTTGCAACCATTTCAATGGGTGAAGGTCAAGAAAAACCTGCGACCGCAGCCATTAACCAAGCCGCACAAACTGGAGGATGGGTATTGCTTCAAAATTGTGAATTGGGGCTTGGTTTGATGGACAAAATGGAAGACATGTTGATTAAATTTCGTGACGGTGAACCGGATAGATTTGATTCATCGTTTCGTTTATTTATTACTGCCTGCCCACATCCAGAATTTCCATTGGGTTTGTTGCAAATGTCCACTAAAGTTACCAACGAACCACCCGCGGGTCTCCGTGCCGGGTTGATGCGTAGCTACTCGACCATCATTGATCAAGATCGTTTGGAACGTATTGACGGTGCATTGTGGAAGCGTCTTCTTTTTGCCATGTGCTTTTTACATAGTATTGTTCAAGAGAGACGTAAATTTGGTCCACTTGGTTGGAGTATACCTTATGAATTTAATACTGGGGATATATCAGCTTGCTTGACCTTTTTAGAAAAACATTTGTTTGCTGGCAATGGTATTAGTTGGACTACTGTTCAGTACATGGTCAGTTCCATTCAATACGGTGGTAAAATTACCGATGATTTGGACCGTCGCTTGTTTGATGTTTATACATCGAAATGGATTTCGGCGGATATTGAAAAGGATGCATTCATGTTCAACCCACCCTTGTTAATTGGGCAAATCGAAGAAAACTTTTGTTATAAAGTTCCACTTCAATACGACCATGCCGCATATTCGCGTTATTGTGCTTCGTTTCCCGAGGTCGACAGCCCAGAAATTTCTGGTTTGCATCCAAATGCTGATTTGACGTTTCGGGTAAAAGAATCACAAAAAATGATGAAATCATTGCTGGCAAACACCAGTTCCAGCGACAGCAGTGGTGCAAGCAAAGCCAACACGGGCGATGGGGGAGAGGAAGAGGAACCAGCTTCACCCGATGAAATTGTACATGGTATGGCGGAAGAAATGTTAACACAAGTACCCGAGAATTACAATCCTGATAAAACACTTATGAAAATCAAAGCATTGGGTGGTATGGAAGTGCCTTTGAATATCTTTTTGTACCAAGAAATTCAAGTCTTGCAATTTGTAATGACACAAGTACGTGGTAATTTATTGAACGTTCAGCAAGCGATTGATGGTGAAATCGTTATGACCGACGATCTTGCCTCGACGACGGCTGATATATTCAATGCCAAAGTACCACGTCTTTGGATGTATCATGCAACAGGAAATGAACAATCATGGATTAACAGTACCATGGGACTGTGGATGAGTAATTTTGCTGACAGAGATCATCAAATTCGTCATTGGCTCAACAATGATCGACCACCCCATTTTTCATTCCGTGGATTTTTTAATCCACAAGGTTTTTTGACTGCAATGAAACAAGAAGTGACTAGAAAGCATCGATCGGATGGTTGGGCATTGGATGATGTGATATACCACACGGAAGTCACCGAATACGAAAAGATTGAATCCGTTTCAAAAGGTCCACGCGAAGGAATTTACGCGTCGGGTTTGTTCATTGATGGTGCGGCATGGTCCAAACCCACCAGTTCACTTGTGGAATCTGAACCCAAAAAATTATTTGCAGCCTTGCCAGTATTGTACGTGACGGGTACAACTAAACAATTGCGCCGCGATCATATTAAATCGGGTGCGTATGGACCAAATGGACCGTACGAGTGTCCCTTGTACAAGTACCCAGTACGTACCGACCGGTTTTTCATTGGCATGGTGTCGTTGTCAAGTCGTGCGCAACCAGCAGGTGCTTCTGGAATTGGGTCAGTAGCAAGAGATGCACCGAAGAAAGAGCATTGGATCTTGCGCGGGGTAGCATTGACTTGTTCAACCGACTTTGAATAGCAAAGTTGTCGGTGAGCTTTTGGCTTTCGGCGGTCGTGTTGGGCCAGGAAACATGAAACGTGTTCGTGTGAAGGTGTGAAGGTATACACTGTATGGAACTCCTGTTCTGAGTTGTGCCCTTTTTATATTGGTGGTACCCGGTAGATGAATTTGTTGTAATAAAATAAATGACATGTAATACCTTTTACTTTCCTCTAAACTACGTGTACCTGTACCGACATTTATCTTTCTGTACCTGTGTACTAGTACTAGTGTACTGTGTATACTGTAGTACAG
>Ga0115007_10001475_pt1 | contig 15150 bp, 14 predicted proteins | sample ArcOceMetagenome_2_FD_87166 | JGI IMG/M metagenome (GOLD analysis project Ga0115007, IMG submission 87166) | Marine eukaryotic phytoplankton communities from Arctic Ocean - Arctic Ocean ARC135M Metagenome | ecosystem: Environmental > Aquatic > Marine > Oceanic | place: Arctic Ocean | collected... | reverse complement strand
CCCAAAGCGAATAGGTTATATCGGGGTCAATCTTCGTCAGATTGTGTGCTTTCTTTTGGTTACTTTTCTTTGCACAAGCAAAGAAAAGTGACTGGCATGTCGGGCCACCCCCGACGGTCTTGATTGAAAAATCAAAAAAATAAACTAAAAATCCAGAATATAAAAACACTATCAAATAAAGTTTAAAGATCTAGACTCGGCCATGTCGGGCCACCCCCGACGAACTTGACCTTAAAAAACACAAAAGAAGAGCCGCCCTTTCCGGCTAGGCTAAGCTAAGCAAAATCCCAAACCAACCCCAATCCCTTAAAAAACTCAAAAAAAAAGCCGCTAAATCATTAGCGACTTTCTTAACAGCTCAATACAGCTCAAATCAATCCTTACTAACCTTCAGCACCAACTGATCCTTCCTAACCGTAATATTAACCGTTCCACCACCTGCAGCGAGCTCACCAAACAACACCAGCTCAGCCAACGGCTTCTTAATATGCTGCTGAATAACACGCGCCATTGGCCGCGCACCCATATGCACATCGTAACCTTTATCCAACAACCATTGACGCGCCTTAGCATCAACTTCAAGCAATACAGACTTATCATCAAGCTGTGTTTGAAGCTGAATCAAGAACTTATCAACAACAGTTAAGATAACATCTTCATTCAATGGATCGAACTGAATAATAGAATCCAAACGGTTTCTAAATTCAGGCGTAAACATTTTGTTCACCGCTTCCATTCCATCGGTACTGTGATCTTGATGAGTAAAACCAATACTACGACGGCTAATGGATTCAGCGCCAGCATTCGTCGTCATAATCACAACCACATTACGGAAGTCAGCTTTACGACCGTTGTTATCGGTCAGCGTACCGTGATCCATAACCTGCAATAAAATATTAAAGACTTCAGGATGCGCTTTTTCAATTTCATCTAAAAGAACAACACAATGTGGGTTCTTAGTAACAGCATCGGTAAGTAAACCACCTTGATCAAAACCAACATAGCCTGGTGGCGCACCGATCAAACGCGATACTGTATGACGCTCCATATACTCTGACATATCAAAGCGAATAAGCTCCATACCCATAACCGAAGCTAACTGCTTACTAACTTCTGTTTTACCAACACCCGTTGGACCGGCAAATAAGAACGAACCAATTGGCTTGTCAGGTGAAGTTAAACCCGCTCGTGATAACTTAATAGCAGCAGAAAGCGCTTCGATAGCAGGATCTTGACCAAATACCACGTGCTTAAGGTTTTCTTCTAGCTTACCTAGCGAGTCACGATCTGAAGAACTGACATGCTTCGGCGGAATATGAGCAATCTTAGCAACTACTGATTCTATTTCAGTAACGCCGATTTTCTTTTTGCGCTTACTAGCAGGCATTAAGCGCTGATAAGCACCCGCCTCGTCAATCACATCGATCGCTTTATCCGGTAAAAAGCGCTCGTTAATGTAACGGGCCGCTAAATCTGACGCCGCACGTAAGGCTTTATCGGTGTAAACAATATCGTGATGCGCTTCAAAATTAGCTTTAAGGCCTTTAAGAATCTTGTAAGTATCATCCGCACTTGGCTCATTAACATCGATTTTTTGGAAACGACGCGATAATGCACGATCTTTATCAAATATAGAGCGATATTCTTGGAATGTCGTAGAACCTAAGCAGCGTAAATCACCCGAGCTTAATAATGGCTTGAGTAAATTAGATGCATCCATAACACCACCAGAAGCGGCTCCAGCACCAATAATGGTATGAATTTCATCAATAAAGAGAACGGAATCATCACGTTTCTTCAATTCGCCAAGTAATGCTTTAAAGCGTTTTTCAAAGTCACCACGGTATTTGGTACCAGCTAGCAACGCGCCTAAATCAAGCGAATAGATAATGCTGTTTTCAAGAATTTCAGGGACTTCGCCATCAACAATACGCTTAGCAAGACCTTCGGCAATGGCTGTTTTACCAACACCGGCCTCACCCACTAATAAAGGATTGTTTTTACGACGACGCGATAATATTTGAACGGTGCGCTCAACTTCATCATGACGGCCGATTAACGGATCAATTCGACCGGCTTCGGCTTCTGCATTTAAGTTAACCGCATAAGCTTCTAAAGGATTCTTTGAAGTACCGCCTTCAGCTGCGCCTGATTCATCATTAATCGATTCGCCATCTTGCTCAGAAGGGGTGTCATTTTGACCGGCCACTTTAGATATGCCGTGGCTGATGTAGTTAACAATATCGATTCTGGCGACGCTTTGATCTTTCAGTAAGTAAACTGCTTGGCTCTCTTGCTCGCTAAAGATGGCGACCAAAACATTAGCACCGCTAACTTCTTTCTTACCTGAAGATTGAACATGAAAAACCGCACGCTGAAGTACGCGCTGAAAACCCAGTGTTGGCTGAGTATCTCGCTCTTCATCTTCTACGTTAAGTAAGGGAGTGGTTGAGTTAATAAACTCAACAAGACTAGAACTTAATTTTTTGACTTCTACACCACAGGCGGTGAGAACGTCGGATGCATCTTGATTATCAAGCATTGCTAATAACAAATGCTCAACAGTCATAAATTCGTGTCGCTTGTTGCGAGCAACTTTGAATGCGCTATTGAGAGTACTTTCTAGCTCTTTATTGAGCATGTTGACTACTACCTCGTACTACTGACTCTTATATTAAAAACAAAGGACATTATTCTTCTTTAAATGACTCTATTTCACAAAGAAGTGGATGCTGGCTTTCTCTGGCATATTGATTCACCAAAGAGGCTTTCGTTTCTGCAATATCTCGTGTGTAAGAACCACAAACTGCTCGACCCATGGTATGTACTGTTAACATAACTTTGGTAGCTGCTTCACGATCTAAATTGAAAAACGTTTCCATTACTTCAACTACAAACTCCATTGGCGTGTAGTCGTCGTTCAGCATAACAACGTTGTACATTGAAGGGACTTCGAGCTTGGGTTTAGAAACCTCTTCCGCAAACGCTATATCACCATCATGCTCGTCATCTGCTGCATCACCGCTCATTAATAAGGGTAGTAGAAATTCATCATTTTGAGAGTTTTTCATGTTATTTTTTTACCACTTAATACGAAAGTTGATGCCTATCATACAGCTTGTTCAACTTTTATGCTGTTGGGTTTTTACTTGACTATTTATGCTACAGGCGTTAAAAAGAGTATGTTACGCCCTGCACGATAAAGCCAAGTCGTTGATTATACACTTATTCTTGATTTTCTCTATAGTGTCAGCACCTTATTCAATAGAGAAATTGCAAGATTAAATAAAGAAACGACAAGGATAATCACTGAATTGAAGGATTAACTACTATGCAAACAGGTGTGGTGAAATGGTTTAATAACGCCAAAGGATACGGGTTTATTTTAACCGATATAGAAAACAAAGATGTATTTGCACACTATTCAGCCGTCGAAATGGATGGTTACCGAACATTAAGAGCCGGCCAGTGTGTTGCATTCGAAGCCGTTGATGGTCCTAAAGGCCTTCATGCCGCCAGCATAAGGATACTCGCAGAGGCTCCAGACGTGAGTGGCGAGCCAAAAAATGCCGATATCAGCTTAACTGCCCCGCTATCGAACGGATTAGATACTGACATAACTCCAAGCCGTAATGAAGAAACCGAATCTGCAATCTAGTATTTCATAACTAGAACATTGCAATTAACGGAAACAAAAAAGCCGACGCTAGCGTCGGCTTTTTTGTGGGCAAACCGCTTTCGCGGCAAGCCACAGTACTTACTTCATATGTTTGATAATGGCATCGCCGAATTCTGAACACTTAAGCAGTACCGCATCATCCATTAAACGCTCAAAATCATAAGTCACAGTCTTAGCGGCAATTGCCCCTTCTACACCGTTAACAACAAGATCCGCTGCTTCATTCCAGCCAAGATGACGTAACATCATCTCTGCTGACAAGATAAGCGATCCAGGATTAACTTTATCCTGACCGGCATACTTAGGCGCAGTACCATGAGTCGCTTCAAACAGAGCTATATCGTCAGACAAGTTTGCACCCGGTGCAATACCAATACCGCCAACCTGAGCAGCAAGCGCATCAGAAATGTAATCACCATTAAGGTTTAAAGTAGCGATAACGCTGTACTCATCAGGACGTAATAAAATCTGCTGTAACATGGCATCAGCAATCACATCTTTAATGATAATCTGCTTGCCAGTATCAGGGTTTTTCATGGTCATCCATGGGCCACCGTCTAAAAGCTCAGCACCGAACTCTTCTTTAGCAAGCTCATAGCCCCACTCTTTAAAGGCGCCTTCAGTGAACTTCATGATGTTACCTTTGTGAACCAATGTCACAGACGGTAAATCTTGATCGATACAATACTGAATCGCTTTACGGACTAAACGCTTAGTACCCTGCGATGACACTGGCTTAACACCAATACCGCAATCTTCAGGGAAGCGAATTTTTGAAACGCCCATTTCATCACGTAAAAACGCAATCACTTTATCAGCTTCTTCTGAGCCGGCCTTCCACTCAATACCAGCATAAATATCTTCTGAATTCTCACGAAAGATAATCATGTCTGTTTTTTCTGGCTGTTTAACCGGTGAAGGTACACCTGTAAACCAACGCACAGGACGCTGACAAACGTATAAATCTAATTCTTGTCTTAAGGCAACGTTTAATGAACGAAAACCGCCGCCGACAGGAGTAGTTAGCGGTCCTTTAATAGCGACTTTATATTCACGGATAGCATCAAGTGTTTCTGCTGGGAACCAATCACCTTCGTATTTCTCAGCCGCTTTTTCGCCGTTGTAAATTTCCATCCAAGCAATTGAGCGTTTGCCGCCATACGCTTTAGCAACGGCCGCATCTGTTACTGCTAACATTGGTGGCGTAACATCTACACCAATTCCATCACCTTCGATATAAGGTATGATTGGGCAATCAGGCACAGAAATTGAGCCGTCGGTATTGGAAGTGATTTTAGCGCCATCTGCAGGCACAACAATATGTTGATATCCCATGTTAAGGAGTACTCCGTTAAAATTACGTTTACTGCTACGTTTTGGTTAAAAGACGTGGTTAAAATGTTTCTTGTCGCGGCTTACCCACGACAGCCTATAAATCTGATCAACACTAACGGCCAACCCAATACGTTCTAACGTTGATACAACAGTTAGCTCGGGTGGATAATGACGATAGCGGAAGCTTATAATGCGCGTTTTCCAGGGCAGAATTATAGCACCGCAAAAGCAGCAGTGTCGCCACTCAGAGCCGATTTAGGCGCTTTACTACCAATAAATACCGAGCCAATCACCACCACTAAGTAAAATAGGAATTTCGCATTGGAGTTTTTACTGTTTAATAAGCCTTATCAAGTTCTCTGTCAGTTTACTGACAAAAAGAATAACGCGGCGAATACTGGCGAAGATGTAAACAACTCATCGCCTAAGCGGGACACATTATCTCAATTTATTGACCGCCCTAACTTCTACCCAGCCGGCCGACTCGACTTTTTATCTGAAGGACTATTGATCCTAACTGACAGCGGAGAACTCCAAGCACGCATCACCGAACCCGCTCAAAAGATGGAGAAATCCTACTGGGTGCAAGTAGAAGGTGCCCCCTCAGAAGAGTCCTTAATACAGCTAAGAAAAGGCGTTATTCTCAAAGATGGACTGACCCTTCCCGCTCGCGCTGAAATGATCGAAGAACCCGATTCTTTATGGGCTAGGCAGCCACCCGTTATCGACCATCGACAACAAAATAGTCAGTGGATCAACATCAGCATCAAGCAAGGAAAAAATCGTCAAATACGCCGTATGATGGCCAGTGTTGGCCACCCTGTCCTGCGCCTAGTTCGGCACCAAATAGGCCCCTGGAAACTTGATGGCTTGCACTCTGGCGAATGCAAAATGGTTGAGGTTAATTTACCCGCCACAGCCAAAAAGCCAAACACAGGCCGTAACCGTCGCCCTGCAAAATCTAAAAAAAACGCTAAACTTTAAATATCGTGTAACAGTTTTGCCCATAACTTAGGGTATATTGCATCTATTCCTAATTTAAAAGGGACATTAAAATCAACAATATGAGCACAGAAATCATTCAAGCAATTTCAGACAATGAAGCGCTAAGCTTCAACCCTCACGTTACCGTAGCCACAATCATAGAGCGTGATGGTCGTTTTTTAATGGTTGAAGAATATTCATCTGGGGGGCGTGCAGTTATTAACCAGCCTGCTGGGCATCTTGAGGCTGACGAGACCTTAATTGAAGCGGCTGTGCGCGAAACATTAGAAGAAACACGCTGGAACGTCGAAATTACCGGCTTGCTCAATATGAATCTTTATTTATCACCCAATAACGGCGTTACCTATCACAGAACCACTTTTATAGGCAAAGCCATTAGCGAAGACCTTAACTCAGAGCTAGATGATGGCATTATTCAAGCCATGTGGCTTACGCCTGCAGAAATTCAGGCTCGCCAAGAACAGCATCGCAGCCCCATTGTTAGCAAAGCCATTCAGCAATACCTTAATGACCCGCATTATCCTTTGGCCATGATTAGCGATTACCGTTAGAATACCCTCCGCTCAAGACTGCCGGCGCCAGCCTTAGCGCCATTAACACCCATTACGCGTCCAACCATCATGAGATACCCCTTTTTAGCATGAGTAAAGTGATTGTCGGCATCTCCGGCGGCGTTGATTCTTCCGTAACTGCATTAGAACTGCTCAATCAAGGGCATAATGTCGAAGCCCTGTTTATGAAAAACTGGGACGAGGATGATGGCACCGAATACTGCACCGCTCGTACCGACCTAGAAGACGCGATGCGTGTCTGTGACAAACTCAACGTCGAATTACACACCGTCAACTTTGCCCAACAATATTGGGATAATGTATTTGAGCATTTTTTAGCCGAATATAATGCCGGACGAACGCCCAACCCAGACGTATTGTGTAATCGAGAAATCAAATTTAAAGTATTTGCCGATTACGCTGAAAAGCTCGGAGCAGATTTTATTGCCACCGGCCACTACGCAAGAACCTCGCACACCAACGATGGCACCCGCCTGCTTAAAGGACTCGATCACAATAAAGATCAGAGTTATTTTTTACATGCAGTTTCACACCAGCAGCTCGCAAAAACACTTTTCCCTATCGGGGAAATGGAAAAATCATCTGTGCGTGCTATCGCTAAAAAAGCCGATTTAGTCACCCATGACAAAAAAGACAGCACCGGCATTTGCTTTATCGGCGAGCGACGCTTTAAAGACTTTCTTGAACGCTACCTGCCAGCAAACCCAGGACCGATTATCGATGATAACGGCAATCCAATGGGTAAACACAGCGGGCTAATGTTCCATACCATAGGCCAACGACAAGGCCTTGGCATTGGTGGCGTGGCCAATGCGGCGCAAGCACCTTGGTATGTAGCCGAAAAACGGCTTGAAGATAACACTCTAATTGTGGTGCAAGGCAATCAACATGAACTGCTTTTTACTAATAGTCTAACGGCCATCGATAGCCATTGGATTGGTGAAGAACCTACGCTGCCACTTAAATGCAAGGCCAAAACACGCTACCGACAAGAAGACCAAGCCTGCACGATTATCAGCGCTGATAATGGTCAGCTGTCTGTCGAATTTGACGAACCTCAACGCGCCACAACTCCTGGCCAATATATCGTTTTTTATGTTGACGACCATTGTCTTGGCGGCGCGGTTATTCAACAAGCGTTTAAATAGCCTTGAGCTAGTAATTTAATAACCTTAAGCCAGTAATTAAATAGCGTTAAGCAAGCCATCAACTTACCCTAGGGCATAGATGTAAAAGCCTACAAGCTTTGATATGCCTGCAATAGAGGTGAATTTGCACAGCCTCAGCAATTGACTCAAACAAGGCTTTTGCCCATAGTAGCCACCACAAATAAAGCCGCTTATTAAGCCCTCTTAAATAGCTTTTTCGCTAGCGGCAACAGCCTAATACCACCCACTAACAACAAAGAATTGATTATGCCTAGTGAACTTAAAGCCGTTTCTCCCATTGATGGCCGTTATGCCAGCAAAACTGCCCCGCTTACTGAAATTTTTAGCGAATACGGGCTAATAGCCTCTCGAGTATTGGTTGAGGTTCGCTGGCTTCAAGCCCTCGCTGAACAGCCAGGTATTACCGAGCTACCAGCACTCAGTGCAGAGTCAATAAACGCGCTTAATAATATTGTTAATCAATTTAGCGAAGAAGACGCCCAAGCCATTAAGGATATTGAGCGAACAACCAATCACGATGTTAAAGCGATAGAGTATTTTCTTAAAGATAAGCTCGAAGAGATTCCTGAATTAGCGGCTGCAAAAGAATTTATTCACTTTGCATGCACCTCAGAAGACATTAACAATTTATCGCATGCCGTTATGCTTCAGGCCGGCAAGCAAGCTTTATTGCCAACAATGAACCGCATTGTAGACACCCTTACCGGCTATGCAAAAGAATGGGCAGCGCAACCTATGCTCTCGCGCACGCACGGCCAAACAGCCAGCCCTACTACCGTCGGCAAAGAGTTTGCTAACGTAGTCGCTCGCTTAAGAAGACAAATAGCGCAATTAGAAAACTGCGAAATTCTAGGTAAAATTAATGGCGCTGTTGGTAACTACAATGCTCACCTATCGGCCTACCCTAATATTGACTGGCAGACGCATGGCGAAAACTTTGTAGAAGGCTTAGGCCTTAAATGGAATCCTTATACTACTCAGATTGAACCGCATGATTATATCGCTGAGCTGTTCCATAATATCGCTCGCTTCAACACTATCATCATCGATTTCGATAGAGACATTTGGGCCTATATCTCTAAGGGGTTCTTTAAGCAAAAACAAATTGAAGGTGAAATTGGCTCTTCAACCATGCCACACAAAGTAAACCCAATTGACTTTGAAAACTCAGAAGGCAACTTAGGTTTAGCCAACGCCGTGTTGGGACATATGGCAGAAAAACTGCCTGTTTCACGCTGGCAGCGTGATTTAACCGACTCAACCGTATTAAGAAATATGGGTGTTGGTTTTGCTTATAGTCTTATCGCTTATGAAGCGACATTAAAAGGCTTGAGTAAATTACAGCTCAACGCAGCAGTGATTGATGCCGACTTAGACAATGCTTGGGAAGTATTAGCCGAACCGCTTCAAACTATTATGAGACGTTATGGCGTAGATGAGCCCTATGAGAAGCTTAAAGCTTTGACGCGCGGTAAAAAAGTTAACGCAGAATCGCTAGCTGAATTTATTGAACAGTTAGATGTTAATCAAGAAGCGAAACAGGCGATGCTGGCATTAACACCGGCTAACTATATTGGCCATGCTGAGCAGCTTGCAAGAGATATTTAAGGCTGAAAAAAAGGCTGAACATTAAATGATTAATGTTCAGCCCTCAATCTCAAATAAGAAAATACGAATAACAATCGCTTTAGAATAAAAGCGATAAATAGACAATACGACAAAAAGCATAAACGAGGAAAAATTTGTTTATGCTGAAGTATGGAGTCCGCATTCACGGCCATCTTGAACCTTAGTCGGATCAAAATAATGCCTGCAAGATAACAGCGCATTGTCTTTCATGTATTCTTCAACTTGCTTGTCTGACCAGTAAAACAATGGCGCCACTTTCAAAATGCCGCGCGCATCCCAGCTTAAGACATCCAATGATTTACGATGCTCCGTTTCTTGCTGACGAATACCCGTAATCCAAATTTCTGGTGCCCACTCGCTAATCGCACGGTTAAAAGGCTCTAATTTCACCTGCCGAGTAAACTCGGTGTGCATATCTTCATCATCCATGGTCGGAATTCCGCCCATAACCGCATTACGACGCTCGGAAGTCATAAGGGGTGAGTAGATATGGTAATCAAGTGGAATGCGCTTAATAAGCTTATCAGCGACTACATAGGTATCGCGAAGGTTGTAACCAGTATCGACCCAAACAGCAGGAACCGTTTGATCAACCTGACTAATAACATTGAGCATGACGGCAGCATTCTTACCAAAGCTGGTAGTCGCTATGGTCTTTTTACCCTGCGACAGCGCCCAAGCAACAATTTCTGTCGCGCTGGCATCATGAAGCTGCTGGTTAATTTTCTCAATATCCACGTTCAAACAATCTTGTATGCTTACAGGCAAATTGATAGCCCATTTCTAAGCCGAGCAATTTAGCCGATACCAAGGCAAACGACCAATACTTTAATGACATAAAGTTATAACGAAATCACTGGTTAGCCAATTCAAGCTATTAGGGAGAGGAGAGAAAGAAGGCTATTAAGCCAAACGACGAAACTTCTGAGTAGAATTCAGCGCTGGTGCAGCGCCCTTACCTAACGACAAAGACAAATGATTACGCCAATCAGCCAACTTCAGCGAATGCCGTGAGGCAATACAAACAATATTGTCATAATTAGGCTCTCGTAAGGTATAGCCAGAAGCAAAAGCCGAAGGCAGAGAACATAAAGCCCCAGTGACCAATGATCTTGCCTCTTTTTGAGACACAATTAGCTATCAAAAGCCCATTAAGCGCCAAGCACGCCTTAATACGACGAAACCAAAGGGCTTTGTTAGCAGCAAAAGCAATCGCCCTACAAGGCTCTCCCTCTTGCTCAAAAAACTTACTCAATTTCAAACGTTGCCACAATTTTTGACTCAACGCCGATACTGCCCTTTGATGTCGTTGCAGAAGCTTCAGTGCTAACCATAGCCATTCGGCCTTTAAATGGCATGGCAGAATGCGAACTTTGTTCTTTAAGATCAATAAGACCTACAAGCTTAAGGCCACTCGCCTTAGCTAATAATGTCGCCTTTTTTTCAGCATTTTTATAAGCCGCTTCTAAAGCCTGCAAAGATAAAGCATCTTGCTGGCTAGAGGCTAACTGCACTTGTTCAAAGCGCATAACATCTAAGCGGCCTAAGGATTCCATAATGGCGCCATACTGGTCTATATCCATTAACCTTACAGCAATATTACGCTTTGCATCGTGGCCAATAATTTTTCGCTGGCGCTCGTAATCAACCACAGGAGCTATCGATAAATCCATCGCCTGAACATCTGTCTCTGGAATATCAAACTGACTTAACGCCTTCATAATTTGCTGCATTTTTGCCTCAACTTTTTTATAAGCAACACCAGCCGTTGGTGCTCGGGCATCAACGCCAATAACAAAGCGTATTTGATCGGGCTCAACACTCACACTGGCATTACCCTGGACCACTATCGTTTTAACGCCATGACTTTGATCGTGATCAGAAGCTAGTACTAAAGAAAGCGGCGCAAAAAATACCAAGGTCATTAACCCTACTTTGAAAATATTCATTGTCGACTCCAACGCAAAAGATGATATTCATTCAAATTTAAAGTGATTAACAATATACTGCAAACACTCACTAAGAAAGTACAATAAATAATGCCGTATTGCCTCGCACAATACGAACTAACATTTTACCACTGCTGCGCTCGGCCACTTTAGCCAATTGCTTAAAATTACTCACGGTCACACGATTCACAGACACTATTCTGTCACCCACTCTTAACCCTGATGCAGAAGCATTAGAGTCACTGGCAAGCTCAGTAACAATAATACCCTTGCCATTATCAGCATCTTGTAAATCAGCACCACTTAAACGCGGATGGATTTTATTAACACGGCTCAACAGGTTAGATCGCTCACCAACCACCACCGTCATTTTGCGACTTTTACCTTCACGTAATAGCTCAAGCTTTAACGCCTCACCTATTCTTACACTGCCTACGGCATTTCTTAACTGCGAAGCCGTATTGATTAATTTTTGATTAACCATAACAATAATATCTCCAGCCTCAAGGCCAGCTAAATCAGCGGCTGAATCTTCCTGCACCTGTGTAATCAAAACACCTTTTTGCTGGGCATCTAAATCAAAGGCCTCCGCTAACGAGCTCGTCATATCTTGAATGATGACGCCTAATTGCCCACGGCGAACCTCACCATGCTCAAGTAACTGATCGCTACTATTTTTCGCCATATTCATAGGAATAGCTAAACCAATGCCCACATTACCGCCATTAGGCGCGATGATAGCGGTGTTGATTCCTACTAATTCACCCCGTAAATTAACCAGCGCACCACCTGAGTTACCTGGATTAATAGAAGCATCGGTTTGAATAAAATCTTCATAGCCCTCGATGCCTAAACCGGATCGACCTAGTGCACTTACTACCCCAGTCGTTACTGTATTTTCTAAGCCAAAAGGATTGCCAATCGCTATAACGAAATCACCCTGCTGCAATAGCTCTGAGTCGGCCATTTTTAACTCGGTCAAATTTTTAGCTTCAATTTTAAGTACTGCAATATCAACCTCAGGGTCACCGCCAATCAATGTTGCCTCGAAACTGCGTTTATCATCTAAGCTCACATGAATTTCATCAGCGCCATTAATGACATGATAATTGGTAATTACTGTGCCGTTGCCTGCATCAATAATCACGCCAGAGCCTGCACTTTGTGTACGTCTTTGCTGCGGTTGAGCATTGTTAGAGCCGCCAAAAAAGTGCCTAAAAACAGGATCATTCAATAATGGGTTACTCACCTGCTTGGTGGTAAATGTAGAAATATTAACAACCGCAGGGTTAATCTTTATTAACAACGGAGCAAGACTTGGTAATACCTGACCTTCACCATCAAACGCAGGCAAGACAGCATATGCTCGAAAGACAAAAAGCATATTGATAATAATGATGGCAACAAGCGACCGACCGAAGTATCGAAAACTCATGGTGTTAACTCCTAAAAATTCATAGTATTAATAAACAAGCGGTTGAGGTATTAAACAAAAAAGGCATTACTGATATATTATTTAAAATTATAGCGACAAGCTGCAATAGCTAAAAATGACGATTACCGACAGTAAAATTACCTGACTAATAAAGACAGCGACTATAGCTAATTCGTTCCCAGCAAATTCACTCATATGAGTAGAGGGGTGGATATCGCTCCAACACTCCGAAATCAGCCACTTAAATAACCAATATGCTGCTAGCACATACGTCAGAAATAAGTAAAATAGATCACTATTCAGAAACCTGTACGCCAGACGTAACTAGATAAACGGTTAATTATTATGAATTGGACAAACTCTCGTAGCAGCTCTAATCGAACCCGTATGCGCCGCATGCGCAGCACTGACTTTTCTCGAAAATTGATGCAAGAAAATATTGTTAGTCCAGCCGATTTCATCTACCCCGTTTTTGTTCTCGAAGGCAGTAATCGCCGCGAAGCAATACCATCAATGCCAGGTATTGAACGCTTCAGCATCGACCTGTTGTGTAAAGAAGCCAAACATATTGCCTCTTTAGGCATTCCGGCTATCGCATTATTCCCCGTTATCGATGATCAGAAAAAAACTTTAAAGGCCGAAGAAGCATGGAATGTGAATGGCCTAATTCAAAACGCTATTAAAGCTTTAAAGGACTGTGTGCCAGAGCTGGGGCTTATGACTGACGTCGCACTCGACCCTTATACATCTCATGGCCAAGATGGCATTATCGATGACAGCGGCTATGTATTGAATGACATCACCGTAGCGGCTCTGGTTAAGCAAGCACTTTCACATGCCGATGCCGGCGCCGACATTATTGCACCGTCAGATATGATGGATCATCGTATTGGAAAAATCCGAGACACCTTAGAGGCCGCCAATCACACTAACACTAAAATTATGGCGTATTCAGCTAAATATGCATCAAGCTTTTACGGCCCTTTTAGAGATGCTGTTGGCTCAGGACAAACCCTTGGCGCCGCCGATAAATTCAGTTATCAGATGGACCCCGCCAATGGTGATGAAGCCTTGCAAGAAGTTGCCTTAGATCTTGCAGAAGGCGCAGATATGGTCATGGTTAAACCCGGCATGCCTTATCTTGATGTTGTTTATCGTGTTAAACAGCAATTTGGCGTACCTACCTTTGCTTATCAAGTAAGTGGCGAATATGCGATGATTCAAGCTGCCGCCGCCAATGGTTGGTTAGAGCGCGACAAAGTCATGATGGAATCATTAATTGCATTTAAGCGCGCAGGTGCCGATGGTGTACTGACTTATTTTGCAAAAGATGCAGCAGAACTTCTTAATTAAAAATTATTTTTTCGGCTTTTTTATTAAAAGGTTAAAAAAATCAAAAAAGTTAAGGAAGCATAAACCTACATTTTAGTTTCTCGAGAGGAATCAAAATCAATAACTTCAAAAAAAGCCTCATAATTTTAACCTCTTTCTTTGCAGTCTCTTCTTGCTCGTTGCTAGGGATACAAAATGAAGAAGGCCCGAAATATACTGTTTTGGTAAAAGACGGTAATTTTGAAATACGTCAATACTCATCTTATGTTATTGCAGAAACCACCATTAAAGGTGATTTCGATAACGCTTCGGGCGATGCCTTTAGAATTCTTGCTGGTTATATTTTTGGTAAAAACAAAGGTGAGAATAAAATAGCCATGACATCACCTGTCGAAATGGAACAGAGCGCAACAAAAATTGCTATGACTTCACCTGTTGAAATGCAGCAAGACGATAATAGATTTACCATGCGCTTTTCAATGCCTTCAGAATATAAAATAGAAGATTTACCAGAACCGTTAGATTCACGTATTACATTCGAAGTGGTTGAACCAGAAGTGCGCGCCAGCAATAGATATAGCTGGCTTAGCTCCAAAAAAAGAAGCTTTAAGAAAGCTCAAAAACTAAGAGCTTGGCTTAAAAGTCAGAATGACTACACAGCAAATAAAGACTATGTCTATGCTGGCTACAATCCACCATGGACCCTGCCTTTTTTTAGACGCAATGAAGTCCATATAACCCTGATATCAAATGCTGAATAATTGAAGAGACGAATAAAGCGATGGCTAAGCCACTGAGAATAAGGATTCGAAAAACCTTACGGTTAATGAGTTTCATACTGCCATTTACGCTCATTAGTATCATTATTTTTATTAATACAGCAAAAGCTAGTGATGCTATTTCAACGTCAGATTCTTCATCACATCATTGGACACCATCAAAACAAAGAGACGGCATTAGTAGCTACACGCGTGATGTCGCTAATTCTAAGTACAAAGCCGTAAAGGGTGTGACCATCCTGCCTGTTTCCACGGCTCGATTATTT
>Ga0115007_10001473_pt1 | contig 15162 bp, 13 predicted proteins | sample ArcOceMetagenome_2_FD_87166 | JGI IMG/M metagenome (GOLD analysis project Ga0115007, IMG submission 87166) | Marine eukaryotic phytoplankton communities from Arctic Ocean - Arctic Ocean ARC135M Metagenome | ecosystem: Environmental > Aquatic > Marine > Oceanic | place: Arctic Ocean | collected... | reverse complement strand
GGGAACTTCACACTACAGGGGACATCGCAGCATGAGCAATAGCGACTCTTTTTTGCATGAGCCAATTTCAAATCAAGCCGAACCACAGCTTGATCAATCACAAGCAGCCGCCAATTCAACGGCCAGTTTGCGAGAGAATGTTGAATCAGCAATGGCTAACTACTTTAAACACCTAGATGGACAACCGGTTTCGGATGTTTATCAAATGGTAATGTCTGAAATTGAAGCACCACTTCTTGAGCAAGTAATGAAGTATGTGCGTAACAATCAGACTAAAGCCGCACACTTACTGGGCCTGAACCGCGGAACGCTCAGAAAGAAGCTTAAGCAATACGGTTTACTATAACGGTTAAAAGCAGATATCGCAGCGCTGCAGTACTGATAGCGCCGCATTATTGATATCTTGCTGTTGTTTAAAGGGTGAGTTAACACTTTAAAGTAACAGTATGGTTTAAATAGCAGTTTCATTTAAACCTAGTTAACCAATAAGCACTTGCCGATAGTTGGCAGGTGCTTTTTACTTTTCAGTAAAGTGCTTTTTGTTAAAGCGCCTGTTATTAAAGCGCTACTGAAAGCCAAAGACTAAAGCTGCTAATCACATGCGCACCATTTCATCAGGTAGCGCTATTCAATTCTGTGGCTAACATTTCAAATTCTTGTCATCATAAATTAGTTACATAAATCACCTCCACACTCACCTAAAAGACTGCATTCAAATACTATGGAAAATCGTTCTCTAGCTACTATTCGTCGAGCACTCATCAGCGTTTCAGATAAAACGGGCATTGTTGAATTTGCGCAAGCACTCAGCAAACGCGGTATTGAAATACTCTCTACCGGCGGCACCTACAAGTTATTAAAGCAAAACGATGTCAATGTTATTGAGGTATCCGAATACACGGACTTCCCCGAAATGATGGATGGCCGCGTTAAAACACTGCATCCAAAAGTGCATGGCGGAATATTAGCTCGCCGCGGCATCGATGAAAAAGTAATGAAAGCAAACGGCATTAACGCTATTGATTTAGTCGTTGTTAATTTATACCCGTTCGAAAAAACGGTTGCCAATCCAAATTGTCATATTGCTGATGCCATTGAAAATATTGATATTGGTGGGCCAACCATGGTTCGTGCCGCAGCAAAGAATCACAATGACGTTACTATCGTCGTGAATACCGAAGATTACAGCAACGTATTAAATGCATTAGCAGATAATGACGGTGCCACTACATTTGAAATGCGTTTTGATTTTGCTATTAAAGCGTATGAACATACAGCCGCTTATGATGGTGCCATTGCCAATTACTTTGGCCAAAAAGTAGAAGGCGGCAGTGAAGGCTTTCCACGGACTTTTAATAGTCAATTTATCAAAACACAGTCGCTGCGTTATGGTGAAAACCCTCATCAAAAATCAGCATTCTATGTTGAAGCTAATCCACAAGATGTCAGTATTGCAACGGCCACACAGTTACAGGGTAAGGAATTATCGTATAATAATATTGCCGACACTGACGCAGCGCTAGAAACCGTTAAATTATTTGATGAGCCTACATGCGTTATCGTTAAACATGCTAATCCTTGTGGTGTTGCCAGCGCCGATACTATTGAAGCCGCTTATCAGCGTGCCTTTGCTACCGATCCAGAATCGGCTTTTGGCGGAATTATTGCGTTTAACCGTGAGCTTGATGAAGCAACAGCTGCCGCTATATGTGAAAAACAATTTGTTGAAGTTATTATTGCACCCGGCGCTACTGATGCCGCACAAAAAACCATTGCTCAGAAAAAAAATCTACGCTTGTTAGTCTGTGATACATGGTCGCCCTCTAGCACAGCACTCGATTACAAGCGCGTTAACGGCGGATTGTTAGTACAAGATCGTGACCTTGGTGTTATCACTGAAGCCGACTTAACTATTGTCTCTAAACGCCAACCCACAAGCGCAGAAATTGCTGATTTATTATTTAGCTGGAAAGTCGCTAAAATGGTGAAATCGAATGCCATTATTTATGGTAAAGATGGCCAAACCATTGGTGTTGGCGCAGGCCAAATGAGTCGTATTAACTCGGCACGCATCGCGGCTATAAAAGCTGAACATGCAGGCCTACAAGTGGAAGGCTCATGCATGGCATCGGATGCTTTTTTCCCATTCAGAGATGGTATCGATAATGCAGCGAAGGCAGGTATTAGCTGCGTCATTCAGCCTGGCGGATCAATGCGTGATGAAGAAGTGATTGCCGCTGCCGATGAGAATAATATGGCTATGGTATTTACTGGCATGCGTCACTTCCGCCATTAAGCCACTCAGCACCTTATTGCTTAACTTAATAGAATAGATTGACCGAACAAGACATTATTAGGAAGAAATAAACATGCAAGTACTGGTTATAGGAAACGGCGGACGCGAACATGCATTAGCCTGGAAATTAGCTCAAAGCCCTAACGTCAGTACTGTTTATGTTGCACCGGGTAATGCGGGCACAGCACTTGAAGCTAATGTCGAAAATATCAATATTGCTATCGATGATTTTGACGGCCTCTCGGCTTTTGCTCAGCAGCACAAAATTGATTTAACCGTGGTTGGACCTGAAGGCCCACTCGTTGATGGTATCGTTGATCACTTCAGCCACCTCAACTTGCGTTGTTTTGGGCCTAGCGCTAAAGCAGCTCAACTCGAAGGTTCAAAATCGTTTACCAAAGATTTCTTAGCACGCCACAATATACCTACAGCGGAATACCAAACCTTTACCGACCAAACGGCGGCCATTGATTACGTGCGCGAAAAAGGCGCACCTATTGTTGTTAAAGCCGATGGGCTTGCGGCAGGTAAAGGGGTTATTGTTGCTATGATCTTAGCGGAAGCAGAAGCAGCCATAACCGATATGTTAGCCGGCAATGCATTTGGTGATGCTGGCCATAAAGTCGTTATTGAAGAATTTCTTGATGGCGAAGAAGCGAGTTTTATTGTCGTCAGCGATGGTATTAATATTCTACCTATGGCAACAAGCCAAGATCATAAACGTATTGGCGAAGGCGATACCGGACCTAACACAGGCGGCATGGGAGCCTATTCACCAGCACCAGTAGTGACAGCCGAGATACACGCGAGAATTATGCGCGAGGTTATTGAGCCAACCGTTGCGGGCATGGCAGCTGAAGGAAATACCTATTCAGGATTTTTATACGCAGGCTTAATGATTGATGATCAAGGGACACCAAAAGTTATCGAATATAATTGTCGCTTTGGCGATCCTGAAACGCAGCCTATTATGATGCGCATGCAATCAGACCTAACCGAACTGTGCATAGCCACGGTTGATAAAAAATTAGCAGGCCAATCAGTCGAATGGACAGACTCACTTGCATTGGGCGTAGTGCTAGCTGCCGAAGGCTATCCTGAAGCCTATAAAAAAGGCTTGAAAATCGAAGGCCTCGAATCGGTTGTCGATGCTAACTGTAAAGTTTTTCACGCAGGCACTACTCAAAAAGATAATGATGTATTAACTAATGGTGGCCGAGTACTCTGCGTAACAGCACTCGGTGAAACCATAGAAAAAGCTCAAGCACTGGCTTATGAGAATAGCGCTAAAATTACTTGGCCTGGTGTACAATCACGCAAAGATATAGGCTATCGCGCCGTTGCACGTGAGCGCTCGAAAAGCTAATTTATATCGGTTGTATCGGTTGTATCGGTTGTATTAAAAGTATCGGGCTAAAAGGACCAATGCCATGTATGTCCAAAACCTCATAGCAGTCTCTCGGTCACAATATCATAGACTGTTTAGCAATAGACCGTTTGAAAATAAACAGTTTAGAAATAGTCAGCCACTTAGCCTAAGTGGCATTGCGCTGCTTTTCATCTTCGGCCTATTGCCATGTCTATATTCAGTCGATACTCACGCAGCAGAAAATACGCCCTTAGCCAGCAGCCCTCTAAAAGCCAGTTTATTCTCTACCTCTTTAATTCTTCAGCTCAATAAAAAGCAAGTTAGCAGTACATTACTCGAGAGTTATTTAGAAACGAATTTTACTGGCAAATCGCCATCACTTGATGACGCCGAAAAACAGCACGCAGATTTTTGGACACCACTTGCAGGGCAAAGCAAAGCTATACTCGGCAATGAGAAAAATCACTGGTTTAGACTGCAACTCCATAATCCATCTAATTATTCGAAAACCTATATCTATTCTATCGCGCCAACACGTGGACTCTACGTCAAATCAGTAACGCTTCCACTTTCACAAGAAGACACCCAACAACTAGAAGAACCAGTAACCGGTGATATCTCTTTGTTAATGAAAACTATTTTTGATAGAAAAGTCGATAGTACGAAAAAGGCCGAGCTTGAACTAAATTTTGAGGCCAATGAAAGGAAAACCATTATTATCGCCATAGCCAGCGATAACTGGACCATCCCCCATTTTTCATTAAAAACAAAGACCCTGCTTATAGTAGATAAAAACAATGAAGAGAAATTCTGGCATCTAATAAACGGAATATTTATTAGCACGACGTTTTTTATATTGATTGGAGCCATTATCAGCAAGCAAAGCGGGCTACTTTGGCTACCACTTTATTCCATTAGTACGCTCTGCTTTTTGCCCGGCTATTTAAACTACAACCTACAAAGCTTCAATATTAATGCCGATAAACTGAATACACTTAATATCGATTTGTGTGTAATGTCTTTAATCGCATTTATTGGAATTTTGAAATATATTTATTCGGACAACGCCCTTCTACGAAGAATACAACATTCAGTTCTGCTATTTATACTCGGCGGATTACTCATAACAATTAACCTTTTCACTCCGCCAAAAATTGATGTATTAGTTTATATATCTCAAATATTTGAAATAGTCATTGCTCTTTTTTTATCGGCCAGTGCATTCAAAAGAAAAAAATTGGCCTCATTCTTTATGGTTGGCCCTGCAAAATTAATAGTTTTATTTTTTATCTTCTTTATTCTCTATCAAGCCAGCATGGGCGCAATGCCTGAGCATGAGTTATTCACTTGGCTGGCATCATTAATATTAATAGATGCCGCGATACTCACTATCATTGTATTTCTTATTGATCGTTACCGAAGAGAAGAAGAATTACTTAAGCTCATAGCAACTATAAAAAAAGAGCAGCAAGTCGCCGCCATTTCACCATTATTGGGTAAAAATCGGCACGATTTACGCGCATCATTATCCGATATCATAGGCTTATCTGAGCTCATTATCGCCTCGCCGCTAGATCAAGAGCAACGCAAGAATATTCTTGATATTCAACAGTCAGGCAGGAAAGGACTAGAAAAAATAAATAATATTTTTTCTTATAAAAATAAGAACTCATTGTTATTACAGAATCAAGAGCCTTTCACGCTTAGCCTACTTATAAGCGAATGCGCCCAATATTATGGCTATAGAGCTAACGAACTCAATAAAGAAATTGTTATTGATATAGCAGAATGCGTGCCAGAATACTGGAAAGGAAACCATGAACAAATACGCCAGCTCTTTATGCATATACTCGAGTTTTATTTGTCCAATAACGACTTTAATGAAATTCGTATCAACATTTCAGAATTCAACGATAACTCTTTTAATATCGATTTCTCTATCACTTCAGACAACAATACAGCCACCCCTAACCACAAAATAGCTGCTAGATTATCAATCGCCAAATTAATCGCTGAAAAACTTGGTGGAAAATTATCGCTTGAAAAATTAAAAGACGAATTATTAATTACCGCGGAAATATTAGCTTCACCTACAGTTAATCATTCACATCAGCAACTAGACTTAGAGTTATTAAAAAAAAGGCGCATAGTTATTATTGATGATAGTGAAACATCATGTAATGTTATTGCGTCTTATCTAAAACGATGGGGCGTTACAACATTTAAAGCAAACAACTTCAATGATGCACTGGCGATTATCCGACATCAAAATAATATAGGCCAAGCAATTGATTTAGCATTAATTGATTATATTATGCCTAATATTAATGGCGTAGAAGTATCGCAACGTCTCCGCTCTGATACCGAAGTCCCTGACAATTTATCTATTATCATAATGTCTAATACATCCTCAAGCATCAATCCCATCGACACTAAAAATTCTGGCATAAGACAAGTGCTAGACAAGCCGGTACTTGCGCACACATTAAGGCTAGTATTACTTGAAGAGTTTTATTTATTAAAATCTTTGCAGGCGGGTAGCACTTTAGATAATGATTCGGGAAAATCAAAAAAGAAAATTTTATTAGTTGAAGACAATCCTGTAAGCGCCAAAATTGTTTGCAGTATGCTTAACCGCCTCACGGTGACTTATGAGCATGCAGCTACTAGCCATGAAGCGCTTAAAAAAATTACCAATAATAATTTCGATATTGTTTTAATGGATTGTGAATTACCTGATGAATCTGGCTTTATAGCTACGCGAAAAATACGCGACTTCGAAAAATCCCAACCCCAGAACCGCCCGCCCATAATTATTATTGCGCTTACCGCTTATGATGATGACAATAATAGACAGCAAAGTATTGATGCCGGCATGAATGATTATATTTCTAAGCCAATCAATTTAATTCAACTTACATCAATCGTTGATAAAAACACCTAGCCATATTTTCAATTAACGACTTATAGCTGCCCACTCTTGAAGCTTTTTCTCGAAGCTCATCGCCGCATAAGCTGGGCTGGTCGAAGGCAGCCTCGTCATTGACAAACTTTTATGCTGCTCACTTAAAGTAGGAATTACATATCGCTTGTATAGCTGCTCGGCCTTAGCGCCATTAAAATAGATATGTTTAATAGTTTCATATTCAAAAAATAATTTTGAGAAATCATTAACGACTATAGATGATTCAACTATATCAGCATCTAAACTACTTTCACGCGAACAGCTGTGCAAAACATCCCACAATGCTACGCTTTCATTTTTCAAGCATGCGAGCTTTTGCTGATATTTACCCACACCTTTTAGTGAATTTATATCAATATTAAACAGCGTAAAAAAAATGGGCCAAAATACATTTCTTGGATGCGCATAATATTGATTATCGTCTAATGAGCGCTTGCCCGGCATACTACCTAGAATCAATATTTTTGCATCCGACGTTAATACGGGCGAGAAACTATTTACCGCTGGCATCAATTATATCTTTTAATGTTTTCTTACCAAAGCGCTCATCAATCAAGTGACGTAAATCACTTAACAAATGTACGACAGCTTGTTCACCTTTAATCTCACTATCCGCTGTGTGCAAGCCAACCCTATTCACGCCTTGCTCTCTTAACTGCCTGAGTACCTGACCCACTATTATTTTATCGACAGGTAGCGCAGGGTAAATTTTCGTCGATGACTCACCCGTTCGAACGATATAATTAAGTGCCTCAAGAAAATCCAACATATCATCGACAAGGTGCGGCGCAACGCCCAGCTGCTTTGCTGCTGTATCGGCCTCCCATGCAGGTAAGTTTTTTTGATAGTGTGAGCCTACCAGGTATAAAAGACTCAATGCCAAGCTTTCAGAGCCTTCACCATTAAGATAAACGTTATCTCGACGAATAAGAATATATTGAGGATTCTGATAATAAAAAGAAACGCTAGCGCCGATTAATAGAACTAGCCACCCCATATACATCCATACCATTAAAATAATTACAGAGGCAAAAGCAGAATAAATAGCAATACTACTTGCCGAGTTAGCAACAAAAGTTGATATACCCCAGCCCATTAACTTCCAAATTATCGCCGTTACTAAACCGCCAATAAACGCGGGCAACAACCTCACCCTTGTATTCGGCAAAAACATATAAATAAAAGCGAAACCCCAAGACATTATTAAATAAGGAATAACTGTACTTATAAAGCTGACAAAGTCAGAGCCAGCTGGTAACGACTCAATATAAGTAACCGCCATTCCAGTATTCGCAGAAGCAGTAATTGCTGCCGATAAAAAAATCATTAATGGCGCAACAAAAATAACACTTAAATAATCGCGAAAACGTTGTGACATATTTCTATCACGTTTAATTTGCCAAGTGTAATTAAACGATTTTTCGATTTTATGCATCATTGATATAACGCTGTAAATTAATAATGCAAAACCTACCGCACCCAGCACGCCGACTTTTATATTATCAATAAAGCCCATGACATTACTCACGATATCAAACCGCTTATCGCCTAAGGAAACCAAACCTTCAAGTAACGCTGGCTCTACCTCATTGTGCAAGCCAAAACCTTTTAACACAGAAAAACTCAATGCAAGAAAAGGCACAATGGCAATCACGGTGGTGTAAACCAAACTCATCGCTCTTAAACTTAACTGTCCATCACGCAAGTCACGTATTACCGCATACATTATTTGTAATGATTTTATGATAATTCGCTGCCATAAAGCGGCTGTAAGCAAGTTTGTATTCCAAAGCCAGTCACTGACAGTATGACTTTTTTCCTTTATAAAATTTAACTCAATCATGGTTTACCTTTAATAAATATTATTGATTTTTTCTTGCCCGAAGATGGCCCCGCCTTCTTTCAAATACACCGACTCTGCTAACGTCGATTCACGGCCCAGCAATATGTTACGATGTGGAAATCGTCCAAAATCCAAAATTATATCGTAATGCACAATCGCATAATCAACATAAGACAAAAATCGCTGAGTATGTTCGCCATCATATTTCTTTTCGACATTATGCGCCAAGCGTTTAAATAAATGTACACATTGTTGCTGATCTGCAATTAATTCAGAATGTTCGAGTGGTAAATAATAGAGAACTCTTTCGCTACTGGATAACTGCCGATCAAATCTCTGCTGAATACCCTGCTGACAAATTGTCCTTGCCTGATCATCATAAGAAAATGCCCGACTACTCCCTCTATAGACGTTACGTGTAAATTGATCGAGCAACAAAATTAGCGAAGCTGCCTCTTGCAGTCTCTGCCCAAGCATCTAAATTGCCTTTTCCGGCCTCAATGACTAAATCTGAAAATCGATGCTGAATTTGCTGATCAACTTTACTATCTGCCGCAAACCAAAAGCCATCTCGATCTTCTACGACATCTACGAAATCTATGACATCACCGTCATCAATGCCAAACCAATACCCTATGATATTATCTATATCTTTATTCATGACACTTTAAGCATCCTGTATTCGCCCCCACCAGACCATAAGGTCTGCATTGCCTGTTAATAGGCAAATAACGTTATGGTATGACCCTATCTCGAACAATGCTTCACTAATCACTCTTATGTGTTCTCATTAGGCATTCACTCTTTCTTGCCACGTCGATTCTTACTTTACGACAACTAATAACCCTCATCGTTAATAGTCGTAAGTAGATTTCAGTAGGTTTTCACAATGCATCTGATAACATGCATGTCGGTTATGTTTAATTATGTACATTCAGAATAGAGATTCTTACACCGTGTCAGACACCCAAAAGCCAACAGCTACTATCGCCAATACTTTTAAAGCTAATCTTGCGTTGATTTCACAAGACGATACCCGCTCTCTTTTATGCCGAATACAGCGCGGTATAGAAAAAGAAGGCCTTCGAACCAATAATGAAGGACATCTATCTTTAACCCCGCATCCTGTGGCGCTAGGATCAGCCCTAACTAACACCTGGTTAACTACCGATTTTAGCGAATCGCTTTTAGAGTTTATTACACCTGTTTTCGAATCCGTTGATGAGACTCTTAGCTACTTAAATGATATTCATGCATTGGCCTACCAACAGCTTAATGATGAGATTATTTGGGGTGCCAGTATGCCTTGCATACTTCCCGGCGATAATGACATTCCATTAGCCCAATATGGCTCATCCAATATCGCCACTATGAAAACTGTTTATCGTAACGGTCTTGGTCTTCGATATGGACGAGCTATGCAAACGGTTGCCGGTATCCACTACAACTTTTCTTTACCCGAAGCCTTTTGGCGCCGCAGTTTCGAACAAGAAAAATGTCAAGGCACTACGCATCATAGTCATCTACAGCATTATATTGACGGGAGATATTTCGATTTAATTCGAAACTTTCGTCGTAATTATTGGCTGCTTATTTATTTATTTGGTGCGGCGCCTTGTGTTGATCAATCATTTGTTCAAGGTCGTGAAAACACATTAGATACACTCAACAACAACGACCTCTATCAGCCAATGGCAACCTCATTACGAATGGGGGATCTAGGCTACCAAAGCTCTGCTCAGCAATCTTTATTTGTGTGTTACAACACGCTAGAAAACTATATTGAAACGCTCAGCTGCGCGCTCAGCACGCCTTATACAGACTATGAAGCTCTTGGTGTTAAACACGAAACTGGCTACCAGCAGCTCTCATCTTCTTTACTACAAATCGAAAATGAATTTTATTCAGCAATACGCCCTAAGCGCGTTGCGCAAAGTGGTGAGACGCCATTAAAAGCGTTAAAAGAACGTGGCATAGAATATATTGAAGTGCGCTGCTTAGACATTAACCCTTTTCTTGCAACAGGTATTGATGCTGAAACCATCGAATTCTTAGATGCGTTTTTATTGCATTGCTTACTTGATGATAGCCCCCAATGCGATCAAGAAGAATTTCATTTAATCAGCAAAAACCAAGCACGTATTGTCCACCATGGTCGCGACCCTAGCGTCCATGTTTTTTGCGGTAAAAACGAAGTACCTATGCGTGACTGCGCGAACAAACTGATTGATAACATTGAGAAGATTAGCCAGCAACTTGATAATGCCCATAACACAAAGCGGTACTCAGAGAGCATTAGTGCACAACGGAAAAAAGTCGCTGACTCGTCATTAACACCCGCGGCAAGAGTATTAGCCACGATGCAAGAAAATAATGAGTCACATATCGACTTTGGCCTACGCATGTCTAAGGCGCATGCTCAGCAACACAAATCGCACATTGTTGAGCCTCAACAGCAGCAGAACTTATTGACGATTGCGGAACAATCGATCGCTAGCCAGCAAGAGATTGAACAACAAGACTCCATTAACTTTGACGATTTTCTCGTTCATTATTTTCAACAATAAAACGGTTTTTATTTGCTCAAATTAACTTTTATAAGTGTAACCATACTGTGCAGTTATACGGCTATCTATAAACCACAAAACTAGTAAATAGAATGTCTTCGAGCAGGCTTTCTTTTTGCTCTTCAAGAAGAATGGCATTTACCGCCGAGAAAGATTCTTTACGCAAGGCTTCTTTTCCGTCAGCGGTATCCAGTGTCTCATTTGTTTGAGTCGCAAATAAATTCAATATCGCATCTTTTATATAAGGCATATGATGCTTTACATTTTCCTCTCCCTCAACACCGCTAACTCTTAGTGATACGTCAACGCTCATATAACGCAACCGACCGGGGCCGCCATAGTTAGTCACTAAGGCCGGTTCAATCGCGACATAAATTGACTTCGACAACAAAGCCTCTTCATCTGCCGCCAACACATTCCATGAACTGCCCAACGCCAAAAAAAGTATTAATAAAACCACCTGCCCATTCCATCTCTTTAACCGACTACTCACTATCAATCTCTCCTTTTATCCTACTAACTTGTCTGCCGTATCTGTCTGTCATACCTGCCTGTCATACCACTTTGCCGTACATTTTGGCGTTTTATGCAATATACTTAAGGTCTATTGGCTGAAAGCATCTAAAATAAAAGCCAATGCCTAAATTTCATTATAGTTGAAGACAATTGTGACCCAGTCCTTAGGCTGATCACTTTGGAGAAAACAATGTTAAATTTTCAATCGCTTTTAACCACGCAACATCTTCGTCTTGGTATTTTCCTTAGTGTTGTCTGTTTATTAGGTTTTGGCTACTTTCTCCAATATATAGAAGGCTTAGAGCCCTGCCCTTTGTGTATTACCCAACGCTTTTTCTTACTTCTATCTGGCGGGCTTGGTCTGCTTGCTGCATTGCATAATCCTGCCTTATTAGGCACTAGAATTTATTCCCTCATAGGCACCTTAATAGCCATGGCAGGCGCAGGCTTTGCATCACGCCAGCTCTTCTTACAAAGTCTGCCCGCCGACCAAGCACCGGCTTGCGGACCCAGCATTGATTTTATTTTTCAAACCTTCCCACTTGCCGATGCACTGAGCATATTACTTCGAGGCGACGGTAACTGTGCCGAAGTTGCTTGGCGGTTTTTAGGTCTTAGTATTCCAGGATGGACCGTTATTGCTTTTAGCTGTATCTCAGTCGCTTGGCTGCTTCAACTTCGCAACAAGAATACCTAGCTGATCAATTAACAAACTAAAAACCCCTTATTAGTTAGCGCTCACTATCAATAATCGCTTTTAGCGGAATTTTTATAGCGCTCAACCCACACCCTGTTAAATCAATTTTCTCATATAAAACAATAAGATATAGCTTAGTCCTAAAATTATTGTTAATTGTTGGCGTACTGATTTCTTGAGAAAGTGCCATTCCTTTTCTAAGCTCAATAGTAACTTTCACGATAACTATGTGAATCCAATCACTCTGTGGTGACTGGTTCGAGTGTGAACACGAAAGCTTTAATCTCATTTTTTGCTGTAGGAATTAAAGACTTCATGCCATCTGGATGGCAATTCTCAAAAGGCAGGAGCCTGAAATCAAGTGACTGACATAACACTGTCATCGCTACATGAATATAACAATGCGTTTATTCAACGCCATCAGTAGCACACTGGTGATAGGTCTAAAAAAGGAAACATGTGATGTTAGATAACTGTAAATCGACTAAAGAACGCTGGGGCGGCGTAAGCAAAATTCTTGATGGCTGGATGCAGCAACGACAAGAATTAATCGTTGAGTTTTGCACCATTAGCGGTGTTCATGACTCATCATCTATCTATGCAAAAGATACCGCTGCAGGCTTGCGTCACTTTTGTGAATTGATGGTTGATTACATCTCGGCTGGTCATTTCGAAGTGTACGATCACTTGATTCAAGAAGCAGAAGAATTTAATGACGGTAAAGGCTTAGACGTAGCACGCCGCCTATATCCAAAGGTCAGCAAAACAACTGAAGTTGCTTTGGCATTTAACGATAGCTTTGATGAGATATTCTCTCACGGCGTTATCAATCCACAGCTAGCACGTGAATTATCTGTATTAGGTGAAACATTAGTTTCGCGCTTTGATCTTGAAGATCAATTAGTTGAAAGCCTGCACTACTCGCACAGCGAATTAGTTGCTAACGCTTAATCTTCACTTATCACGTTTGTATTAGGTTTATGGACTAGTACCGACTGCTATCCCTCAGGGCAGCGGTACTAGCCCCATATACTCAGCGAGTATTAATACCCTTTCTCTATTTCGTATGATTTATTCCTGGTTTCACCTTCTGTCTAGGGACGCGATCAAGCGATATACACCGCCTTTCTATTTCTCATCCATTTTTTAATCACAAATCATTATTGCTGGCAGACTTAGATTTAACATAGCTTTTGATTTAGGATTGCTTAGGTTTATTAGTGTTTTAGCGATAACATAGTGTTTATCTAATACAAATTAGCGCTTACATAAAATTCTCTTGAGTGTGGTTTATGTTTTTATCTCTGCATATTTTTAGGCTGTTTCTAACGCTTCTCAGCTTACCGCTATTACTAATAGCTTGCTCTGGCGGCAGCCCTCCCGAATCCAGTTTTGAGTATGCCGTGCAAGGTTTATATTCTGCCGAGTTAAGTGACAATGGATCACTGGCGATTGTCGGTTCTATCAATCATGGCAGTAGCCTATGGCGTGCCAGTGATAACGCGCGACGCTTTAATTGGAATCATAAACAAGGGCAATTTTCTGAAGTCACCAATGCCGCTTTCTCGCCCGATCTTAATTACGCGATTACAGCCACGCCTCAAACCATGGTGTTATGGAATGCTAAAAACGGCACTAGTATGTCTTACTGGACCGCCCCCAGTGAAATCCTCGATATTAGTTTGCTTCCTAATGCGCAGCTCGCACTTCTAGGACTTGCCGACCACACCGCTGCACTATTCGATGTTCGTAATGGCGGCGTAAAGCAAGTCTATTATCATCAAGCGAGAGTCTCTTCGGTTGATTTTAATAGCCGAAAAAATTTAGCACTCACCGGCTCTGATGACTATTCTGCTAAATTATGGAATTTACAAACAGCAAAACTTCTGCAGCATTGGCCGCATCAAGCAGAAGTGCAATTAGTTAAATTGTCGCCCAATGGTAAGCTGGCTTTTACGATGGCTAAATACGACAAAGCAGCACTATGGGATACAGCAACAGGCGAATCAAAAGGTGAGATCCCGTTAGCGACTTCAGCACTCTCACGCGGCTTATCATTTACGGCAGTCGCTTTTTCTAATAACGGTGATTACTTACTTACCGGCACATCCCATCGAACCGTGCAATTATGGGATACCAATACATTAACCGAAGTTAAACAATGGATAATGCCTAAGCGCGATGCCGTCGCACCGACCAGCGCATCAATACTCGCCCTAGCGTTTAACGGCGGTGGTTCAGCTAACGCAGGGTATCGTGTAATAACTTCTGATGGCTTTATTCATCAACTTAAATAGATAGCTGTTTTAACTTACTTATCGATTCAAACATGGTGATTCAAATCGCCAGCCAAAAAAAAGCCGGGATGATGAAAATCATTCCGGCTTTTTTATTTTCTATAGTTCTATTTCTAAAACTACATTTCTATCCACTACATTCCTATCTACTACATTTCTATCTACTCAATATAACTGCCTAAGATAGTCGTCTCAAACAACTGTCTCAAACAGCTTTCTCAAACAATTTTTTCAAACAGCATAGCTAAACCCAATTATTCAGCTGCTGGAGCATCGTCTTGAATAGCTAATAATTCAACATCAAAAACCAATGCGGAATTCGGCTGAATCACATTACCAGCACCATTTTCTCCATAGGCTAAATCAGCAGGAATAAACAACTGCCATTTAGAGCCAACAGGCATTAACTGTAATGCTTCTGTCCAACCAGCAATAACGCCGCCAACAGGAAAGGTTGCTGGCTCGCCACGCTCAAGTGAGCTATCAAATACAGTGCCATCAAAAAGACGACCCTCATAATGAACCGTAACCGTATCTTCTGCTGTTGGCATCGCACCATCACAAACGGTTAATACTTTGTACTGTAAACCGCTTTCAGTCTCAATAATGCCT
>Ga0115007_10001472_pt1 | contig 15163 bp, 10 predicted proteins | sample ArcOceMetagenome_2_FD_87166 | JGI IMG/M metagenome (GOLD analysis project Ga0115007, IMG submission 87166) | Marine eukaryotic phytoplankton communities from Arctic Ocean - Arctic Ocean ARC135M Metagenome | ecosystem: Environmental > Aquatic > Marine > Oceanic | place: Arctic Ocean | collected... | reverse complement strand
GTTTCATCGTGTTGTTTCATCGTGTTGTTTCGTCGTGTTGTGTCATCGTGTTGTTCCACCATGTTCATCTCTTGTACCAGTACTGTTGTCCTATTGACGGTACATAGAGACTGACTGAAATGTTTTCACTGTCGGTGGTACTTTGTTCAACATGTTTCCAGATTACCACGCCACCAGCGAAGAGGCACTGTTTGCTTTGGCCAACGAAGCACAGCGTGCCGTCGTTGTTGCTGCGGGGAGTGGGGCGTATCGTGGGAGTGGGAGTGGGAGTGGGAATGGGAATGAAAATAAGAATGGGAATGAGGACGCGAGTGGAAGTAAAATTGCAAATGGTGGGGAGGGGTATGTTGACGGCATCAGGGTGCAGGGACAAACACAACAATTGGCCGTGGCACAAACAACCAGGGTGGAAGTGGCCTCGTTGCAGCATCAATTGAGAATGACGACGGTTCACTGGGAAAGAAGGGAAGAATTGTTGCGGAAAAGAGAAGCACAATTGGTCCAGCAACTCGTCGCGACGGAACGCGCTGCTGCTGCTGCTGGTGGTGCGGGTGGTGGTGGTGGTGGTGGTGGTGGACGGTCCATTGGTACACAAACCGAAGGAATCGAACGTGTCATTGTCGCCGAAAGAATCCATCGTCGCCGCGGCGGTGGCAAGCTTCCACAACACCAAGAACACCAGGAAGCAGCGTCGTTCCGGGCGAAGCCCAAACAGAGTCGTCGCCGGGCAAAGAGAACCACCGCAAGAAGAACCACTGCAAGAACCACTGCAAGAACCACTGCAAGAACCACCAGAGGAGGCACCAGAGGAGGCACCAGAGGAGGCACCAGAGGAGGCACCAGAGGAGGCACCAGAGGAGCCACACGCGCAACCCACGAGACAGCACCCGCCACCGCACAAAGGCGAACGACTGCAGTGCCATCGCCGTCTCCCTCGACCGCCGCCTCTTCGATGGGATCCTCCTCCGTGCAAACGCTGGACATGGCACACCACGTGCGTTCTTTTCAAACCCCGTTGCACCGTGGCCGAACGGGCAACGACGAGACTGGTTCGTTCGTGCCCAGTATACACAGCAGTATACACAGCAGTATACACAACAGTATAGACAGCAGTGGGTGCAGCAGTGGGCGCAGCAGTGTACCGCCAGAGAACCAAGAAGAACACACGTGGTCTCCGTTGAGTGGTTCGCCAAGGACCGCACAGAACCACCAGCAACAACAGCAACAACAGCAGCAACAACATACCAAGAAGATTTACCGCAATGGTGCTACAATACCCCGCACAAAAAATAAAAGAAGAAGGCGCCGGCGTCGAGTGGGGGGGGAGGAAACAGGAGTGGTCGGAGAAGTGGGTAGTTTTGGCAGTATTCGTGCGTTGCATTCGCGAGTACAAACGAACGAAGAGTTGTCGAGAGAAGTAAAAGAAAAGGGGGCTAGTTTCGAGAGGAAAATATTGTAGTACTACAGGTCTAGAGTTACGGGTACATTTTGCATTTATTTACAGTTCCTACATGTAATAAACCTATCCTCCTACCATACCGGGTACGGGCTGTTCGTTGTGTACATACATACATGTTGGTACAGGTATAAATTTTTTTATTTTTCATATTATTATTCATTCATATTTCAATTATATTTTGAACGTAGATTTTACCCGGGTACGTTTTTTTTGATACTATATTGTATATGTTCAAATTAATATACAGTATTCTGTGGTCCTTAACTGTTTGTACAAAATGCACGTGTATGGTACTTGTGCACAAAGTAAAACATAAGAGAGATGAAATGGCGTGAAATGGCGAGTTTCTTCTTTCGGCATATTTGTTGTGTTTTTTTTTTTAATCTTCCAACCCATCAATTTGTCTTTGAATTTTTCTTGCACGACTGACCATTTCATTAATGACAGTTTGTTCCGTTTTGGGCAACCAAAATTGTGAATTGATCAGATACGTCATTTTCAATTCTTGTTGAATTGCTGGCATCATTTTTTCACCGTATTCATCTTTGTACGTTGAATCATTGTTCACTAATCCCTTCGTCAATTCACTTAAATCCATCACTGCCGCTGCCCCACCACGTTTTTTAATCGGTGATTTGATTCTTGGGGAAACGTATGGTGTATCTTTTTGAAAACTTCTTCCAGTTATGATTCGACCGGTGCTTTTCCCTGTGTTATTTGCAGTTGATTTACGACCCGTAGTTCTACTTGTTTGAGCCGTTCGAGCTGTTCGAGCCGTTCGAGCCGTTCGAGCCGTTCGAGCGGTAGATTTTCTACTCCTTCGTGCACTCCCTTCTGCCACAAGGTGAGGTGTAGGAAGTTGGTTTCGACTGCTGCGCCCCGTTACCAGTTGGAAATTTCTGTTCTGGGTGATGCCCACAGAGGGCGACAGCATGGACAAAACATCGCTGTCCACTGTTATGCCACCAATCGTTTTTGTCACCGTGGGGCTCACTCTGTATGGGCTGCCACTACCACCTCTGCGATTTGGGCTCATTCTTTTTTTTTGTTTGTACATTTTTTGTTTCAATTTAGCCAATTCAATTTTGCTGGGGGATTTGTTCGATGAATTGTTTGACGATTCATCATTGCGTATGGCCGCAATCAGTTGCAGGATTTCAGGATCACGCGCGACTGGAACGATTGGATCGCGACCTCGACTCTTGTTGTTGTTGTTGTTGTTGTTGTTGTTGTTGTTGTTGCTGCTGCCGCCGCCTTTGTTTGTCGGTGTGTTGATGGTGGTAGATGTTTCTATTTCAGCAGTGTGGTTGGAACCATGATGGGCCGCAGCTTGAGCAACCATCAATGCTTTGTTGTCCCGTGTCGCCGTAGCTCTTTCATCGATCAATTCTTGAAGTTTTCTTGTTTTTTCCATTTCCTCCACGACCCGTTGTTCAGCATCGTGTTGGGGTTTGAGGCGATAAAATTGTGCCGTGTTCTACAAATGCGCAACAACACAGCAAGAAACAATGGACCGCGCCAATACACGGACAGGAAGAGAGTTTATGAAATACAATGTTGCGTGAGAAAAACAAACGGACCACGGCTGAGAATTGGCACCAGGTAGGTAACCCACAGCAAAAAAAAACAGAACAACTTGGCAGCATAATATAAAAAAAAACTTACTACTGTTTGTGGAGCACAACGACTGACCACATCGTCGAATTCACACAAGCTGCGTTTGATGCCTTCCACCACTTCTTTGGGCGTGTCGCAAAAACCAGACATGGATTTGTAATATTTTCGGTGCATAGCTCTTGGCAAACCACCTGGTTTTACACTTCCGTCCATCGGTGCCAGTGTCGTGTCCAACTTTCCAGTCGCCACCATGTTCCTCAGTGCATCGGGGTCTGTGATTTGTTTTCTTTCCAAGGCATCGCCGACGGTGAAGGTGTAGACACTCGCGCCCAATCGTGCACCCGGCATGTTGCGTTTGTACTTTTTAGAGAGATGTGAGATGTAAAGAAGCACGAATACGGTGCGACGATGAACCCTGATGCCTGAGCGGATATATTTTTGAGTTTTTGGGCCAGCCAGCAACGCCGGCGATCCAATTTAATGTGAATGTGAGTACTTAAGCGATTAACAGTATAAACACTTGAATATTGTACCAGTACCAGCACTGAAAAAAGCCTCAAGGATTGTTGATTGTTGGTTGATTTGATATTTTCTCAATTTCACTTGGCCTGTGTCCGAAAATGAAAACATTTTTTTTTGGGTTTTGCCTCTTGCAAAAAATGTGTTTCAAAAAAAATGATTCATTTTTTTGGCTTTTTTTCAATAAAAAGGCTTTATTTAGGGGGGATATAGATTTATTAAGCTACACATTTTTTTTTGGGTTTTCAATCCCAGCGTCAGGACTGAATTAGTCACGCTGAATCCCTCTGCTGAATTTAGTTTTCATGTCAATCATTGCCCGAACCGACTGCACGCCACGGCTCTCGTTGGAGTACGCCAAATCAGGTCGGTCAGCATGCAAATTTTGCCTCATCAACATCCCTCAGAAACAAATGCGTCTGGGTGTCACGGTGTATCACAAAGAAAAAAGATCCGTCCCTTACACGTCGTGGTTTCATTTGTCTTGCTTAAGATTCGACGTAGTCCCACAACATTTAGAAACAAACGAACAAAGGTATTGTGAAGAGTGTGCAAAGCCTGTTGGTGTTGGAAGCATCTCTTGTTCAGTGGTGGAACGTCCTAGTCAATACAACATACGACACCGAATTCACCCCCGTTGTTTGGCTCTCAAAATGAGCTCTGCTTGCAAGAGTTTTCAATATGCCGAATGCCCAGGATTTGACTGCTTATCCAAGGATGCACAAATCTTTGTCAATGCCTTGGTAAGTGATTGATACATGAATGTAGACCAATTTTTGTTTTTGTCCCTTGTGTGTTTCTTCGCTCTGTTAACCTGACCAATAACAATTTTCATCAACACTGCTTTCTTTGCATAGTTTTCAGTCGAGGGTGATGAAAGTCAAGTGCCGTTTACAAACTTTTATGAAAATTACACCAACCCTGGGGGTGCCTCCTCCTCCTCCTCCTCCTCCTCCTCCTCCTCTTCCAGTGCCGTGACTGTTGTCCCTGCAATAATCACACAATTGGCCGCGGAATTGCAAAATGCAAAAGGAGCACATGCCAAACGACTGCAAGAACAATTGACTGTCGAAATGAACAAATCTCTTGCGGGCACCACCAACACTGTGAACTTTGATGCACCCAAAACACCGGATGGTATGCGCTATTGCACCATCAAGCGTAGATTTGTTGAAATTTATGCCGGCAGTTCCTCCTACGCAAATTACGGCAAATCGAAATACACATCGAAGAAGACCAAAGAAAAAAAAGAAGAGGATGCCGGAGAAGAAAAAATGCATATCACTTGCGATGAATGCAATGTTGACTGTACGGCATCATCATGGTATTACGCATACCGAAAGAAAGAGAAGGATTACTGTCCACACTGTGCAACGGAAAACGTAAAAAAACACAGCGTGGAACAAAGGTTTGGTCTAACCATTGCAAATAAATAAATAGTAAATAGGTCAGTACCCGGGTAGGAACCTACAGTAACATGTAACATGTACTTGTACAGGTGGTACACGCATATGAAGTCACAGTATATTTATTTATTTGAAAAACAGTAAACAGGTGTACTACACAAGTTACGAGGTACATGTGCACACATGTATGTATGTACACCACGTACCACCTGTACGTTTATTTTATTCAATATTCATTTCTACTCTGGGTGGTGTGTCAAAACCACCAACTTGACGCCATTTAATTGCCTTTCCTCTTGATTCGGTGCACCGTTTGGGGCTTCACCCGCTTCCTCAAACAACACAATTAAATTCTTGCCATTTACATTCAATACCGAGTTCGGCACACGATACAACGTTTGGGTGGGTTGGTTGCAGTTCTTCCAGTGCATGTAACAATGGCCTTCTTTAACAGGTGGAGCACAAGTGCCTTGGCATTTACCAGCAACCATCCAGTATCTTCCGAGAAGAAATCCATTGCAATAGGCCGTCCCTTTCCACATAGTTGTTAAATTCAACGCGTACGCAAGTTGTGCCGGAGATCGAGGAACAACACCAACATCTGGTGTATCGAGCGTCGCACGAAACCATACGGCCGAAGCACTGTTGGCTGCAACATGTGTACCCACTGCTGTCCATGGGACAGCGTTGGTTGTTGCTGGATCGAAAATTGACAAATGTTCACCGGGCAGCATCCAAGTGGAAGTCCATGGTTGACCAAGTAACGAACGGTGGTTGTATGTCGGTCCGTCTCCTTGAATTGAAATGCCTTTGCCATCGTTTGGTGTTAAACCACCGTTTTTCAGACCCATGGCGGACGACAACATAAAAACAGTATTGTTACGAATGGTAATGGCCGACAGAATTGTGCCATCTCGACCTTGTACATTCAATAGAGAGGGATCTGCAGGAGCACCGCCCCGTCCAGCAGTGGGCAAAACAGTGGACACTTGCTGGGTTGCAAAGGATGGTGGCAGCAGCAGGAGCAGGAGGGAAAGAACCAACACCCAACCACAGTGAATTGTATGTTTTAATGCACCCATTGATGTTTGCTTTCGGATATGTTCAGGGCCAGGTGTATTGTTTCAGGTGTTTGTGGTAAGGATTCGCCGTCTTCCGCAGCTTCTTTGTAGGTTTTTAACGTACCAAACTTGTCAACTCTTAATCTGATGTAACCGTCAAACATGTCAATTCGGCCTTGTCGCACGACGACCGTGGATCCCGGTACAAGCATGTCAATCTGTTCGTTTCGTGCACTGAGAACAACACTACCGGTAGTGTCCCCCACAATGACTTCGCCTATTCTGATTCGACCCAAGTCTGTCATTCTTTCTGCTACAACTTCAATGGAATGGACGGAGACGACGATGTTAAAATTGAAAGATTCAGGGGTCAACGACTCTACTTTAACCCACTCAATTGTATCGACTGCGGAGTCTTGTTCAAGCATGTTCGATTCCATAAATTAAAATCCATACATTAATTAAATGAAGGGGGAAAGTTCCGCGTCCTCGAAAAACCAAAATGATCGCCATCCGCGTCGCCGCCAGCAAGGCCTCCCTCAGCAATTGAAGGAATGAGCATCAACCACCTCTACACCCTCCTTCAAGTCACACCGACCGACACTCTCGGCACCATCAGAAAAGCTTACCATCGATTGGCCAAACAATCACACCCGGACCGCCGTCCAACAACACATACACAGCATTTCCTTCAAATACAACAGGCTTGGGACACTTTGAGTGACCCAACCTTGCGCAACGCTTACGACGCCGAACAGACCCGATTGCACATCGATGCGGTACTGCAACAGGACACAGACACCAATACAGAGGACGACGACGCACTCACCTTGAATTATGACACGTTGGATTTGCAAGAAGATTTCGTGTACGACCAAAACGAAGAGGCACACATTTCCCATTGCCGTTGTGGTGAAACACTGTACGTTGAACCAGAAGACATCGAGGACGCGCAAGAAACACCACAGAATTCATACGTTGATCTGGTATGCACAGGCTGTTCCATTAGTTATCGTGTTGCTCTGGTGGTTCCAATTCCTGCTGCCCCAACACCACAAGAGCAGAAGCTGCAACACACTTCACCACCACCAGCACCACCTGCACCACCTGCACCACCAACAGCACCTGCTCCCCTACCGACCACCATCCACGAACTTTTTTTTCAAACTGCTGCTGCACACCCAAACCAACCGGCGTTGGTATGGAGAACTGGCCACGCCAACAACCACACCACATGGACGTATGGAGAGCTTGCCGACCAAGTGCTTCGTGTAGCCAAAGGATTGTGCCGTTTGCTGCTGCACAAAAGACACGCACCGGAGCAGCAGCAACCCCGAGAACAACGGCAACAACCAAGAATTGGAACACTCGTCTCAGAGGGTCCTCCTGCGATTGAGTTAATGTTAGCAATATGGCACATTGGAGGCGTTGTTGTCCCCTTGGACCACAACGACCCCGTCGAAAGAATAGTAGCAATATCAAAAGAAGCAAATCTTGACGTATTGATTGGACACAAAGCCATGAGTGTCTTGTCACAATTGAATACGATGCACTGCAAAACCCCAGAGGGAACCAACAAAAGGACGACGAGTACCACTACGACGACCACCACCACCACCACCGCCGCGACCACCCCCATCTGCACCGCAACGTACGAAGAAACCACCACAAACGTTGATCAATCGGTCGACCAATCGGAACAAGTACACCCCACCACTTGGTTTCATGCAACAACCACCGATTTATGCCACATTGTATTTACCAGTGGGTCCACGGGTGTTCCCAAAGGCGTACTCGTTGAACACCAAAGTGTTGTATCGTATGGACGAGCAAAAGCCACGGTACAAAACATGTTTGCTGCCAATGAACCAACACTCCCCTCTTCTTCCACCCAGCCCCCACCACCAACACGTTTGTTACTTGCCTCCTCGTTCACGTTTGATCCCTACATTGGCGATGTCGTGGCGACGCTGTGTTGTTCCAAGGGCCACGCGACACTATGCATGGCACCACGCGGTCAAATACTAGTGCATTTAAGTGAATGTTTAACATCTTTGAGGATTACACATGTTTGTTGTACCCCTGCCCATTGGGCTACTTTAGGAGAACACGCAAACGCCACAGAGGACTACCCCATATTGCGCTGCGTTTCATTGGGGGGTGAGAAAATGTCAAGTTCAATGGTACGTCAATGGACTACCGACCAAAGAGATACCTTTTCTTTTTTAAACACGTATGGTGTAACAGAAGGTACAATCTATCAATCAATTAACAAAATGAAAACGTTTGCCAAAAAGGAGACGGACAGGAAGAAAAAAGACAAAGAAAACAACCGCAAAGAAATGATTGGATCGTCTCCAAGTGATTTAGGCATTTCTTTGCCGGGTGTGCTGTTGTTTTTAGTGAACTGCAACGAAGAACATGCCTTGCTAGAAGAACACAAAGATACACTTTGTCAAAAAACATATGAACCTGTTTGTACGCTTGATACCGTGGGTGAGATCTGTGTAAGTGGGGTACAAGTAGCACGAGGCTACTTGAATCGACCAACATTGACTGCTGCACGTTTTGTCAAGACCATGCATTTGAACAACACCACGTTCAATTCTTCTTCTTCTTCTTCTTCGACAACAAGAATTCAAAATACACTGCAAAAGGTCCAACAATGTTCAACGTTTTATCGAACAGGTGATTTGGGTAAATGGGTGTTGGACGACGAGGAAGATATTAACAACCAAACAGAAAAGATTTATTTACTCGGTCGAATGGACCGACAAATCAAATTGCGTGGACGTCGTGTTGAATTAGGTGAAATCGAACATGGTTTGACGTCGATTTACAACACCTACCTGTATCCAAAGACGAACAACCAAAAAATGGTCTTTGTTGATTTCATTTCCATCGACGATGAAAACACAAACGACGGCGATGGTATTCGACTATTGGTTGTTGGTGCCTTTGATTCAATTCGATCAGAAAAAAAACAAGAGACCAAGAATACACACGGGAATGAAACTGCAGGGAAAGACAGTACATTCTTCCATGCACTGCCAAGTTGGCGCACAACAGTGATTAAGATGTATTGCGAACGTACATTGGCGTCGTACATGATACCATCTTATTATTTTGAAAGTACAATGGTTCCACCGGTTGGTAGAACGGGGAAAATCGACCGAACTTGCATCAACAATGAATTAAAAAAAGCCCTTCTGTTTGCCAGGAAACAAAACAAATGGACAGAAACACCTACCACACCATACACCACCAATAGCACCAGTAACAGCACCACTACCACTACTACCACTACTACCACCACCTACCCACTCGACAATTCGGTAGAAATTGCTCTTGCTTGCATTTGGAAAGAACACTTGGGTGTATTGTCGCGCGATATCAATCGATACGATGATTTTTTTAGTCTTGGTGGGGATAGTTTATCCGCAGTGAAAGTCATGCGAATGTTTACCAAACAATATGTTGTCAACGGCGACACCTTGTTACAAAACATTACTGATTCGTACGGAAACGTTAGACACCCATTGTCACCCTTGACAATGTTGAAATACCCGATTTTGTACGAATACGCCGCGTTATTGATTCAAGCAGGTGTTGAAATTAAAGATGCACCGAACGATCCAAAAACAGACGAGGGTGCGAGGAATGAACAAAAGCAACCCACAACTGACACTAAAAAGACCACCGCCAATACTAACGGCATCAACAGTACCTTTTCTCCCCTCAACATTGCATTACGGAATGCTTCTGAACATGGTGATCTGCAGTGCGTGGTTGCTTTGTTGGCATTCGGTGCTGATCCCAATTCAGGCGTGACCCGAAAAATACCGGGTGTTTCACCCTTGCACATTGCTACTTCCAAAGGCCGCACCGATGTAGTACGGGCATTGTTGAAAGCAGGTGCTAAAATCACCGTTTGCACGGCCAGCCATGTCTGCCCGCTTCATATCGCAGCCTCCAGAGACGTACACCTATTGAAAATGATGTTGGGAATGGGCACAGATGTTCCAACCAGCACGAGTCACTCGAAAAGCAACACTACCAAGAATGCTGGTCGATACATCAATGTAATGGATGGAAGAAAACAAACGTTGCTGCACCATGCCGCAAGAGCTGGTAATGTGGAATGTTGCAACGTACTGTCGGCATTGTTGCTGGCTGAACACCAAGGACAGAAACACAAGCCGCAACGTAAATCAGACAAATCTTCCGGGTTGGACCCAAGAGACCGATGGCATCGTACACCGTTGCATTGGTCCATCGTGAACAATCATTACGAGGCAACCCATTGTTTATTGCAAGCGGGTGCATTGGTACAACCTTACAACAATTTAAATCGAATGAGACACACGATATCGCACAAATCAACGTACTTGCCCTTTGAAACACCGATGGAATTGGCCACACGGCTGTATGGCACCGACAGTCGTTTCGTAAAAATATTGGGCAAGTTTGCCGTGGAAGAGGAATGATGTGAAGGTGTAATGTTTGAAGAGTTGTCCGGTTGCGAGATACAGGTAGTAGTAGAGAGTTGAGAGAGTGAGAGCGAGAAATTGAGAGTTGAAAGTTTCCTGTGATTGTGATTGATCTTGGCAAAAGTGCAAAAGTAAAGTGAAGTGTCAAGTGTCAAGTCAAGTGTCAATGTACCATCGTATGTTGTCAATGTATGTCAAAAAAAAAATACATGTACCCGGGTCCCGGTACCCGGCCACCTTCCATATCTTTACAGTAGCTTTAGGCCACAATCTTCATCGTATCGATAGTAAATCCCCTAACAAGCTACCGATTCTGGTATACCGGTGAACCTGTACTGGGCTTTGTATAAAATACGGGATTACAATTACTAGCTAGTGTGGTACCCGTGTACACACCACACAGGTACAATTTGTTCAGACAACAGACAAGACAAGGTGGTGTTTCCAAGTCTTGTGTTACGTAAAAGAAAATGATGTTTGCTCTATATTACATTTAGTATACCAACACCCCTACAATGATCAGACGTGTTAATGGCGTAAATGCAAAAGTTTATGTTCTTGGCTTTTCTTTCTTTTCCAAGTACAAAGCAAGAATAGACACACCGGCAACTTTAGCGACCTTGAATCGAACCCCTGGAATATCACCGACAGCGTGACCTCTTCTACCGAAACCAGAAATGAGAACTTCATCATTTTCATCAATGTAATTCAAACAACCATCACGGGGCACAAAAGCAGCAATCTTCTTGCCGTTTTTGATCAATTGGACACGGACACATTTACGGATGGCAGAATTTGGTTGTTTGGCTTCAATACCGATCTTTTCCAAGACGATACCTTTGGCCATAGAAGAACCACCAAGAGGATTAGCTTTCAAGGCGGCGAGAGAGTTGGCTTTGGCGTATGATTTTTGGTTCCACTTTTGGTTACGACGAGTGGTGCGCAACTTACGTGCGGCTCTGATACCAGCTGGTTTACCTTTACCCATGTTGAAGTTCTGTTCGTAAAGGATAATAAATAAGAGGAGAGACACGATATCGAAAAAAAAGAAAAAAGAAATAATGGAATGTTAGTGACTGGAGAGTACTGGGACGAGGAACACAGAGGAAGGGCACTGGCAAGGCACAGGATGATTTCGTTTCCATGAACTGAGGATATAGTGGATGACGGAGATCGTTTGTCAGGAAGGGGAGCCCTTTTTTTTTTTTAATGGGGTGGCCGAACCAGAAAAAATGTTTTGGATTTCACAACATTGGACCGTTTCAAGACTACAACACCGCCACCGTTCTAAAAATGTGGCTGCCACAAGGAACAACGTTGCCACCCATGCATAAATGAATAGACACAGGGTGTCACGTGCCACCTTTCGGTGCGAACCATTATTTTATAAAAGCAACTTTGGATGACTGAAGAGTCCGTAATCGTTGTCACACATTGATGCTGCAGTAGCCCCCGTTACAAGTGTGCCCCGGTTCGTTGATGGATTGAGAGCAATAATTCATAGGAGTCGTGCTGAGTGGGGTACGAGGTGGTTGGTTGGTAAGAGAGGATGAAAGGAAGCGGGTCGAATTTACTTTTTTTTGTTGGAATGGTGGAGATTCTATGGTCAGGGTCACAAAAAATCGGTGAGTACCTGACTACTTCAACCCCCTTTTACAAAATCACAGGGGGTAGCGAAGGCGAAGGTCCAAACCTCTAATTTTTCCGCTCCGTCCAAACAACACCATGTCAATTGAACTTGAAACCTGCCCTTCGGACATCCGATTCCCCAACACAAATCAAGCCCAACACTGTTGGTAAGTGTACCTTCACACCAGCGTCGAATCATTTTTTTGTCCACTTGTCCATCGAACTACTCATTCATCCATGAACGAAGGAAAAAAAGCCTAAAAAATAATTATAACAGCAACAACAAAACTCCCCTATTTCCATGTGCCCAAGAAACCGTCAACTAACCCATCTCCTTCTTCTTTCTCTCGACCCTCTCTGGACCCTTCGTACGCACCCCCTCCCTTCCTCTCAGGACTCGTTTCAATGAATTTCTTGTCTGCCAAAACAGGAATGGTGACGAGGCTTGCGAGAAACAATTAAAAATGTACAGATCTATTTGCCCTGTGGACTGGATTGAAAACTGGAAAGAAGGGATTGAGAACGGTACATTTCCAGGTGTCACATTTAACACGGAAGAGCACCATTAGAAAAGGACGAGTTGTCAAATGCAATGTTGTGTGTGTCATGGAAGACGTCGGGACAACAGGGATCGCAAGTCGGGAACACACACCTTCTTTTTGGATGACCAATACAGTTTGGAAATCCATCAGTAGGCCAGTGAGCACAAGAGATTCCTAAAAACAGCAGGGATAAAACAATGTAGTTGTACCACCACATCAAAAACGTCGCATTCTTTATTCACGTGTACACATGATGATCAAAAAAAAATTGGAAATGATGAAATGATTTCAATTTGGGTTTGTACAAAATTGATCCACACGATATCGGATGAATTGGGACTCTACTGATTACTCTCAAAGGCATTCAGACACAAGATTTACACCGCTTCAGGGGTTTCACCAATGGCTCCTTTTGTGTAATGCACGGTTCTTCGTTCTACTTGTTTCGTCTGAATCAAACAACAACAATACCAACAACAATACAACAAGATACGATTCCAAAATAATATCAGTTGTGCCGTGCCGAAACAGTCTTCCACCTTTCCTCATCAATCGCCATCGTCCCACTCTTCTCCCACCACACCCCACCACCCCACACTATGCTTACCTCCGACATCGACATTGGTGCTTTGCCTGGCCTTCCGTAATATTGTGATGTATCGTACCCCATGGATTTTCGAAGAGGTGGAATCAATTGAGGTGCTGCAAAACCAATGCCTCCCAACAACAAAGAAAAAGCAACCACTGGTTCTCGATCCACAATACGTTTCAAATGTCCTTTACCGCCCATAAAAAATTCTGCCACCGCGGTCGAACCAACAGAGGTAAACATCAAGAACTTGCCCAAATGCAAACCCGACATGATGGGGGGGAAAGGTGGAGACTCCTGCTAGGTGGTTTTAAAAAAAAAAAACGAGCGACAAAAAAAAATACAAGTGAGCCAAACGATCGGTGGGCCAGGACCATGGTTGGCGAACGATTCGTGAAAGGAATGCGGGAAGAGCCACGAGAACGAATTCGATTGGTGCACTTTTGAACAAGTGTGGAACGGGAAAACAGTGGCCGCGTTTTTGTTGTTGCAACCACATAAAATGCCCCCCCACTTTCGTTCACTGCTTGTGTGGTTCAGTTGGTGTTGTACTTTGTGGCATTTCAACAGAGCACCACGAGGCCAAACTGCAGCGATGTTTCTTTGCCCTTCCATATGTGGAGGTGGTGGTAGTTGTTTTGGTGGAGGTTCTTACTGTGCGTGCGTGGGGGAAATCGTTTATCTGTAGAAATGAGGACTTTTTGTACCTCCTGCCCCCGCCGATTTTATTAGTAATACAGGTAATCTTTAGAGCTCGTCGATGACCTGACCGCAAGAACACACATCTTTTTCCACTTCAACAATCACAATGCCCTCGGCGGTCGATGCCATAGCAATCATTGGCCGGGACAACAACCCACTGTATTTTAAAACGTTTGCTGCCCATGGCACCACCCGTGTCGGAGACGATTCTTCGTCCAACATTTCCATCGGCGAAGAAAAAACAACACCCACCACCACCACCACCACATTCTCCGACTTGATGGAACCGGACCCAGATCTGTACCTTCGTTTGTTGGTCTACTCTGCCCTGGATGTGGTGGAAGAACGGTCGCGTGGCCTGGCTGAAAAAAACATATATCTTGGTCAATTGTGTTCCAGCGATCAACGCAAAGTGTATTCCTTTGTGACCACGACTTCGATCAAATTCATTGTCGTGGTGACAGACGAAGGCAACGAGGGAAAGGGTACAGTGCAGGATTCAACCATGACGGACTTCTTTCGTCGTGTACATGGATTGTTTGTCGATACAATGTCCAACCCATTTAGTCTCACCACGCAATCCGGTACAAGTTCAGCCCGGGACGCCAAATTTATCCCGTCGAAAAATTTTGAACGAATGATTTACAAAGTCGTGGGTTCATTGCAGACTTCTTTGAAAGGCACATAAAGACAGGACAGTGTGTGTGTGTGTGTCCTGGGTGTTGCAAGCGTGGGAAGAGAGATCGAGGGTGTCGTTTGAGCGTGTGAGTGGGAACATGCACAATTTTTAAAAAAGAGTTGCAGCCCACCGCCAAGCAGTAAAAAAACAGTGCTCCGTATTCCTAGGTTGTACCTCAATAAAAAAATGTAAATTCATTTGCCCCCGTACTGTTTATTCTGGGTCGTTCGTTCTCGGCCACACCGGTTTCTCTCTTTTCAAAGCTTCGATCCCTTCCCTTTGTTCTTTCTAATTTTTCAACGCCTGTCCGGATTCTTCGCCATCTTTGTTCTAACCCCTTTTTTTTGTTTTGTTGGTTGTTGCAATGTCAGTTTACGCAACCCGCAACGGTGGTGACACTAAAATCACGACATCCCCCCTCACAAACAACATTTCAATATTTCTTTTCCGGCTTTGCACCAATTCTTCTT
>Ga0115007_10001470_pt1 | contig 15169 bp, 10 predicted proteins | sample ArcOceMetagenome_2_FD_87166 | JGI IMG/M metagenome (GOLD analysis project Ga0115007, IMG submission 87166) | Marine eukaryotic phytoplankton communities from Arctic Ocean - Arctic Ocean ARC135M Metagenome | ecosystem: Environmental > Aquatic > Marine > Oceanic | place: Arctic Ocean | collected... | reverse complement strand
TGAAGCAGCATATGATAAAGCTCAAACGTTAGGGGATAAGATTAAAAATCATACATGTAGTGAATTAACCAAGGGAACATCTAGAATTATAGATTCGGTTATAACAACAACGGAGGATGAATTGCGAACAAAAATAAATAGTGAAGAATTTACTACAGATTTTATTAATGTATTGCAAACAAAACTCTTAGATGGCGGAGAGTATGAAGACCAATTTTTAAAGAAATTTGATATTTTATTTGACACAATTATGAAAAAAGCTTATGATAGATACGAGCTAAGGGCGGCTGCTGAGGCTGATGCTAAACAACAATCTGTGGGGGATGCTGCTGCCACACATGTTGCTGCTGCCACACATGTTGCTGCTGGTACTGGTATTACCGGTAGTGGTAAACGAACGAAACGGTATCGTAAGTCAGGTGGTAAAAAAACCAAACGGGTTAGGTTCTCTACGAAAAACTAACTTTTTTTTCTAATTTTTCAAGCATTTCCGGTTTATAAACTAAAGCACCGGTAGGCTTATAATCATCGGTATCGCTATATTCACGCCGCGCTTTTTGTAAATTATTTTGTTCTCTATTAAATAAGTTGCCAGTCATGTCCTCCTCTTCTTCCTCTTCTTCTTTTTTTACCACATTCCCCTTCTCGTCTATAATCATACCCGTTTTATTACGAATTTCATTTCTTACATAATTAGGTATCCAATTCACCCAAGTTATAAATAGTGTTGCTGGGTGAATATATCGGACATGGAAACCGTTTTCTTCTAATTTTGCTACTAAATAACCTATACAATCCCCCTGTTTGTATACCGGTTCTCCAAATATATATTCAGGGATTTGAAACCAAATATGACTTTCACCACGTTTACTTCTGGATGTAAATTTGATACGACTATGAACTCTGTTTAATAATTTATTATAAATACTGCGTTCTTTTAAGTCGCGTTGTTGTTTTTTTTCAAACAACTCGTCTATATTCATTTTTTCAATATCATCTGTTTCATCTGTATGAATAAATACAGACATTTGTAATATACAAGTAGTAAGAAAAAATATAAAAAATTCTTACGTATAATTACATCGATACATGTGTGAACCATATACACATCCCGAAATAATACGACATATCGTTTGTTCGGGTGGAGGCGTTACCGGATTTTCATTTTATGGGATACTAAAAGAATGCTATGCGCGTGGAATATGGAAAGTAGAAAATATAAAAACTATATATGGTACTTCAGTTGGTTCTATTTTTGCGGTAATACTCGCACTGAATTATGATTGGCAAACTATGGACGATTACTTAATCAAACGCCCATGGCAGAATGTTTTTAAATTTAATTTGTATTCTATATTCGATTCTCTTCAACAGCGAGGAATTTTCGGTATAAAAACAATTGAAGATACATTTAGCTCTCTCTTTTTAGGAAAAGATATCCCTATTCATGTTACCATGAAAGAGTTCTATGATATTACCAATATTGAAATTCATATTTTTACGACCGAAATTATGAATTTTGAATTAGTAGATATATCATATAAAACACACCCCGATTGGCGAGTAATAGATGCTGTGTATAGTTCTTGTTCTATTCCTATTATATTTTCACCCTTTATAAAAGAGGAAAAATGCTATTGTGATGGTGGATTGTTATTAAATTATCCAGTTGATAAATGTATTGAAAATGGAGCAAATCCGTCCGAAATAATCGGACTATGTAGTGACGCGACCGCAAACAATGTAGACATAATGGATGAAAAATCCTCATTATTAGATTACGTGATTGTCATATTAAAAAAAGTTATCGCTGCGTTTTTACCCAAAGTGAATCACGTTATTCCCAATGAATTCAAAATTGGATCCCCTGAAGTATCTATTTATGATATTGTTACAACAACGAGTAATGTTAGCAAGAGAATCGAGTTGATACAAAATGGAGTTGATATAATATGTAATTTATTCACATCAACAGAAAATATTTTAATGGCAAATGAGGATCAACTTATTCCATCAGCATAGAATTTACAAAATGCTCCAATGTACTTGCTGATATTTTAGAATCAAATTCAATTGTATTCTTATCCTTTACCATTTTAACAGTGGGGTATGATTCAATCTCATACTTATTTATCATGTTTTGTACGTCACTAGTTTCATCGGTACAGTCTACATCAACGCATTTGGTAATATATCCGTTAACTTCCTTATTATTAAACTGTTTTTTGAAGTTTTCCCATTCTGGCAACGCAGTTTTACAATGAGGACACCAATCAACATGGAAGAACATAACACTAACTTCTTTATTTCTACGTTTTGCGTTTGGTACATCTGCAAACTTATTTGCTTGTTTCTTTACAAAATACGCATTGTATCCGTAATTGGCAGCATATCCAAAAATCATAGCTGCGATTACGATTACTATATATTTATAGTAAGGACGAGCAATTTTATTGACAACTTCAATCAATCCAGGCATTATATAGAATATGGATATACTTTTTGTATTGGAAAAACGAATAAAATTTAGTAAATAATATTTTGTCATTGAATTATAACTGAATATGGGTAAAAGTAAAACAATGAAACATAAGAAGATATATTCTCTAAATGATTATAATAGTGGAGATGGTATGCTAACAAGTGTTTGGGGGCCTAGTATGTGGCATTCAATGCATACCATTAGTTTTAATTATCCGGTAAACCCTACTAAAAATGATAAACGAAATTATCGTGATTATATATTAAATATAAAATACGTATTACCGTGTGGTAAATGCAGGACTAATCTCAATAGCAACTTCAAAAAGTTACCACTTAAAATGAAACATATGGAAAACCGCGAAACGTTCTCAAAATATGTATACGAGTTACATGAACTAATAAATACAATGTTAGGGAAAAAATCAGGATTATCGTATGATGATGTACGGGAACGATACGAAGATTTTCGCGCTCGTTGCACTATATCTCTCAAAGAAGTAAAATACAGACCAAAAACTTATAAGAAAAAAGAGAATGGATGCACTGAACCCTTATATGGAGAGAAATCGAAATGCATTCTAAAAATCATACCAAATGATAACAAAGAGGAAACCTTCCAGATTCATGAAAAATGTGTTAGGAAAGTATTTGAATGATGATATATTTAGTAATTAGTAATTATATCATCTTCATAGCGGAAATATATTTTAATTTATATATACGAATAGATATAATTATGCCAGATCATTTGATAGAGAACGAAACTACTACTCAGACAATTCCCACTAATAAAAAACGCAAGTACATTCCGTTTTGGGGAGAAGACCCAAACATACTGTTTGCATCCAAATATTTAATGGAATTTTTTCCCACTGAATGTATGACATACGAACAGAAGCTAAATTCAGTAACACGAACCGTACTTATACTGACCTTAGTTAGCACTATTCTTTATGGAGGTATTCGCCATTTAATTATAGGAACTATTACAGTCGGTTCTATTTTTATTCTTCAGTATTACCATCAAAAGGAAAGAGTAAAGGTTGAATCCAAAAAGGTGGTAGAAGAGGTAAAGGAAGGATTTGGAAATCCTGCGATGGATTTTCTAACTCAAGATGGAGAAGAAATCCCTACCGACATATTTGATGAGCCTGAGCCAAGTAATCCATTTAGTAATGTTATGATGACGGATTACGATTATAATCCTAATAAAAAGCCTGCCCCAGCAGCATTTAATAAAAATGTAAATAATAAAATTTTAGATAGTGCAAAGCAAATGGTAGTTGAATCCAATCCGGACCAGCCAGATATAGCAGATAAATTGTTTAAAGATTTAGGGGATCAATATGTATTCGAACAGTCATTGCGTCCATTTAGTTCTAATCCAACTACAACAATCCCTAACGACCAACAAGCATTTAGCGAATTTTGTTACGGAAGTATGACTTCATGTAAAGAAGGTAATAGTTTTGCATGTGCGAGAAATTTAGCTCGTCATACTAATTATTAGATTTTAATTTGTATATAATAAATCCCTTATATAGAAATTCATTCTCTTACTATAGTATAAATATAAGATGTCCACAGTTAGCCCTTATTTGTTCAATAATACCGACCGCATCGGTTCTGATAAAAACGACCAAACCCAAAATAACGTTCATAATACCCGATATGCCAATCATAGTTTAGCAAGCTTTTTTAGCGAAAATACATCATCTCAACACGTTAACTTTGCCGTTCAGCAACCCACTATGACGTTTAGTGGTATTTCCCACGGAAATGGGCTCAATGGAAATGTAATTGATGACGAGTCTAATCTTGTTATTAAAACCGAGCAGACAAAGCCTTTTGAGAAATTACAATTATTTCAACGCCCTTTTGCTAGTGTCCCTTATCTAGGTAGAGGTAGTTGTGACCCTGCTCTCGAATCTCAACTTCAGCACGGTGAAGTGGTAGCAGGAAAGAAAAGTGTGTCTACCATTATGGATAAATCGTTCTCTCAATATCTATTGTATCCTACTGACGACAAGATGGAAGAGCGTGTGAATGACGCTGCTTACACAGTTGAAGAGGCTGCGCTAGACGGATGGGTTCGCGGTGGAAAATCTACTCGTGAAATGTCAAATGACGAGATCATGCAGCAAAATAACCGTCCCAATGGTTCTTTTTAAGCGAATGCCGTAATATTCATATAGTGTATTTTGTATACTATATGAAGTAAAGATTATTCAAATTTATATATTATGTTTTCAGTCGAGCATGATAATGTAGGATTTTGTTCTAATTCACTATATGAAAGATATCGGCAAATTTCTATAAATAAATCTTTAATATCAACATTATATTTGTTGTTATGTAACAACATTAAAAACGCGTTTGTTAATGCTCCTACTTTTTTTTGGAGAAATTCGTTATACTTTTCCATACTGACTTGCATGTCGGTTGAACCACTGATAGCATAAATATTTGCATTGTCATGTATATTCGTGTTTATATTTGATTTTATAATTTTATTATCAATATAGCTTACCGTCCAAGGTAAGTCACATATACTTCCACTGTGACAACAATCAAATAATAAAAATAATTTCCCTTTTACGTTTTTTATTATTGAATATATATCGTCATCTAATATCACACCATTTGTTTGAAAATCATTTGGAATAACTACACTGTCTATGTTTTCTTTTTCGTCATTAGACCGGTCACGGCGAAGTGAACCGTGTCCGCTATAATGAAACCATAAATCATCATCGACCGTTTTATCTGTTACAAACTCTTCCATTTTTCGCATTATATTCTTCCGTGTTGGATACAAATCCCTGTTATCTGTATCATCTCGCAATATCGTAATGGTTTGAGATTGGTATCCTAATTCGTTTATAAGCATGTCTCTCATCCGAATAACGTCATCAATACATCCGGTTAGTTCAGAGTCTTCAATTCCTTTGTAGTTTATGCCTATCAGTAATGCAAATTTCATAATAATATAATTATAGAAAATATGTTTTACAAAACAAATGATACAAATGCAATTTCACAACATAAATTATAACCACATTGTATATAAATGGAAAAGTCAGGTTCGACTAGTAGTAATATACAAGTTCCATCAGAACAAATTTTCAAAGTCCATTATTTGGATTCAAGTAAGACGGAAAATAAGATAATTGTCTTTTCTAATAGCAATGGACCGGTTGATTTAAATGAAATGTTTAGCGAAGAAGATATTGTCAATATTGAACTAAATAATATTGAGGTAGTGTTCTCGTCACAACAAATCTACAAAGACGACACAATTCGGACTATAAAGAAGAAAATCATAACAGAAATTGGTAAAAATGTAATTTCGTATCCAGAACTCTACCTTTTCTCCAAAATAAAAAGTGACCTAACCCTCTTTCAAATATATAATTATGTTACTCACGATGACAAGATTCCGTTAGATTCTGTTATGTTAGGGCAACTTTTACAAAATTTAGGTGTAAACGACGCAATAATTATTGACAAGATACCAGTCCAAGATGTTTATACATACAATGACCTAACTACATTCTTATCTTTCTTAGAAAACGAACAAGAAATATGGCTACCTATAGGTCCAAAGTTTACAGACAATCAAATTGAACTTTTATTTCAAGCGAACCCATATAATATAATTAATGCGGATAATAACCCATTTCAACATACAAGCAATAATCCGTTAATCTCTTTTGAGAACAATGTATTATTATCATATGGGGATTTGATAAATAATATTATCTATGCTACTTCGGTATCTGACGTTATTGAATATGGGAAGACAATACAGTTAGATGATGAGTATGTAATCCCTTTGTATTTCCCATTATTAGAGAAACGTGACATTTTTACTGGATCTGATATAATTCGAAAAAAACAATTACTATTGGCTGAGAATGATAAATTGTATGATAAAAGTTTTGAAAAAATAGAAGAAAATTTACAGACAGTATATAAAATATATAATACGGGGTCTCGTGATGATATCAAGTATTCACAAAATGGAGTCCAATATATAGATTTTACGATTCACCCTTCCACCAAAGTAAAGCTTCCACTTGATGTATTATTCAAAACTATGCATTCTACTAAGGAAATTCCATTTATTAAATACAATCCAGGAGCTCGTTTTGAAAAAATGTACCGAGCGTATACTGAAGATATTACACAGACCGGGCAACAAATTCCGTTTTTGTCAAAAGGAGAGATTATGAATTATTCTAAAAATATAGGGAAATCGCTTCAAATATCATTAGTTGTGCGGGGAAATATGCAAGGTAAAACGTTTGACGTAATTATTAGTATTAATCAAAATGGAGATATTAATGTTATGTGCGACTTTTATTCAAAAGAATTAGAAATACCAAGAAGTATTGCGGTGTTTTCATTGCCTGATATACCAGAACTCGAAATATACATAGATGGGGTCGTTAACGAAACAATTAACACATTAAACAAATATCTACATGGATTGGGTTATAAACTACAACCATTCATTAATCTTAAGCATAAAAATATTGAAATTATAAATATTAACTACAAGCTATGGTCGCCATTAACAAATGACATTACATTTAAGGACACATCACCTTGCTTAACAAGCATGTTTGAAATACAAGAACTAGAACCGAATAATTTACAAATGAATTTTAAACGGGTAAACAACTACACGCAGATGAACGCCACGAATCGAATGATTACTGATGTATATCAACGAACAAACAGCGAAAAAGAAGTTATGAATTCGCTTGTATTAAATTACAATTATACCGACCAAGAAGCACTTTTGGAATTTACGAATTACTTAAATAATTTTACCCGGATTAACGGCCAGTATGTAAATAAAAACGTAGACATTGTTGAAAATCCTGGATTTTCTGTGAATATAGGGAAATTGCAAACCGGGTTAATTTTACATATTGAAGTTACGCAAATAACAAATATACGATATATTGAACTATTATCCATTTATTTGGATAGCTTTTTACGTGTATCGCAGAAAATTGGAATGAATGGAATATCTAAATCAAAAATTAATCAATTGTGTTCTGGAAAGTATAATGAGGTTAAAGAACCTACAATTGAGAACCTTATTATACCTTCTAATAAATCGGTTAGTCCTATTTCGCAAGATGATGTTTTATTAGGTAATAATGACGATGATGATGATGATGATGATGATGATGATGATGCCTTTTTATATATGGACGATGATGAAGATGATGAAGATGATGAATATGGGGATGATGATGGTTATATGAGTGGAGGTGCTAAAAAATCACAGGTGAAAAAATCACAGGTGAAAATAGACCCAAGAAAATATAATTTTAACAAATTAAAATTGCTAGAACCCGAACTTATCCTATCAAAGGAAGAAGGTCACTTCAGTGCGTACTCTCGAGCTTGTCCTTCGAATGTAATGAGGCAACCAGTTATTCTTACGAATGATGAAAAAACGCAAATAGATAAAGAGAATCGCAATGGATATGGATACGCATTAAAATATGGGGCAGATAAGGAAAATCCACATTGGTTTATTTGCCCTCGATATTGGTGCACTGAAACGAATCAACCTTTAACCAAATCACAGGTTGACTCGGGTAAATGTTCTGGCAAAATTCATGAATTTACTGAAAATAGATATCATGTTGATAAAGATGGAAATTACGTTCATCACTCACCCGGATTTTTACCTGATGAAAAACACCCAAAATACGGGGTTCCCTGTTGTTTCAGTAAAAAATGGGATTCAACCCAACTTGAAGGTCGCCGAAAAAAGTGGGGCATTACAGAGAATAGTATTGACGCGCCTAAGGGCAGTAACTGGGAAGATGTGATTGATGGTAAAGATGCGGATATAACGGGTGAAATTGAAATGAAACCTGATAAAGTGGATAAGTCTATTAAAAACGCAAAGGCAATTGGTATTGATATTACTACTATACGATACTTTTCTAAATTATCATTCTTTGAAAATGCTGGTATATGGATATTTTTACCTCGTTCCGTTCAATTATTCTTAGATATTGAATATCAATCTATGATCTCTTCCGACAATCCACAAAAATTAAAGGAGAACCAACGCGCATATTTATTGTATACAGTTGAACGTAAATACCATCAGTCTTTTATAGGGTGTATTGCTAGAACATATGCAGATATAAATGAATATAATACAAAACAATTGCCAGTTCCCAGTATTTCAGAAATGCGAAATATAATTGCCGATTCTATCACATTGGATATGTTTTTACAATATCATAATGGTTCATTAACATCAACATTCCAACCCAAAAATAAACGAGTAAATGATGATTTCTTAAACAAGCATTATAACAGTGTTTTTTATAAATCGCTTGATGATAACATACCCGCACAAATGGACTTTTACGAACATACAGTTGCTTCGTTCGCAAAGTTTCTGGAATATCTCCGCGATGATGATTCATGGATAGATTATGTGTACTTATGGGATATTGTTACCTCACCGAATCCTGATTTATTTCCCAATGGACTTAATCTTGTCATTTTAAGGGTTACCGATAATGATATTACTGATAATGTAGAACTCATATGCCCGTCGAATTCGTATAGCTCCAAACTGCACGATAAAAATAAGAATACACTTATTTTGGTAGAACAAGATCATTATTACGCAATTGTTTCTGTATACGATAACACTGATGATAATAAAACCGTAAAGCGCATTTCTACATTTGGCAACAATGAGAAGCTTCCTGAGCTACGAAAAACATTAAAGAAAATACAGAATACATCGAATAAATACTGTAAACCATTGCCAAGTATGCCAAAGGAATATAAATACAAACAGAATATAGTCGCAGATAAGGTATATGATATTTTACAGAAGCATAAATATGTTACGGATTATCAAGTATCTAATTATAGAAATAAAATCATTGGGTTTATTGTGCGTATTTCAGACGTAAATACAAATAGTGTATTTATTCCGTGTCTTCCTTCTTCTGTTTTATCAGATATCCCTATTCAATATATGGATAATATTCAATGGACGGACTACGTTACTACTAGAGATTTGTTATTTCAAATACAAGAAAATACAAAAAACGAGTTGTTATGTAAGCCATTATTAAAGGTAGTAGAAGATGGTCTTATTGTTGGTATTTTAACCGAAACAAATCAGGTCCTACAAATCAATCCTCCCATTAATAATGACGTTGATGATGGCATTGATATTATTAAAGTAAAAGGTTATGCAGATAATGGGTATTCTGATGCTGATAAAACAGTACAGACGACAAGTTCTGAAGATAGCCAGCGAAAAGAAGTCGTCCGAAATATTCGTCTTGAAACCCAATTTTACTCTTCCTTCAAAACAACGATACGGATATTATTAAATGACCCACTATATTCTACCTTAAAGGAAAAACTTATTATTATCTTAAATGATAATCGCTATTTATATCGCATCAAACTCCAAAAATTAGAGATACTTATCAAACATCTTTTACGTAACACTGTATCATTTCATGATATTGAAGAAGATGTCTTAAAGAATATGGATGACGTTAGCATTTGTACTGATGATAACCGTGACAAACCGTACTGTATTGTTAAAAACAACAACCAACGTCTTATTATCCCAAGCACAAATTTGATGAGTGGAATTGATAATGAAAAACTGTATTTTGGGCGAATCGCAGACGAGTTTCTACGATATAAACGGGTTAGGTTGTTTATGTTAGAACCTAAAAAATACTTGAATATTGGGACAGTTGATTACAATGTAAATCAAAACGAGGTGATTTTATTGCAGTCAATATTAACAGATGAATATTGGGAGAACTTAGAACCGTTTTATACAAATTCGTATATTCGTAATCTGAATTTTGACACTGCCGAACCCGCAATTTCACAAACATATTCGTCTGAAATTCGGATTTCACAACAAGAAGACCGTGAGGAAACTGAAGACGAAAAACCTCAATTGGATCAATGTGTTAAGGAAGAATTAAACGAAGTGATTGGCAACAGTCAAAGTAAATGGAAACAGACATTTCCAGAAGATTCAAAAGAAACTATATACCAATGCTCTCACGTATGTAGTTACTATCTGATACAGATGATTTATAAAACTTATTATGAACGAGAGATTACAGTAAATGATCTAAAAACTATGTTAATACGTTTATATGGCAAATATGTAGACCGTCATAAATCAAAAGTATATGACATATTACGAAAACAAAATGGTAAAACCAGTATAATAAATAAAGTCATTCGAAACAAACTTACTATGGAAGATTTGATTACGAGCGAAGATTATTATTTAACAACTCTTGATATGTGGATGTTAGCATCTGAATTGAAATTACCCATTATGTTGTTCTCACAATCGCCTCTTGAAAATCTGAATTTGAAAGTAGATTGGATTATATTAGGCGGAAATCCATTGAAAGACCGTTTCTTCTTTATTCGCAGTCCAGCCATTTCAAAGAAGTGTCCTGAATATCGCACAGTTACTCCTCCACGTCCTCTATATGAGCTGACTGGATTTGGAGATTTATTAGAAAATCCAGAAAATTATATTGATAATAATATGGATTTTGAAAGTTATTTGAACCAAGTTTCTTTAGTTCTTGATTAGAATAGATAAAAATAATAATTATCAAACTATTATTTTTTACACCTATATCACTATTTTTTGATTATGTCTATACATTATTATATTGGTATTGCCAATATACATATTCCACAGCTTCCACTTGTGGTGTGTCCCTGACTGCCTTTACGACCAGCGCCACCAACACCTCTTCCTAATTCACGAACGTAGTTTGAATTACCGGACTGACTGCCTGAATTTACGTATTGACCACCACTTCCTCCAACCGCATACCATAATCCATCAATCCACTGTTTTCCATTTCCTCCTCGCACTCCAGACGAGGTAGTCCCTTCGCTACCCGTTAAACCAGCGCCTCCAGCGCCTCCCCCGCTCCCTCCTCCTTCATTCCCCCCCCCTCCTTTGTTCGCGAAATATGACATATATATAGATACACGCGTATTGGTGAATGTGGTTTGACCACCTGTTGGAGTAACAGAATAATACTTATCTTGTTGTGCGGTACCAGTTCTAAATGCTCCTCCACCAGAACTTCCACTTTTGGTTCCATCATTACTATTATTTCCCATATTGTTATTTGGGAATGATTTACATCCCGCCCCTCCGCCATATACTCTACATTCAGAGCCATCACTCCCTCTTATATATGTATCAACCCCTGGATTACCACCAGGACCTCCAGATGCGGTTGAAACACCACCTGGTCCCACCGATATATCATATGTTACATTACGTTTTAAAGTTATAGTTCCTTCACCATACCCCCCAGCGCCACCTCCTCCTGAACCATAACTAGTTCCTGACGCGTATCCACACGACCCACCGCCACCAACTAATAAACAAGGCACTGTAATATCTTTACCAGTATTTGTTATTTTCCCACCGTAGTAGAATTTTGCTAATTTATAAGTCTGTCCATTATATGTTAGATTTACAGTTTCAAATGAGATGTTGGAATCAAATGGGTTATGGTAGGTTGATATATTAAATATACTACCTAAACTAGAAGTAATTTGTGAATGTTTCAGTGGAATTACTTCACGCACTATATCATCGTCATCTTTGTAAAATAATTTGCAAGACTCTATTTCAAGATCTATATTTTCTGGATCGGATGTAGGTACTTTATGTAATAACAGTTCTGTACCATTTGTGTTATCTGCTGTATAGAAGTTTATATTATCTGTATCGTATCCTGATGATTGGGTCCCCGACTTATGGTATCCATAGTCAGGGACTTGATATACTTCCAATTTATATCTCGGATTGACAATAATATATTTATCCTTATTAGCAAGTATATATTCAAGACCAGTTGAATTGTTAGAACCATATGCTGTTGTAGTCATATAGTTATCACTTATACTTGGTATAGAATGATAAATAGGAATTGAGTGACCGTACCAACGAGTCGCACCGTGATTTGAAATGTAAGCCCCCGGAAACATAGGAGTATCTACGACTACACTTGGACTTTCATTTGTAGTAATTTGAACGGTATTTCCAGCAGTTGTCATTCGCACTACTATTTATAATAATTGAATATTTTAATATTGTATTCTGAACCAATATGAAATTCGGTAAAATACACCCGCAATATATCAGTATTATTTATGAAGATAGTATACTATCTCGGTGCGGATATTTGTTTCTCTAAATACTAACGCACGCATTTCATATAGTTTATCTATCTATATGAAATGTATTACTTAGAATAATTATGCATATATGCGTATTCAGATGTGATATATTATAGTTGAGTTCCTTTAAAAAATAGCTTGATACTGGTGACATCATTACTTCTGATTGTTTTTTTTACTAAAACGGTGGTTCCGTATGTGTTGTCGTATGTAGACTTGATTCCACTATAATTACTGTGTTGATACACTTCACACTTATATCCAGGTAAAACAAACCACGCGTCATCTATATCATTGAACGAGTAAGAAGTTCCATCTGTGAGAAACATGCTAGTAGTCCTAACGTCGGTCGTACTATGTAGTATAGGCCATCTATTTTCTTTGCTGCCATCAAACATCCACGCTCCTGGATTATTAGATATTTTTGTTTGTTGGTCTAATGCAATATAGCCACTCATCCTTGTTTATGTATAAAATACGCGTATATAATTATATCTTATAATTGTTCGCATTGTTGTAAAATACAAGAATACTACTAGTAGACGTAGCTTTTATAATGGATTATTCTATTTAAAAATATTAATAACGCAGAACTCGTTGTATTTATTGTGTTAGGAGTAAAAAGTTTGGCTTTAGTTCCTGATGAATTATCTAAAACTTGAGTAGTTCCTAGATCAGTCTGATTCGTATTGTGTGTGTTTAATTCATCATATAAGTTGTTATATAATATTACTGTAAACCCTGGCATAACGAGATAATTATTATCGTCATTATTTATGTTTCCGTAACCAATATCATAATTATATAGGTTATAATCTGGAATACTTTTTATAAGTGGGAAATCCCCAGACCTGGAAGTAGTATTACCATCCTTATACCAAGCACCAACCACTTGCGATTGTATTGTATTATTATGAACGATTCCACCTGAACCTGCTGTTCTGAATCTTTCAGGTAATCCGAATATAAGTTCAGGGAAATCCGCATATACATCTGGGTTTATTGTAATCACGCTACTCGAAAATGTGGGGGTATAAATTGATCCTTTGTATAATCCTACATCCTTTAATTGTGCTGTTACGTTGGAACTTGTTAATTCATTACTACTAGTAAATTCAACTGTAGGCACAACATGATAGTTTATAATATGTTTGCCTGAGAAATAGTCATTGATATTATTTGAAATATCATTATATAACGTGTCTGATATTGAGACGTATTCCAGATTAGTACAATTAGTGAAAGCACCATATGAAATATCCGTAACATTATATGGAATTTTCACCGTTGCCAAGTTGATACACCCAGAAAACGCATTTTCTCCAATGTTCGTCAAAGCTTCCGGTAATATAATGTCAAAAATATTTCGACAATTTTCGAATGCGCCCGATTCAATATTCGTTAATCTTGAACCTTTATGGAATGTCACATATGTTAGACCAAAGTTATCTTTGAACGCATTTTGTGAAATTGTTTTTGTTGTAAGTGGGAAATTCACCGAAATCAATTTGCTAGTATTTCTTAGAGAGATGCCTACTGTGATGGTCCCCTCACCAATTTCTGCATGATAATGATTTGTATGATACAACCCTTTCACTGTTCCGTTTATTGCTGGGAAATTTACGAAATCATAGTATGTTATATCGTGTGCGTTGGTAAATGATGTTGTATTTAGTGGGTTTAAGTGTGAAGGTGCATAATATTTAGTGCTGGTAAGTGCGCGTATCCCCCTAAATGCTGTATTATATCCTTGTGATTTATATGAGTGATGTCTTCGTGGTCCGGCTATATTGGTGATAGAATTCGGTATATAAATAGTATTTATTTTTGCGGTGTCGCCGTATACATTAATAAAATAATCTGGTATATATTCCATTGAGCTCGGTATAACCATTGTATCTAATACTCCGTATTTGAATGAATTATTAAGCGCATATTCATTTGCACTTTGTATGGAACTTGGTAGAACGATATTCGATAATTCATAAGCGGATTCACCAGTATCGTCTGCTCCACGTCCAAGACCGTCAATAAACTTTAACCGACTTCCTGCTCCAAATGTGATTTTGATTAAATGATGGGAGTTATTGATATTGTTACTACCACCGAGAGATACAATTGATGCTGGAAAATGAAGGCTTTGTAGGAGGGTACCGTAAATAGCATAAGGTCCGTAAACATTTGTAACAGATGAATTTTTATCCCAATACAGATTTCGTAGATTGGCGCATTGAGTTAGAAATCTGGATGGAATACAAGGAAACCCTTTTGGAATGAAAATTGAGGTTAATGTAGTTGTATCTTCAAATATTCCAGCATCATTAACGTCTTGTGGATTACTACTAAATTCAAACTCGCGGTCATTCCATTTAATTTGGTGTGCCCCATCTGTTATTCCAGTCTGACCAAACGCATTTGG
>Ga0115007_10001469_pt1 | contig 15171 bp, 11 predicted proteins | sample ArcOceMetagenome_2_FD_87166 | JGI IMG/M metagenome (GOLD analysis project Ga0115007, IMG submission 87166) | Marine eukaryotic phytoplankton communities from Arctic Ocean - Arctic Ocean ARC135M Metagenome | ecosystem: Environmental > Aquatic > Marine > Oceanic | place: Arctic Ocean | collected... | reverse complement strand
AACGATAATCAAAGGCTTTTTAATGTTTATATGACGTATATTATCAAACCCTTTTATTGAAGATCCCCAAACGTTTATCTTTAAACATCTTAAAATTGGAAACAAATCTTTAATACTTTTAACATGCATAACAGGTATCAATGATATTAATCCAGTTGATGATCTTTCTATAGCACTTGTGATTTCTATAGGTTTGTCTTTAATAATTATTATTAAATCGACATTAAATCCAAACGATATACGTGCTATACGTCCCAAGTTATTTGGATCATTTATATCTTCTAACAGTAAAATTTGCCGAAGTTTCTTTATGAGGTAGATTTTCTTTACTGATGTGTATTGAAATTTCTTTACAATCAAAAGTATATTACTATGAGCTACATGTTTGAATTTGTCAAAAGCTTTTTTATTGATTTCATATGGAATTTTTTTTTAATACATGTTTATATATGTTAGAGTTGTTTATATTTTTTTCTTGAAAAATAATTTTCTTGATTCTTTTAGGGTTGTAAGTAACGATATTTGATATTACATGTTTTCCATATAATATAGTCAAATTCTTTGACATGTTCATAAATATTTTCCATGAATATAGATATACTAAATGCAAAAATAATATTTAAATATTGTTTCAAATACATGTTATCACACAATTTAATCATTTTAAAGTAGGTTATGGTAAAAAAAATATATTATTTGATGATAAAAAAACTCTTATACAAATTTAAATTCGCAAGTAAAAGCTTAGAGAGTAGGGGTAAAAATATATTATGTTATAATGCGTTGATTAGGAATGATCATATTAGAATAATATTAAATATTATTGCAAAAATAACATACGGCTTTAATCATAATGATGTTATCGATCGAATTTCATTAAATAAAAATATTCTCCTAACGTCATCATCAATTTTTCGTCCAAGATATAATACTTTGGTGCTTATAGATATTACAAACTTGTTAGTATCGAAAAAAACAATTAAAGTTATTGATATGTGTTGCGGAATAGGAACTTGGGGTTTAGGAATAGCTTGTGCATATAAATTATATATTGATATTAATTCTATGGCACTATTATTCACATCTTATAATATCTTATTGAATAAACACAGACGTTTCTTTACGATCGTTAATTCAAATAAGTTACTCTTTTTAAACAAAAAAAAACTTTTCAGATCTTTTGACATAATCGTATCTAATCCGCCATACATTGAAAAGAACAAATATTTTTTTATGCAAAAAAATATTTTAAAATATGAACCACTGAACGCTTTATTGATAAAAAAAAAAGCTGGTTTTTTATAAGAGATATAATCAAATATTCCGAAATGATTTTATGTAAGTTTGGATATATTTTATTAGAAACAGATAAATTACAAATAAGATATTTATTTGTTAAAAATGCTACTTTACAGGGGCCTTACATTTGTTACGACAGATTATTTATAATTAGAGGAGTAATATATATTAAAAAATGAACAAAAAAATATTTTATAGTGAAATAGTAAATAAATTCAATTTAGCGAAGGTAGCAAAGTTTTTCTTAAATGTAAAAAAACACGGTAATGGATATGTGTCTCTCTGTCCATTTCATAAGGAAAACTATCCGTCATTTTTTATAAATAATATTAGTTACAAGTGTTTTGGGTGTGGCGCTAAGGGAAATATTATTTCCTTCTTATCTAAAATTATGAAAAAATCGTATTTTTCTATTATAGAATACTTGGTCCGTAAGAAAAAAGTTATATATGGAAATGATATTCCAGAAGTGATTAAGATACCTGAATATATAAAAAAGGGAATAAGATTAAAATTTGTTTTAAATACAGTAAATAAATTTTTTAAACATAATTTATTAAATTATCCTAATAATATATGCTTAAAATATCTAATAAAATACAGGAATATATCTCTTAAATCTTTAGAAACATACGAGTTAGGTTATTCAGGATTACACAGTTATAAATTTTTTAACTTTTTAATAAAAAACAATATTCTTTTTCAAGAAGCCAAGGAATTAGGGTTACTCGCATATAAAAAAAACTGGTTATTCCCCTTTGTTAATCGAATTGTGTTTCCTATAAAAAATTTTAAAGGTGAAATTATCTCTTTCACTACCAGACAAATTTTTTCAGGAGATTCCAAATCACCTAAGTATTTGAATTGTAACAACAGTATTTTATATAACAAAAACAAGACTTTTTTTGGTATCCATAAATTTTTTCATGAAGGAATCAAAAACATTTTTATAGTCGAAGGAATTTTTGACGCGATAGCTATCTATGAAACCGGTCATTTTGGATTATCCATCGGAGGCTCTAGTTTAAGCTCATTTCATATTAAAATATTAAAAAGATCTTTTCTTAATATAACAATCTGTTTAGATAATGATAAAGTTGGCAGGAGAAAATCAATAATATTACTCAAAAAATTATTAGTATTTGATATAGTGCCAATGTTTTTAGCAGCTCCGTTCAAGGATTTTGGAGATACTCTATCAAAGAATAAGCTCAGTATATTGGAAAAAAAATTGAAAATGCCAATCGATTTTATTAATAGTATTATGGATTTTATCTGTAGAGCTGATAGCCAAAACTTTAAATTCAGAGTTCGTTGCATTCAAAACTTGTCAAAACTAATTCAGTCAATAAAAAATACTTGCATTCAGGGTATTTATAATACCAAGATGAATACGCTATTCGAAAAAAGTACATCCTATTACCATTTAAAGTGTTTGACGAAAAACAAGTATTCTAATAAAATAAAACACATGGATAAATTAATTTTACTTATCATAAAAGCAAATACAATGTTATTAAAGGATAGAGAATTTCTGTCTATGATAGTAAATTTTGCAAGTGTTAGTTTAAAGAAATATTTAATCAGATATTCAAAAACATTTTTATCTAACTCATTTAAGTATAAAGCTCAGGAAGTTAAAATTATATCACAAGTGAATAAAGAGTGGATTATATTCTCTAACATTATAAATGGTCATATATATGTCGATTATAATAATAAAAATATCATAATGAGTGATCTTAAAAATTTCATTATTCGCAACAAAAAATTAAAATTTATTTCAAGCATATCAAAAATTTTACTAAATTAGTATGTCGATAAAATAGGTAAAAAAGAATGTTCAACTATAGTATAAACGCAGTTACGAACCTGAGTAATTTATTAAAAAAAAAAAATGAACCTGTTAAATTTTTCCTTAAAAAAATTGGAAATTCACACATATTAACGAGAAGCGGCGAGATCGGAATAGCTAAAAATATAGAAGAGGGCGAATTAGAGATTATCGATATCGCTATCAATACTTATGTCTGTTTAAAGAATATTATCGAACTAGGTTTTTTACTGAGACATGGAAAAATAAGGGTTAAAGAAATAATCAAAGAGAATGAATCTGGTTTCGATGGAAAAACAATTGATTTTGACGAACCAAAGTCTACAGATCAAACCTTGAATATACTTTCTGAACTGTGCCGATTGCGAGAATGGCTACATAAACATATAAAACTAAAGAATATTGCTCGCCGAATGGGTATAAATCATAAGGTGATAGAGCATAGTGAACGAATAAATGAGATAAATTCGGAAATTTTCAATCAGACTCAAGGGTTGAAATTGAATAAAAAGCAAATATTAAAAATAGTTCAGCATATCAAAATAATTGTACGAAGAGTTCAAAAATTTGAAATAAATATAGAAAGTATACAAAAATTTACTAAAAAACCTATCAATATTCTTTTTGACCAAATAAGAATGGATAAATATCGCTTATCTGTGAGAGATCGTTATAAGGTAAGGCAAAAAACTGTTGACCGATGGCATGATACTATCACACAAGCAACGCTTAAATGTAATAGTATAGTCAGTGATTTTAAAATTAGTGTATCCGATATCTATACTATTCATAAGAAAATATTAAAAGCGTTAAATAAAACTGTCAAAGCAAAAGAACAGTTAATTGAAGCAAATTTACGTCTTGTCGTATCAATCGCAAAAAAATATATCAATAGAGGGCTACATTTTTCAGATCTTATACAAGAAGGAAATATAGGTCTTATGAAAGCTGTAGATAAATTTGAATACAAAAGGGGTTATAAGTTTTCGACATATGCCACATGGTGGATAAGACAGGCTATTACAAGAGCGATAGCTGATCAAGCGAGAACGATTCGGATACCAGTTCACATGATTGAAACTATTAACAAAATTGTTAAAACTAGTAGATATTTATTACAGAAACTAGGGCGTGAGCCAACTCCGGAGGAATTATCAAAGTGTATGTTCATCAACATAGATAAAATAAGAAGAATATTGAAGATCTCGAAAGAACCAATATCTTTAGAAACTCCTATTGGAGAAGAAGAAGAAGGTGGAAGCCTGTTGGGAGACTTCATTGAAGATAAAGGAATTATAAATCCTTCTAATGCAGTTATGCTAATGAGTTTAAGCGAACAAACTAAAAAAGTCCTTGCTACACTAACACCTAGGGAAGCAAAAGTTATACGAATGAGATTTGGAATTGGAGAAAAGTCAGATCACACTTTAGAAGAAGTTGGGCAAGACTTTGAAGTAACCCGCGAACGTATCCGTCAAATAGAAGCAAAAGCCTTGAGAAAATTACGCCATCCTTCGAGAGCTAGAAAATTGTATGCATTTGCAGATTTTTTAGGAAACCCCCTTAAGGTTGACAATAAATAAAAACACTATAGACTATATATACTGAAGTAAAATGGGCTCGTAGCTCAGCGGTAGAGCGTTCGGCTCATAACTGATAGCGCGCAGGTTCAAATCCTGCCGAGCCTAATAAAATATTCTTTTATTTTAAAAGTAAATCCTATATATTGTTAATAAAACATATTTTATATATAAAATAAATATTTATAAGAGACTTACTGTGAAAAATTTAAAGATTCTAGACAAAAGTGTATTTGATATTATTAAAGGAGAGGTTTGGAGACAATCTTATGGGTTAAACCTTATCGCTAGCGAGAATTTTGCATCTGAAAATGTTTTGTATACCTCGGGAAGTATATTTACTAATAAATATGCAGAAGGCTATCCCTTTAAAAGATATTATAGTGGATGTACATTTTACGATGAAATTGAGACGCTGGCAATTAATCGAGCAAAAGCGCTATTTGGTGCTGAGCATGCAAACGTTCAACCTCATTCTGGATCAAATGCAAATTTATCAGTATACCAAGCTTTTCTAAAGCCCGGGGATACTATTTTATCTATGCATTTAGACCATGGAGGGCATTTAACACATGGCGCTAGTGTTAGTAATATAGGGCAAGTCTATAATATTATTTCATACGGAGTTAAAAAGGACTGTGAAACTTTGGATTATGAGAAAGTCCATGAACTAGCACTAAAATACCGACCTAAGATTATTATTGCAGGGGCATCAGCATATCCTAGAGTAATAGATTTTTCCAGATTTGCTGACGCAGCAAAGGCTGGTCAGAGCTTATTAATGGTCGATATGTCGCATATTTCAGGTTTAGTCGCTTCAGGACATCACCCGTCTCCATTTCCTTACGCAGACATTGTCACAACAACCACTCATAAAACGTTACGAGGACCTAGAGGTGGTTTAATATTATGTAAAAGTAAGTATAAAAATATTATTGATAAAAGTGTATTTCCTGGGCTTCAAGGAGGACCGCTTATGAATATGGTTCTTGCAAAAAGCGTTTGTTTTAAGGAGGCTATGCAATATTCTTTTCATAAATATCAAAGAAATATCATTGAAAATGCTCAAAATTTATCAAAATGTTTGAAAACGAGTGGATTTGACCTCGTTTCAGGTGGAACGGACAATCATTTAATGTTAGTAAAACTAGACAAACTGAAGTTGAATGGTGATGAATCTCAAAGAAAGCTCGAAAGTATTAATGTATTTGTTAATAAAAATAAAATACCTTTTGATAAAGAAAATGCATTAATGACGAGTGGACTTAGACTTGGAACTGCTGCTATTACATCATTGGGAATGCAAACATGCGATATGAAAACAATAGCTGACATAATCACAAAATGTTTACATAGCAAAGAATCGACCACATCTTTAAAGACGCAAGTTAAAAACTTAGCTAAGAAGTATATACACATCTCATTAAAGAAATAACTCTCTGATAATTAATTGTCTTACTTTAACAATGATGATTTTCACATTACAAACGCAATAAATAAAAAAAGCATTTATAATAATACTATCATTAATGAAGGCGCAGCTAAAGAGAGCTAATAATATAGAAAAGCGAAGTAATTCCAATTATTCTGACGGATGTAACGGAAGGCACTCTTGAAATACGCTTTAGCTGGTATTAAATAAAGCTGATATGAAGTAAGTATTGATCATCCAGAAGTTTCTTTTGACAAGACGAAAGAATATTGATTACCTTCGAAGAAATTTACGATATTTGAAAAAGCGGGAATCCTTTTTTATGAATTGATCATATTAACAATTAAATAAAGAAAAAAAGAATATATGAGAAGTTTTACAAAAATAAATTTAAGTAACATGAAAATAAACATTAATAAATGGAAGAAAAAACTTTCGAGTTTGAAATTTTTACCGTATGAGTATTCAGAAAACAATAAAAAATTATACACTATATACGATACTTTAAACCACGAATTTTTGTACAATAATCTCCCAGGAGAATATCCTTTTATAAGAGGAATATACTCTTCTATGTACACAACTAGGGTGTGGACAATTCGCCAATACGCGGGATTTGGAAACTCTACGGAAACAAATTTGTTTTACAAAAAATGCTTAAAAAGCGGTCAAAAAGGACTTTCGATAGCATTTGACTTACCTACGCATCGTGGACTAGATTCTAATAATTATCTATCTACAGGGGATGTAGGAAAAACTGGAGTTGCCATAGACACGGTAGAAGATATGAAAGTTCTATTGGCGCATATTCCACTAGATTCTGTTAGTGTCTCTATGACAATGAACGGAGCGGTACTTCCAATATTAGCATCATTTATTGTAGCCTCGGAAGAAATGGGTTTTAGTAAAGAAAAATTAATGGGTACAATACAGAATGATATATTAAAAGAGTTTATTGTTCGAAATACTTATATATATACTCCAGAGCATTCTATGAGAATTGTAGGGGATATTTTGTATTATGTTACTAAAAATATGCCTAAGTTTCATCCCATTAGTATAAGCGGGTATCATTTCCAAGAAACTGGAGCCTACCCTTCTTTAGAAGTAGGCTTAGCCTTAGCAAATGGTCTAGAATATATAAATTTGGGTAAGAGTTATAATCTAAATATAGACGAATTTGCACCCCATTTAAGCTTTTTCTTTGGCATAGGAATGAATTTCCTTCAAGAAATTGCTAAGTTAAGAGCAGCCAGATGGTTATGGAGTAATATTGTCAAACAATTTAATCCGAATAATCCTAAATCATCATTATTAAAAACTCACTGCCAAACATCCGGGTGGAGTTTATCTTCAATAGAGCCGTATAACAACATTGTTCGAACCACTATCGAAGCAATGGCAGCAGTTTTGGGTGGAACGCAATCTTTGCACACAAATTCATTTGATGAAGCATTAGCGCTTCCGACAGAAGAATCATCTAGAATTGCGCGGAATACACAATTAATAATACAGCATGAAACAGATCTTCCAAATGTAATTGATCCAATAGGTGGATCCTATTATGTAGAATACTTGACTAAAAAGATTTATCTGGAATCCTTACATTTCTTGCAAGACATAGAAATGAAGGGCGGAGCCCTAAATGCCCTGAAAAATGGCGTCCAAAAAAAATGGATTCTTGAAAGTGCCATAAAAACACAAGCATTGATTGATTCTGAGGATAAAAAAATAGTAGGATCTAATTACCTAAAATCGAATGTTAAAGACTCACATGTTTATTCATTAAAATTAATAAACAGTAAGAATATACAAGATAGCCAAAAAATGAATATAAAATATATAAAAAAGCATAGAAATTTTAGCATTGTTCAAAATTCGCTTAATAACCTAAAACGGGCTGCTGAAAAAAGTGAAAACCTTCTGGAAAAATCGATAGACGCTATAAAATGTCGTGCGACGGTTGGTGAAGTATCTGATACTTTAGGAGAAGTTTACGGAAAACATACAAGTAATGGACTTACATTTCCGAATGTTTACCAACTTAATTTGACTAACAAATATAACTTTAAAAGGATTTCTCAAAAAGTCAAGGCTCTTTCTGTTTCATTAGGACGAACTCCTAGGATTTTAATGACGAAAATAGGACAAGATGGGCATGATAGGGGTATTATATGCGTATCATCCGCATTAGCTGATTTAGGTTTTGATATCGATTTGCTACCATTGTTTTCTAGTATAGACCAAATTGTAAAATGCGCGATAAATAATGATGTACACATGATAGGTATATCAAGTTTGGCAGGTAGCTATATGGAAACTTTACCGATATTGATTGAAAATCTATGTAATGCTGGAGGAGGTAATATAAGTATTGCGTTAGGGGGAATAATCCAAAAGCAAGAATATAATAAATTATTTGATATTGGAGTATCATCAATATACTCTCCAGGACAGAAAATATTAGATATTGCGGAAAAATTACTTCAGCATATTACTAAGAGAAATAATGATTACATATAATATAAACAGATTATTTAAGCATATTCTTAATGGTAATCATTCATTTGTAAGTAAAGCGATAACTATACTTGAGAGTTCAAATAAATCTTATGATTATACAAGAAACCTCTTAGTTTCCAAAGCTATTAAAACCAATAAATCAAAAAAGAAGCCTATCGTTTTAGGCTTCACAGGCAGTGCAGGTTCGGGGAAAAGTACATTTATTAATTCTTTAGCGAGATACGTTCATCTCAAAAATAATAGCCGAATAGGAATCTTAGCGATTGATCCTATTAGTTCAGTTTCGGGGGGCAGTATACTTGGGGACTTAATCCGCATGAAAGACTTATATGAAAATCCCTGTATATATATAAGAGCGACAAAAACTAGCTCTACATATATGTCAATATCTTCACTAACTCAAGATATAATAATCATCCTAACTGCTGCATCCTTTGATGTAATCTTAATAGAGACTGTGGGAACCGGGCAAACGGACATTGATATTTACTCTATAGTAGACGTACTCTGTCTAATAACTCAACCTGTCGAAGGAGACGAGGTACAAACGATAAAGAAAGGTGTGTTAGAGCTAGTAGATATAATATTAGTTAACAAATGCGATGATAATACTGTTGACCTTTCTAAAAAAACGAGAGAAAATTATGCCGTCTATAGTTCTTTAACAAACTCTAAAAATATTCTGGCAGTTAGTGGATTGCGGAATAAAGGATTAACAAAGGTCTGGAGTTTAGTTGAGAGCATATTTGCGTCTTACAAATATCGCAAGATTGAACACTTAGATATATTTTTAAAAAAATTGATAGGAATAAGACTGATGGAATATTTTTTTTCTACAAGTAACAACAAAACATGGTATGAGAAAGAAATAAATTTAATAGTATTGAATCAAAAGTCTATTTCACAAGTTATTTATAGCTTAAACAAATTCATATAGAGGAAATAAAAATGAAAAAACATTATAAAGAAACTATTATATATAAACAGTGGCTAAATATCAAACAAAAATGTAAATGTATCGTTTTATTCCAGATGGGCGAGTTTTATGAATTCTTTGAAGATGATGCAATATTGGTCGCTCCGATTTTAGGCGTGACCTTGACAAAAAGAAATAAGAAAGACGCTGATTCTATGCCTTTAGCAGGATTCCCGTTGCAAATGCTATCTGCTTATGCCTCAAAATTATTAGATGTGGGATTTAAGATCGCAATATGCAATCAAGACAATAGAGTCAAAACTTCAAATATTGTTTCACGAAGCATAACAAGATGTATCACCCCGGGAACAATCTTAGAAGAAGAGGGACTTGTTTCTGAACAGAATAATAAAATATCCGCTATAGTTATTGGTGGATTAGACATCTCGATAGCGTCGATCGAGTGGTCTACAGGAAGATTCACAGTAGATGTTTTTTCTGATTATGAAAGAGCTGTTGATTCATTACGTAGCTGTGAAACAAACGAGGTCGTCATCTTGGAAAAACAGGAGTCCAAATTGACATCAATCCTGAATCATTGTCAAGAAGAGAAAAAGTTCGTGGCTACTGTTAAAAGTGTTAAAAAAAATCATATAGAAGATATGAACATGAGTAACAGAGCCATCATGGATATAGAGTCTGCAAAAACTAGTTGTAATCTCATCTTAGAGTATATTATAGATACCCAAACATGTATACCTAAACATATAAATTTTGTCAATTTAGAAGTATCAAATAAGTTTCTACTCGTAGATAATAATACTTTAAAGAATACTAATATTATGAATACAGATGACCTTCGTGAAAAAAAATCGAATCTCTTTTACTTTCTAAAGAAAGAAATGTTTACAAGCATGGGAAAACGAAGGTTAGTTAACATTATTAAACGTCCATTAATAGAGAAAAACGACATTTTATATCGTCAAAGACTAGTAACTTTTTTCATTGAAAACCCTCAAATATATGATCACATAAAGAATATTATTTGTAATATAATAGATATAGAAAGATTTTACGGAAAATGTGGTACAAGTAGAATAAAAGCTGAAGACCTATATTCTTTCAAAAATACGTTACTTCATATAAAAGAAATAGCAAATCTCTTATCTACTCACGGAAAGTCTAATGAAAGCGCAAAAGATTTTATTACAATATCTGATGATTATGAAAACATATTGACACTATTAAAAAATACTTTCAAAGAAACACAGGCGAAGTTTGTTTATGATTATGATAGTTTTTTACAATATGATGATCTGTCATTATTTAGAGATGGATATAGTAAAGAGCTAGATCAAATTGTTTCTACAATTTCAAGTTGTCTCGAAGATCTAAATAGGATGGAAAGGCTTGAGCAAACAAGGACATTAATAAAATCACTGAAAATTAAAGAAGGTAGGCAAGAAGGATTTTATATAAGTGTAAGTAAGTCAAAAAAGAACTTAGATATCGTAAATAAAAATTATTCGTTATTTTCAGTGCTCACAAGTAGCATGAAGATAAAAACGAATGAATTAAGTAAAATATCCGAACTCTTATCAGCTTCTCGGAAAAGAAAAAAAGACTTGGAGAGTTTTCTCATTGAAAATTTGTCATTTAAAATATTAAAATATCCACGTTTTTTTACTAATTTGGGTAGGGAGATTTCATTATTAGATATCATTATGTGTTTTTCAAAAGTATCAGTAGACAATAATTATATTAAGCCCCTAATATTAGACTCTTCAGATAATAAAATAATTTTGAAGAAAGCCCGGCATCCTGTAATCGAATTTATGATAAAAAATAATAAATATCATAACGATATATGTATACCTAATGATATATCTTTAGACAAAGAGACGCGAGCCATTTTAATTACAGGGGCAAACATGGGTGGAAAAACGACGATCATGAAAATGATGATAATTATTCAAATCCTGTCTCAAATAGGATGTTTTATACCGGCGAGTGAAGGGCAAATAAGCATATGTGATAAAATTTTTTCTAGTATAGGATCATCAGATAATATTGAAAAGGGGCACTCCACATTTATGGTGGAGTGTTCAAATATTAGCTATATATGCAATAATTCCACTAGCTTCTCATTGGTTATGCTAGATGAAATAGGTCAGGGTACAAGTAGATCAGATGGAATAGTCTTTACTGCTGCGGTAATTGATTATATAGTAGTATTTCTAAACTCAAGACTAATATGTACTACTCACAATTATGAGTTATTTAAATTAGAAAACATTAATAACATGATTAAAAACTATCACATGAGCTTAGAAGAATTAAATGGAAAAATACATTTTCCATATTTGTTAACACGAGGCGCTTCGAATGAAAGTTATTGTTTCAAAATTGCTAGCATGTCGGGTATACCTAATGAAATTTTAAAAAAAGCTGAGATCCTTAAGAAAACGCTATAAAAAAAATGTTTGGAGAATAAAGAATGAATACACATGTTTTTTGCAAAAAGTTGAAAAAAAAATTACAGCCCTTAGAAAAGCCTCCTTTTCCAGGCTGCTTAGGTAATGATATTTATCAGAACATTAGCAAACAAGCTTGGCAGGAATGGATATTTATGCAAAGTAAAATAATAAATGAGTATAAATTAAATCTTTTCAATAAAGATCACAGGCGAATGTTAGTTAAGCAAATGAAAAAGTTTTTAAATATTTATAATTAGAATAATCATCTATTATTGGAGACATGATGAGTTTAACTAATTTCAATCTCACTACGATTATCGATCAGATAGTGAAAGAAAAAAAAATTAATAATGAGATTTTAATTCAAATTTTAAAAAATGCTCTTGTTAGTGTAGTAAAAGAGTTAAGTAAATCTAGGGTAAACTTAGATATTAAATATAATGGTGATACAGATTTAATCGTTGTAAATCAGTTTAAAAAAATTGTTAAAAAAGTTCATAAAGAAGAGTTAGAGATCAACTTGGAGGACGCTAAGAAAAGTAATAATAACATATCCAAACGTAACCTTGGTGAATTAGTTAAAATAAATGTCAGTATAAAGAAATTAGGACGTATAGCCGCACACAGTGCTAAACAAATGATTGTGCAAAAAATAAAAGGCTCTGAAAAAAAAATGATCTATTCTAACTACAAGGGCTACAAAAATAAACTTGTGACTGGACTTGTGAAAAGATTAGAAAAAGGGAGCATAATCGTCGATCTAGGAAAAGCGGAAGGCGTAATCCTTTTTCAAAACCAAATTTTGACCGAATACGTAAGAGCTGGAGATGAGATACTGACCTACGTCATAGATGTAGTCAGATTGACATCGGGACCTCAAATATTTTTGTCAAGGTCTCATAGAAATTTTATATCTAAGTTATTTGAGCAAGAAATTCCAGAAATTTCTGATGGTATCATTAAGATATACAATATCGTTAGAGAGCCAGGCTTCAAAACGAAGGTATTAATCTTTTCTCGTAACAAAAAAATTGATCCTATAGGCGCTTGCATAGGACTAAAAGGTACCCGAATCAAAAATATCATGCAAGCGCTTAAAGGTGAAAAGATAGAGGTCATAAAGTATGACACAGACATCGCTAAAATGGCGTGTAATGCAATATCGCCTGCAGATGTATTAAAAATAACTATTAAAGATAATAAACAAACTGTTAAAATAACGATCCCTGATAATCAGTTGCCCTTAGCAATAGGAAATGGAGGGAAAAACGTTAAACTAGCTATGGAATTAATTAATTGGAAAATAGATATTCAATCCGAAATGAAATCAATTTATGAGAAATTCTATATGAATAAAATATTTTATTTTATGAAAGGGATCAGTAACATACAATTACAATCGCTGTATAACAATAATGTCAGAAGGTTTAACGATACAATATTTTTAGATGATACACAATTACTATCTATATTTGGAATACACTATAGTATGCTGGAAAAGTTAAAACAGCAACTCCAATATTTAATATTTTGGGAAAATCTAAAAGAACGCAAGCTTTCAATGAACATGAAAAAGAACGTATTTAATCTGTTTTTAATCAATGATTTTTGTAAAAATGATAAAAGAACACTGGACTTAGAGAATGTGAAAATATCTAAGAATATTTTGTATAGACTATTAAATTATGGTTACGATGGGGTAAGTCTATATTTAGAAGACTCTCATAGTCTAGCCCTTCTGCTAAATGTTGATTTGAAAAGTATTTTTTTTCTACAATCAATGCTGGAAAAGATTATTTTTCAAATATTTAGTAAAAGAAATAAACTATATAGTAAAATAAGATTTGCAAGATGATTAAACAATGTGCAATTTGTAAAAGTATAGGTATAATGAATATAATTAAATACAAAAAAATGTACTATTACAAAGTCCTTAGATTTTATGTAAAAACAATTTATATTAAAAGATTTTGGCTTTGCTGTTGTTTAAAATGTACACATATCGTGATTTAAAGTATTTTTTAGAGGTTTTTTATATGATAAAAATGCGTATACATGAGCTATCAAGAAAAATGAGCTTGTTAAGCAAAGATTTGATTTTTAGACTAAAAACTCATGGAATTTACGCTCAAAAAAGCGGTACAAAAAATGAGGCTAATTATCAGACATTAAAAAATAAGTTTTTTAATAATGTCCTTAACTCTAGAAGTTTAAAAGATTTAGCTAATAAAAAGAATAATATTAATATTGATAGTCATCGAGACAAAAAAAGTTTTGTCAAAAGATCTATTGAGGTATCAGATAGTATTACAGTTGGTGATCTAGCAAAAAAAATGCATATTAAAACGGATAAGCTAATAACTCAACTTATCAAAATGGGGACGATGGTATCAATTAATCAGGCAATTGGTTTCGATCTTGCGTCAATGCTATGTGAAGAGCTTGGGTTTATTTGTAAAAACACTGCGTTTAAGGAAAGTCAGTTTATACAGAATGATAGTGATAGTGACATATCAAACGTGCCAAGACCACCGATTGTTACTATTATGGGGCACGTGGACCACGGTAAAACCACACTATTAAATATACTTCGAAAAGAAAAAAAGTCTATTGTAGAAAAGGGAGGTATAACCCAACACATTACAGCATATACAATAAACGTTAGTGGTAGTCAAATAACTATGATCGACACTCCTGGACATGAATTCTTTTCTGCGATTAGGTCTAGAGGGGCAAAAATAACAGATATTATTGTCTTGGTGATATCGATGGACGACGGTTTAAAACAGCAAACTAAAGAGTCTATAGAGTTTGCACAATCGAACAATGTACCAATTATAATAGCTATCAATAAAATTGATCTACCTGTAGATAATACGGATAAAATTTATCGAGAGTTGCTTAAATATAAATTAGTTCCGATAGAGTGGGGAGGCGAGACATCAATTTTTAAAATATCTGCACACAAAAAAATAGGTATCAATGAGCTTTTGAATGGAATATTAGAGAAAGCAGAGCATATGAAACTTACGACTAGTAGCGAGCAACCAGCTACCGGAATCATCCTAGACTGTAAAATTGATAAAGGTCAAGGACCATTAGCATCTGTT
>Ga0115007_10001463_pt1 | contig 15195 bp, 10 predicted proteins | sample ArcOceMetagenome_2_FD_87166 | JGI IMG/M metagenome (GOLD analysis project Ga0115007, IMG submission 87166) | Marine eukaryotic phytoplankton communities from Arctic Ocean - Arctic Ocean ARC135M Metagenome | ecosystem: Environmental > Aquatic > Marine > Oceanic | place: Arctic Ocean | collected... | reverse complement strand
TGCAACGACTGCAACGACTGCAACGACTGCAACGACTGCAACGACTGCAACGACTGCAACGACCGCAACGACCGCAACAACCGCAACAACCGCAACAACCGCAACGACCGCAACAACCGCAACAACCGCAACGACTACGCCGACACCACCAATCAAACCAAAAAAAGTACATTTTGGGGAAATAACTTTATACTCTCACGAACGACTTCCGGGTGGAAGTTCTGGTGTACCGTCAATGGGTGTTCCGTTAGGATTAGGATGGACATTAATTGAAACAATTCAAACCACCGTCAACGAATACGAACAGTTACGAAATGGTACTGACACAACCTCAACAACAAAGAGTACAACAACAACACAGGAGGACAGCACAAACAGTGATGCAGGTCTAAATGCAGCTCCATTGTCGTCCTCTTCCGACGAGGACGAGGACGGTAATTCGTATTCATTTCACCGTGATGGAAGAACACCTGATTACGAACGAATGCAAATATTAATGGACTACGGTTATACAAAAAAGAACATGGAAATGTTGATGACAGATTTAAAAACAATTAAAATCGAACGTCAAAACACAGCAAGAAGTAGAACGGGCAAAATGGTCATGTGTGGTGAAGATCCAGATGAAGTGGAACAATGGGAGAAAAATGTGTTAGCTGGAAAGAATTCCATGATTCCACCTTCATCTGCTTCGTCTTCCTTGTCTTCTTCTTCTCCCTCGTCGGCTTCTTCACTCGCGTCGATCCCAGACACATCCATCAACCATATGAGTAATCCGCTTCGACGACAAAAACAAAACACCACCACCAATAACAACAACAATAAATCAAACAAACCAATGGGAAGGTTAAAGTCAAATACTTTAGTCACCATTGATCCCCGTGCAACAAGAGCATTGACACCAAAAACAACGATCGATAGTACGAAAACAACAAAATTAGCCACACATCTTGCAAAATTAGGAATCAAAAAATTCACAAGGGGTGGTACCTGGGGTAAGGGTGGACGGAAAGGGAACAAAAATAAAAAAGGCAAAGGAAAAGGTTCCAAGGGCAAAGGTAAATCAACAATTGCAAAAGAAAGCACTGTTTCTTCTTCAATCAAGAACAGCGCCAGCGTAGTTGCTGCTGCTGCTGGTGCTGCTGCTGCTGCTACTGTTTCTTCCTCCCCAAAACCACCTGTGGCCAGCAGTAAAGAAGAGAAATCACAAAAGAATGCTGATACATGTATTGTATCAAAAAACAAACGCAACGTTGGAAGAAAAAACAAAGAGTTTTTTCATCGTGAATCAACATATATTCAAACAATCCAAGCACTTCAACAGCAACAACAACAACCAGGAACAACATCACCAATTGCACCCTCAGTACCATCAGCATCGGTAGTCACACCACCATTGTTACCAATCGATGGTGCAATTAAATTGTTGTTAATGAACGCACTGCGTTCTTGTTTTTTGTTTACAAGAATGCCAATGACGGAAATTGATTTCATTGTTGATCATATGAATTGTATTTCATCAACGGCACAGCAATCATTGTGTCTTGAAAACGATGACAACGAAGTCTTGTATGTTGTTGCAAGTGGTGCCTTCAAATTGGAAAAATCTAAAATTGTATTGCAAAAAGGTGATTGTTATGGAGAATTATCAATTGTACAAGGTCAGACACGGCACACAACAACTGTCACTTGTTTGAAACCGGGTGATGTTTATGCGATTCATCGCAAAATATTTCATGCATGCCAAAGATGTATTTCACAACAAGAAAAATACAATACAATGCAGATCTTAAAACAATGCAGTTTGTTCCATAACTTAAATTCCACCACATTGGAAAAGATTGCAGACAGTACAGAATGTGTTGGTCCTTATTATAAAGGCCACCGTATTATTAAACAAGGTGACGTGGGAAATGAGTTCTATTCGATACGAAGTGGAATGGTTGGTGTATTCGTAGAAGATGCAGTGGCGTGTGATGGAAATGGAAATGGTGGTGGTAGGGGTCAACGAATTGCGACTTTGAAAGAAGGAGACTATTTTGGCGAAATGTCTTTGCTTGCTACAAGTGGTTCTGGTGCGAGAACAGCAAGTATTATATGTGAAAGTGATAATGTGTATTGCTATGTCTTGACGAAAAGAACCTTTACATTGTTGTTGGGGCCAGTGCATGACTTAATAATTCGATTGTCCAACAAAAGAAAAGAAGAATTAAATAACATGAAAAAATTCCTCCAGAAACGTCGTTTGCAATCCATTTCTGCTGCTGCAAAAGCAACAGACAGTTCGTTAGTATTGGATGAACAACATACCAATACGATTGAAACAAAACAGCAAGAAGAAAGCCAAAAAGATGAAGTGACAAATGCAATAAATCAAGTCGAAGAACTTGGCATAAGAAGAAGATCCCTTGTCATTTTACACCGTCGCAAACAGACTACCAAAGTACCACTGTCTCTAAGGACAAACACTGGATTACAAAACATCGATTTAAACGATTACATTGATGTCGGAAAATTAGGTGAAGGTTCGTTTGGGAATGTGCGTTTGGTACAGCATAAAAAAAACCAGGAATATTTTGCTTTGAAAATGATCTCAAAAGCCATAGTGGAAGACACTCGACAAACAGAAAACATTGGAAGAGAGAAAAAGTTATTAACATTAGCTGGTTGGGAAGAAGAACACTCACATACAAAACAAGAATGCACCACCACGTTGTCGAATCCATCTGTCGTCACTCTGCATGGTACGTGCTCCGATGTTGCATATTTGTACATGTTGTTTGATTGCATACCTGGTGGTGAGTTGTCGACCGTCATACACAATCATTTCAACCACCACAATGACACTACCAAGACAACGTGTACACAGAATCAAATGCAAGATGTTCAATTTTATGCTGGTTGTATTGTCAGTTTATTGGCATTGCTTCATTCCAAATCCATTGCCTTTCGTGATTTGAAACCAGAAAATTTATTGATTGATGAAGATGGTTATTTAGTGATCGTTGATTTTGGATTTGCAAAAATATTGAAAAACCACCAAAAAACTTATACTTTGTGCGGCTCCGCGGAATATTTAGCACCCGAAGTGATCGTACGACGTGGCCATGATTGCAGCGTGGATTATTGGTCGTTGGGCATCATTGTGTACGAAATGGTCTGTGGAGAAACACCTTTTTTTTCCGTGTCTCCTCGCGATATATTTAAAAGGATACTCCAAGGTGATGTGACCTTTCCGAATTCTTTCTTTGGCAAAGAGCAAAATGGAAATGCTGCATGCCGTCACTTAATATTAAGTCTGTTGGATCAAACCGCGACAACACGTTTGGGTGCCTTGTTGAATGGTGTTGGTGATATCGTAGATCATGCGTTTTTTGAAAATTTTGATTGGTTACTTTTAGCAAAACGTGAAATCATCCCTTCTTTTATACCGGTCTTATCCGAACATGGTGTTGTTGCTTTACAAGAAGAAAGTTCGTCGTCGGAAGAAGAAGACGACGAAGGCGACGAAGGCGACGAAGATGGCAAAGAGGCAACTGCTGCTACATGTAAACCTACGAGCACGGCTGCAGTATGGGAGAAGACATGGGGTACTCGAGGCACCGAAAAAGAATGGGAAGACTGGTAACTGCGTGGCTACCTTACCGTCCTGGCAGCTGGTAGCTGGTACATGTCTGTACTGTAGTCTGGTAGCTGGTACAGTAGCTGGTGTACTGGTAATGGTAGCTGGTGTGTGTGCACATTCTCATGTTAGATGTTAGTGGTGTAGAAGCGGTAGAAGTAGAAGGTACTACACCTTCTAACTTCTAAAACTACCCCCCGGGGTACCGAGATGAAACTAGACATGTACACGTATGTTTTTAACACTAACACTAGATCTAACACTAACACTGAAACATATAATAATTATCATTTATTTAATGTTGTTTTGGTCTAGGTATACCCGGTACACACACGGCTCAATACATTCATGTGGGAGCTGGTAAGGCCCCTAAAGGGTGGTGTGTACTACATTTTACATTTAAACTTTAAAAACACATCCCTCTGACATGTAACATGTCATGTAATAAATCTGATGTACCCCTGTGGTAACTGTATATTATAATATTAAATACAACAAACACAGTGCTGTTTGGCATTATACATTACATACAGCTGTACATACTACATCATACATGACATATGTTCAAAAAACTAATACGTAATACTTGTTCGGGTCCGCCTGGTACACTAAACATTTCAACGCATCTGATCCAAAGCCACCATCGTATATGTAATTTTATCACGGTTTTGCAAGGCAATGAACAGCAACACACCATGGGGCACTAATCTTAAACCGGACGAGAACACAGTCACTTGTGACGAAGCCAATACCAAATGAATCATGGATATGGCTAAAAAACTATTCAATAAAAGCCTATATTGGAGCAGCACAACAACCATACCGTACGACGTAATCACAAGAGTAATAATGTTGTAGACCTCCATCGTGCCCGTGAGAGGAATGGTTCCAATGTCATGTGCATTTACTGCCATATCGGTGTTGCTGGGAACTGTTGCGGGTCCACTGCCATTGGACAAATGAATCAGAACAAACAAGATATGAAACATTGCTACCACACAAAACAACAGCGGTTCCTTCCGTTTGCACTGCACACATTCTTGACGAGTCCATTCAGAGAAATATTCCGGTTGGGTGTACAACAGGTTGCCGGATCGCAAACGCCTTGGGCCAGCAATTTGTTGCCCGTTGACGGGTTGAACAGCGCGCAGTGTCGCCGAGCGCAACGTTCTTCCATTGGAGGGCACTGCTAATGGATGCGGTGGTGGAGTTGGTGGTGATGGTGGTGATGGTGCGTCGCCAAATTGATTGCCAACTAGTTGACGACGACTGCTGCTGTTTCTGCGTTGGGCACCATCACGACTGTTGGCAGTGGCATGCATGAAATCGGGCGGGCGGCAGATACTAGCATTGAAACCAATGTGATGTTGACCATCGGGAGAGACTGCGATGATTGGTGGCGCAAAAGAACTGACCAAGGTGCCCTCTTGCATGTTGCACAAAGCTTTTTTTTGGTGCGATTGGTGGCGAGGACGCATTTCAATCGCAGTGGTGGAAGGATTATTCATTTGGGCCAATGGGTGCCGGTCGTTACTTGGTCGTAGTTACTCGGTCGTGGAAGATCATGGTTTAGTAGTGAAATCACAGGCTCTTTATTTGTACATAGGTTGTTACAAGCTGATCAAGCTGATCATGGAGCTTTTAGAAAGCTCCGAGCCTGGCGAGGTCGAAGGGGGGCTCTGAGGCTCTGATCTGAGGCCCTGAATAAGGTGAGGCCACTTACTACGACAGCGACACGTCACGTCCAACCTAACACCGGCACCGGCACCGCGACAACACCACAGCACTGAGAAAGCAAAGAGGGAAAACGAATTGATCGCACCCCCTGTTGCTATTGTGGCGTGGACCGACGAAAAAAGCGCTCTACCTAATAGAAAATTGGCGACCACCATCATGATTGCTGCTGCTTCCCTCTCCTGCTTCGCTGCCCTGATGGTCCACCGCTCACGAACAAGCCAGAGGGAGGACGAATTAATCTTTGCCTCACTTATTGTACGCCACGGAGCACGTGGACCGACGAAAAAAGCGCTCTACCTTGCTTGCGGAGAAACATCGGAGCAACGTCGACAAAGAGACACCTCCAACGCCTCACCCCCCCACCCAGCAACCACAGCAGCCAAACTGTGGAGACCCGAAGAGCTTGATGCTCTGACCACCGTAGGCAATGCTCAACTGGTTTCACTGGGGCGTCATTTTGCACAGTACGTTGCCCAGCAACCGAACATCGTTGCATCCACACCCATCAAAGTAAGAAGATCGGAACGACCCAGAGTCATCGCCTCCGCCAATTCCTTTATGGAAGGATATAATGCACACGCAATGGAGGTCGAGAAGGTCAAGAACCCCCCACCCCTCCAATACGTTCCATACGACACGATTGAAGAAAACATCTCGGTGTTTCGTGCTTGGACCGGAACAGAATACAACCAGCATGTTGATCAAGTGAAACACAGCGAACTGTACCGTCAAAAGGCTCAAACTTCGATGGCTGCTTTGGACGCAACCGTGGGGGTCTTGTGTCAACCATGGGCATCAACGTTGGATCGTGCAGGTCAATTAAATTTAACCACGTATTTGCACGAGATTGAACAATGCGAAGCCTATTGCCCGGACGCATCGAAGAGGGGCGTGGGTAGCATTACACATTATTTCCATCAAAACAAAACAACGCAACTGGCGTGTGAAGAATTGAGAAAATTAGCGTTGTGGTCCTTCGATAAACGTTTCATTGATCGACAGACAGTGGGTAAGCAATGGGGCAATGCGATCGGTGGTGATTTGATGAAAGAGATAGAACAGGATTATTTGTTGCACCGTGGCAAAGGTGGTGCCAGCATCTATGTAGGCCACGATTATACCATTCTGGCATTGATGAGTGCATTGGGTGTTGCCACTCACCCTTCGACGATTATGGGGTTTGGTGGTTATGCCATCATGGAATACCGAAAAAACCAAAACAATGGACACATGTACCAGCGTTTGATGTTGCAAACGTGTCCGTTTCCTGATGTGCAACACCCATCGACCGTGACGAAACGTTTGCCCGTCGAAGTGTGGCGTAAACCGGTTTTGGATGTGAATCATTTGTACAACGAATTGTAGAAGTAGAAGTAGAAGTAGAGTTACCGTACAACATACATGAATGTGTGTGTGTATACACCGGTACCGGGTGTGGAACGAAGAGCGTCAACACGAAATAGATGATACAGGTAGACAAACTTAACCGGTGGTAATTAAATATTTTAAAATTTTTAATTTATGGGTTATATGTGGCCACATGGTGCGTACATGGTGTACCCGTGCACACTACACACTACACACTACCACTACCACAACACCAAATCACCCACAACCCAACGAAAAAAGGGTTCGCAATAGTTTGTGCCAAGGACATAATTGACCACGTCCTCGATCAAATTCATAGTTTCCAAGGACCACATGGCTTGACCAATCAAATCATTCTTTTCACTTCCCACTTCATTGTTGTCGTTCAACAACAAGTTCTTCAATTTGATCACATGTCCTTTCAAATACTGTTGAACTTGTACCGGAACCACGACCGACTTGCTGGTCCATTGAAAATAACGTTGGTATTTTGTAATCCAGTCGTTCCATCCAATCGCAATGTTTCTCCGTTTTTTGTCATTGGACTGGGGTGCGTACCGTTGCTCCAACAGGCGAATAATGTGGGTGGAACAATTGGTGGTTGCCACCACCGCCGTCGACGTCGCAGTAATTGTTGGCGTGTCCCACATCGTTGCCAACGCGCAGATATAGGTTTTTAGAGACGCTACTTTGCGATTCCACAACCAATTCGTATCAATGGGTACAGGGTAGCTTTTCAAAACTTGATATTTGTTCATCATTTTAGATGTACTGTACACAGCCAAGGACATGGACATCGTGCTGCCTACCACAGAAGCACGGTGCCAGTAGTACGGGGGGATGTACAAGACGTCGCCTGGTCCCAATACAACCTCCATGGGCGACAGACTACCGTTTTTCATTGCATGTTCAAACAATGGAAATCTAAACGCATCCACATTTCTAACATCAATAAAGGACGATCGTGTCGACGGATGCAACCTTGAATGCACGTACAAAACGTTGCTTGCGTTTGGTGGGAACAATATAAATCTTTTGTGGCCAAATATTTGACAATACACATTGTGTGCTGCGTCGTAATGCAACGGTGACGAAACTGTGGGTGCACCGGACCAAAAACCAGCAGAGTCGATCGACGTTCCCAGTTGTTCTAACCGTTGAAAATCGGAATGAAGGACTTGTGGCAATTGTTCCACGGGAGAGAAGAAATACATCCAAGGGTGGCGTTGGGTAGTCTGTTGTGGTGTTGCATTGAAAAAAACGGTTCCAGGTACGATGGTTTCCTCGTAACTGGCGTTCCATGTCAAATCTGGCACTCGCCCAAAGGGTTGAACGGTTGAGAACATTCGAACTGTGTTTGTATCGGCGGTGTGGACTCGTATTGGCGTCCATTTTTTGCTGAGGTATTTCGGAGACCATTTTTGAATTGCCGCCCAACGAGAGAGCAACGATCTGAATACGATGGGTTTCCCTGCGGCAAATACAGTGGACCATTGTCTTTTTGTTTTAGATTCAGGAATTGGCAGAGCTGTGGGGAACGTCAACCTGTTGACGTCAAGCTCGTTGATCACATAATTGGTGGAAGTCGGACCCACAGAGCGAAGGAGGGTCTGGTGGATTGCGAGGCCGATGATTAATACCACACTCGTGCCAACCAACCACATGTTATTTCAAGGCAACCTGCTGCTGCTGCTCAACCATGTTCCATGTGCCTTAACCACCATGTGCCTTAACCAACCACATGTGTTCTACCTTAATTAACCTGCTGCTAGCTGTAACTGTACCGTGCTGTACCATCCAGGCCATGTGCTGTGTCTTACTACAGTAGAAGAAGAAGAAGAACCGTATTTACTGTATTATGTTTGTAGATGCCCTATGCCCTACCTGTCTCGTCTCGTTTGTACCCCTGTACCCTACCGCTCCTGTTTCAAGGAGTTTCGGCCTCCGATCTTCCTACGAAATCGATATCCTTGATTACCGACCAAAGACCAGGAACAAATCTCTTCGACTGCTGAACCGTTCGATTCAGCATTCAGCCGATTGATGTTTTCCCTCTTAGGTTCTCAGGTTTCTGTTCTGGCTCGCTTGAGCTCCGCCGAACAGATAAGATAAACTGCATCACGGCACGTCCACCCTGAATCCCCCCACTCACCATCGAACCCACTCAATGTCTCGCCAAAGCAGCCCCAGGAATTCACCTCCTTCCATTCAGATGATCAACACCAACCCCCTGCATCTATCTTCCTCTCCTACCAATTCATCCACGCAAGCCTCAAATTTTTCCACTGGATCCAATCACTCCAATCCATCGTCACCAACATCCTCCACGGCTTCGGCTTCCAAATCATGGAAAATAATCAAGTCGTCCCTTAATCTCAAGAAAGCAAATAAACCAAAAATCACTTCCCCAAAGTCTTCGTTGGGTGCCATGACGGAAACCATTAATAAAATTACAGAAATGAGTAACATTGGCAGCGAAGATAAAACCACAGCTCAACAATTGGTGGACGAATTGAATGAACGACCAAAAGATTGGTCATTGTTCAGTGACAACGACACTTGGAAAAGTGTGTGGAACATATTTATTTTATTCTTGGTCATGTATACAGTGATTATCATCCCTTTGAATTTTGCATTTCCTGATTTACCTGAAGATCCCGGATTAGATTATACGATCGATGTTTTGTTTGTAATGGATGTTGTATTTACATTTCGTACGGCTTATTTAGATCACAATGGTGATGAAGTGTGGGGTTTGATTGACATACGTAAAAATTATTTTTCGTTTTGGTTCTGGATTGATTTAGTGGCTACTTTTCCAATGGAATTGTTGTTGTTGGCAGGTGGTGCTAAATCGGGCGAGGACGACGGGGATGCATCGCGGGTGAAATTAATTTTACGAATGTTAAAAGTACCACGATTGTTACGTGTGGGTCGATTGTTCAAAATGTTAGATCAAGGTCAAGGTGCAGGCATTTGGCGCATGTTGCAAACAGTGTTTGGTTTGATTGTATTAGCCCATTGGTTTGGTTGTTCTTATTTCTTTCTGTGTCGTGTTGAACGTGAATCGGGTGCCGATACTGTATGGGGTCCATTTCAAGACATGTGGGATTTGCAAGATGGTAACGGTGAAAAAAACGACATTGCCTTTGTGTATTTGCAAGCTTTGTTGACAGCAATGTACATGTTGATTGGTGAAGGAGTCGGACCTGAAACAACCGCTGAAAGTGCATACGTTTTTGTAACTTTGGTGATGGGTGCTGTTGTCATGTCTTATTTAATTGGTAACATTTCACTTGTCTTGTCGAATGCCAATGCGAGTGCAGCCAAACATTCATCTAAAATGGACGAGGTGTTGGATTCAGCGCGTGCCATGAAAGTGAGCCCAATATTGACGAAAAAAATCATTGCGTACTACGATTTATTGTGGCAACGGCATCGTTTATTAAATGCGTCGGACACCTTTATATCCGAATTATCACCACCTTTGAGAAAAGAAGTTCATTTAGATTTGAACAAAGGTAAGGGCAGTTGTTGTTTTGTTGTAAAGGGTTGCATGGTGAAACAGTTGCAGTTGGCTCAATTTCCTTTTGTTCTGGTCTTTGTTGTCTTTTTCTTCTTCTTTTTTTGTGGTCTCTGCTTTCTTTGATTTCTATATGATTTCTATATGGCACTGCACATCGCATCGCCCCGCCCGCGCCCCGCCCGCGCCCCTTCTTTGCCACACACCACAAATACAAAAAAAATTACAGTCATTATATCAAGATGTCAATTGTTTCGTGGGTTACTTAGACCATCTATAGATAAAGATATACAGAAATTTTTAACACAAGAAGAAGCACATCAAATTTTAGTGGCCATAGTTGATCGTTTAAGTCCTGAAGTGTACTTAACCGGTGATTCTTTGATTGCACAGGGTGAAATGGGCCGTGAAATGTTTTTTTTGGTCAAGGGATTAGTGGATGTTGTTAAATTTACCACTGTACCGGGTGTCGAGGTGGAAGAAAGCAAACAAGAACAACACGATGTGTTGGCCGAAGACGGTTCATCAATACCTAATGCGGTATACGATCCATTGGGTGGACCAGAGTTATTACGTCAAACTAGTACAAAAATCGTGACATTGGGTAGTGGTGCCTATTTCGGTAAGTGGGGCGTTTGAATCTTCTTTTTTTTTCCTTTTTTTTTTCCCCTGCAAATCGCATTTCTTAATTGTCTTTGAATTGTTTTGTCGCTCTTTTTTTTTTTCTATTTGTATATTCTTTCTTTTTGTTCTTTCTTTTCATAAACTTTATTTGCACCTGTTAGGCGAATTGGCTCTGTTACGTGATGCTTCGCAAGGACAATTTTCACGACGTGCTGCTTCAATCATTGCCGTGACACCATGTGATACAAGAGTTTTTCATAAATCGGATTTCGATAACGTGGTCGAAGATTTTCCAGGATTATGGATGTAAGTATTGAGAAAGTATTGAACAGTATATTTTGGATTGATCAAAAGTCACCGCACGTCATCAAAAGTCATTAAAAGTTGTTGTGCACTTGCTTCCTTCTTTTTCTCCCTCTCTTTTTCTTAGGTATTTATCGCATGTTGCTGCTGAGAAATATAAAATGCCGGAACTAAAAGTGCAACCACCTAATTTAACTGAAAAAAAGAATGGCGGTGGCGTTGGTAGTGGTAGTGGTGGAGGGGGAGGAAGAACGGCAGCATCTTCTGCGATTCTGTCACAAATGTCCCGAATTGAAAGAGTTCTAGGTGCTATGTCAAGACGAATCAGTAACATTGAAAAATCATTGGTTGGTGCAAATAGTCCAACAAGAGCACCACAAACAACTCCAACTTCTCCTTCGTCATCAACCATGGGAACGCCTACAACACAACCTCCATCTACCTCCAAAAGAACACTAGGGATGACGAGTAGTCCAAAAGGACCTCGTCGTGTACCCGGATCAAGATCGTCACAAAGCATGAAGGATGTGATTGGCAGAATGAAAGAAGGTACCGGTAGTCCAAGAAGCAACAGTCGTACATTTGATCTCCAGGAGCATTTGTAGTGCACCTCCAGTACATGCTCGTTTTTGTGTGTGCCATACTTCTACATGTCATGTATGTGTACACACACATGTCAACACCAACACTGTATGTATGTATGCAAAACGTGAAAAATTTTCTCCGAACAAAATACATAATAAATTTTATTGTATAACTCCGCAGTACATGAATGTGTGTACCACAGTTTGTGTGTACTACAGGTGTACATGACTAGACATGTCTACTGTACCAGGTCTAGGTGTGCACACCGGTACCGGTAAATATTTTAAAATTAAAAACAGATACACACTACATGTACACATACCCGGGTACCCGGTAGGTATATGGTACTACGGTACACACATTATATTTTAATATACATGTAATACACATGTATATGTGGGTGACCCATGTAGTATTAAAAATACACAATTTTCAACTCTTCTATAATACATTTTTACACATTTTTACACATTGCATCATTATTTTTCTTTTCTTTCTTCCTTTCTCTCAAATCAAAGACTAATGTGTCACCACATGTACACCACTTTTATTCTACAACCGCGTCAATGCACGTGTACTTTTAGAATCCACCAATCTTGTCATCGCTTCCGCCAACAATGGCGCCAAACTTAAATGTTTGATCTTTCCACTGTCTCCGTTTCTAAAGAAAGGAATTTTCAAACAAAAATGTGAAAATCCAATCAGTACAAAAAAAGAATAAACAAAGAAACAGTGCCCGACTTTTACACTGTGCTTTCTCTTACCTGAACCGATTGGCCGGGATTGTATTGGAGACAATGACTTCGTCAATAGCTGTATTTTTGCTGACTGACGCCCATGACGTGCCACTGAACAAACCATGGCAGACATACACATACACTCTTCTGGCACCTGCTTTTTTTAACCGTTCAGCCGCACGAATAATGGTAGTGCCCGTGTCCATCATGTCGTCAATCAATATGCAATCTTTGCCCTTGACATTCCCTTCAGAAGATCCAAAAAAAAAAACAAAAAACCAAATGCAACAACCAGGTGTTAAAACATGTACCATTGCAGAACCAAGAGCCCAAAAGTTGATGTCGAACAGGAGGAATAGAAGTTGTATTACCCAACAAACGTCGTGTTGTAGAGCCATCGTCAAATTTTTCTTTGACAAAGGTAACCAATTCCACATCTGGTTTGAATTTTTTCAACGTGGTCATGAATTGCTTGGCTCGAAAAATGCCACCACTTTTTGGCGAGACCACCACCGGTTGTTGCAATTCTTCTTCCTTTTCACCAAAATATGCGGCTGCGACCGGCGTTGGTACCACATTTGTCACATTGACATGATTTGGAAAACAACCTGGACACCAGAAATGGACACAGGTGAGTTCATTCACCGGCATCACTGCCCCACAAACACAACACACACAACAAACAGGTTTCTTACCAACAATCTCTGGACTGTGCAGATCCACGGTTAAAATACGATCCACACCCATGGACGATAACATTTTGGCTAAATCTGCTGCTGCAATCGTCGTCCGTGCTTTTGAACTGCCTTTGCGAGATTGCCGTGCATAGGCAAAATAAGGAATGACGGCCGTGATACTGCGAGCACTGGCCCTTCTCGCGGCACTCACGGTCAACAGCAATTCAATGATACTGTCGTTCAATGATTTGTTGCCAGTGGAGCACAAAGATTGAATGACAAAAAAATCTTTGCCACGAACGTTTTTACCGATTTGTATTTTAATTTCACCGTCTGAAAATGTAGAACACTCCATTGGACTCAGTTCAACGCCGAGATATTGCACGATTTCGTTCGCCAATGCCGGGTGGCTCGATCCACTGGCGATGACCGCATTGTTTTTCATGTTGTCCAATGTACTTTGAACAAACATGTCGTTGTACAAATAGGGACGTTTTGTCATGACACGTTTGACTTGTGTCACATTTCTGGGATCGTTGGTGTTCCACCGTCGTTGCAGTGGCGTGTTTTTTGTTTGCGGGTCTGATTCGTTGTTGAAATCGGCAAAGGCAAAGGTTGTTGCGGCGGTGGCGGTGGCGGTGGCTGCGGCCATCGCCACAAACAGGGAGGTGGTGGAGGAGGAGGGGGAGGTGGAGGGGGCAGCAAGAGGTCGTCGAGAAGTGGCGAAAGAACCAGTAGCACGTGGTTGGGTGCAGGAGGACGTGGGGGATGTGGTGGAGAAGGAGGCGAAGGAGGCCATTGAACGTGGCGACGTGCGTTGCCGCCGCAGCAGACGACGGAGAACACTCATCGCAATGTTGAAGATTCTTTCGGTGTTGTCATCCTATCGAGAGCGAGGACACGTCCCCCTTGCCCCCTTTGCCATCCACTGCTTACAGGAGAGAACATGATCCACCTGCTATTCGTGGCCGTCCTTGGTGCGACGGCCGTCGCCATGCGTCCGATGGGGCACAATTCAGGCGCGACCGCCGAAGTCATGGTGTACTCCTCCAATGATGCACGAGCTCGTCAAGTGTCGCCCTGTACTTGGACAGCCCCCGACGGTAATTATTACGATTTCACTGAACTGGTACGAACGGGCACCAGCGACGACTACTTGGTGTCCATTCCGCATTCTGACTTTGCCATGCTGGTCAACTTGTGCGCCAATGCGTTAAAAGTACCCGCCCGGTGTGCTGCCAAATCGACGGCCCAAGCTTCCGTGGGTTTTCAATGGAATACCAAAGAACCCAACACGTGTTGGGAATTGGGTGAATTGAGTACTGCACAATGGTCGTACATCGACGACAAATCACCCGACAAAGGTGTTGAAATCATGTACGCGGGTGGTACTCCCTGTTCCAAAGGCGTGCGCATGTTGCATTACCACATGGTTTGTGCCGGTACCAAATTGGGCAACGACAAACCGTCCTTTGCATGGGAGTCGCCCACCTGCCATTACCACGTGGTGTGGCCGACGGCGTTGGCCTGCAAGGGCCACCACAAGTTTAGCATGTGGACCTTTGTTGAAGATTGGTTTTTGTTCATTTTGTTTGCCGCCGTGGTGGGTTCTTTGTTCATTTCATTTCGACGGCAACAAACGGACGGCACACCGGTGCAGGAAACGTTGACCGATTTGGCGACCACTGCCTTCGCGACAGCAACGGAACGGGGCAGTGATTTTGTCACTTCGATTCAATCGAGAGTGGGTGGTGGTGTCGGTGGCGGCACCGCCAATCGGCACTCCGTCTCGGGGAGCAGCAGCAGCGGTGATTTTGGTGCAGGTGTGATGAGTCCCATGCCCATGGGTGGCGATGCACTTTAGACTTTGTTGTCCTTGGCTGGAAAAAAGGCTGGAAAAAAGAGGAAAAGAAAAACATGGCCATCAGGTTTGCATTGAATGATATTCTCACGGGGGAGTACATTGTTGGAACCCCTGTGTGGCAACAACAGTGTTGGCATCCTGGGCGTCGCATGTGA
>Ga0115007_10001462_pt1 | contig 15208 bp, 7 predicted proteins | sample ArcOceMetagenome_2_FD_87166 | JGI IMG/M metagenome (GOLD analysis project Ga0115007, IMG submission 87166) | Marine eukaryotic phytoplankton communities from Arctic Ocean - Arctic Ocean ARC135M Metagenome | ecosystem: Environmental > Aquatic > Marine > Oceanic | place: Arctic Ocean | collected... | reverse complement strand
TGTTGCAAAGAATCAGAAAATCCATTAATACACCGAACAATGGCCGAGGAGTATGCAAGTCGAAGCTCCATCACGCTGACGCTATTATCCATCATTGTGGTCCTTTGTTTCCGTCGTCGTCGTCGTCGTTGCGAATCTCTCCAATAAACTTGTGCCAGTGCACCCGTTGATTCGATTGCATGTGGAAGCCCCTCCAGGGCATTCAATCGAGATTTCCATACGGAAATTTTTGTAAAGGCTTCTTCTTGTGGGGAAAATTCTTCTGGATTTTGATCATCACCACTTTGTTCACACTCCTGAAGAACCGACAGTAATGACTTTCCTACCTCTTGAAGTTCCCATCCATCCCGCCATGGGATAGATCTCATCGTTTTACGCAGGCGTTTGTTGTGTCTATTAAAATGTTCCGATCGACTCAATGAAATATATTCATGATGTCTACAATTGTATTCGTATTGTGGTAATCGTTCATTGGCTTTTGTTTTTGGTTTCTTTCCCTTCTTCGTCTTGTCGTTCGTTTGCGGGGATGATGGTCCATAGTAACTCATGTTACGAACGAATGTTTTCTGAAACTGTTGTTTGTGTTGGTTTTTGTTGTTGTTGTTGTTGTTTTTGTTGTTTGATTGTTTGTTTGTGATCGATTATTATCGAATATCGAATATGCTCATTATTGGTTTCGATTCTAGAATTAATTTATTAAGAGAGAAATACCGTCCGTCCTCAACCAAATTAAACAAAATGATCGCCTTTGGGCGTGTCATTTTTGGAGGACAAACAATAATAATATTATACTATAGTAGTATATATATAGAGAATAATAGAATAGATCGATTGCATAGATCAATATATTGTTATACAAATTTACTAGATTAGTATTTTATTCTTATGTTATTTGGTTGTTCATTGAACATATAAAGAATGATAGTGGCAATAGGCTGATGATATGATGGGTACAGGATGCCAAATGAAAAAGCAGGAACATCCATCATTGCGATATAACACTTTCGTTTCTTGGGGAGGGGGGAAATCTGATCAAGTGTAGGATTTACAGCTGCTAGAGCTGCTAACTGCCTTTCATGCACTGGGTAGTCATCAACAGTTTCTATTGATATGATGCTAATAGTAGAATTTTGTCAATAGCTTTGTTGACATGAATAAATGCTGGTAATGGGTCCAGTCCCAATACACATTCTGCAACAGCATATAATGCCAGTTTACAATTGATATGATTAACAGCTAAGGCAGTTATGAGGAACTAAGCAATTCAGTGGATGGAGACCAATATTGTCTGTTAAATCAGAAATATTTCCACTCTGTGCTGCTTGACCCATCAATAGGATGTCGACTTTATCCTCTAATGGTGATAGCATATCCTCAAACATACCCATCATGATGACTAACAATGACCCATTCTTTTTTAACAGATATTTGATCAGACTGATAATTTTTGGGGGTTTGGTAGAAACTAAATAATTTGTTTTTTTACAGCGTGTTTTTACAGCGTGGACATACCCGCTTTGTAAAAAAGCAGGTAGGGGTCGCTCGTACCCGCTTTACATACATTGTAAAAAAGCGGGTATTTTTCCACGCTGTAAAAACACGGTGTAAAATAATTTTCATCCCCTAAAAAGCGGGTAGTCTGTCCTCTTACCATACGGTGACAACAAACAAAGAGAAATCCGTTATAAAAAACTACTTGTAGTAGAGCAGGGCGAACACTGAATATGTCCAGTTTCACATTTTCTTTTATTTAAAAAATGCTTTTTTTTTTAAAGTTGTATATTGTCCCGATTTTAGATTTCCGCTTCCTTTTTATAACCAAATTTGATACATTCAGCAAAATGCAGGCATTAAGGGCTGGTTTCAAGCTAGTTGATAACAACAAAAAGAGTGATGGGAAAAGGAGATATAAAAATCCAACGAGCGATCGGTCTATTTTGCCCATGATCGACTTTGTAGACTCGAATGGAATAATATCTCCTGTCAATAATATTACCACTTGGGATCCATTTGAATACGATAAGAATGAACAGCAACAGCTCAATGATAGTTCGAGAGTCAAAAATTCACCAAATTGGCAAGATATTGAACACGACGAGAGCAAGCGATATGATCTTGACAGAGCAGAATCAGTGACTTATTCGTCAAAAGATATACCCGCCACCGGTGACTCCACAACCAGATGGCAACCATTTGCTGAATATGAAAGGAATATGGAAACGCTACCCATTGAGCACGATTTGCGTAGGCAGCCGATTAATGGAGAATTAGTTAAGAATTCTTCAGAAGCAATACTCTCCAATGATTTGCCGCCTCCTATAAAATATCAAACGAGATGGCAACCTATTGAACACGACGAGGGCACGCAACCTCTAAGTGGAATAACAACAAATTGTTTCAAAGAAACAAAACCTTTCCATCTTGACTCTGGAGATACTCAGCTAAAGACTACTAACTGGAAAGGAAAAGGTCAAATTATTAAAGGCGACGATAATAGTGTAGATCGGTCAGCTTTTCAGAAATCTGATAAAGATAATATAAACAAAAAATATTCTCAGTCTCAACCAGCTGAGATTTTCGATCCATTTTATATTCACGACAAGGCCGAATTTTCACAACAAAATTGTGAGGTTCTTTTTGAACAATGCGATATTTTTGAGGAGAAGCAAACAGATAATAATTTGCAGCACGTCTCGAACGAAACGGAACCAAAACCAAAACAAGATCGACTGTACAAAGAAAAAAAGAAACAGTCTCAAGATTCCCAGCCTATATCTCAAGGAAGAATACCAGAATACGATATTGAATTTGATGACAATGTGTTTCTTCCCTTTAAAAGCATGGAAATTGCATCTCGTCGGGAAGAAATGTGTTGTCACGAGAGTAAGATACATCATGATCGTTTATTCCAGCAGTCGCATATAGAATCATCTACCTCGGAATTTTCTGAAGGATATATATTGCAACGATATCCGAAGAGCCCCACGATAAGTAAAGATTTTTTAATGTCCCATGGGGTAGCAACTGATAGAAATCAGGATTCAAACCCTTGCTTTAAACACAATTCGGCATCGGAATCTGTTGAAGAATTCGACAAAGAGAATGAATTATTTCGGCTAGAAAACGAATGTGACAGGAATGAGAGAATAAATAATGAACGACTCACTTCTGATACACTTGTTACAAGATGTGCAAACAGGGCTCAGGAAAGAAAAAAGAGTCTGACACTTGTCGATAATTCTGGATGTTTGGAAGCTGGGCTTGGCCCTCGAGAAATTGATGTGGAAGATACGGGACATCAAGATGCAGATGCTTTAGAGGTTGCGGTTAGCCCTCGAGATGTCTCTGAAGAAGAAGAGGGAGAAGAAGGAGAAGAAGGCGGTCGATTTGATCCAAAGCTCATAGTTCTTATATCCAAGTTCTCTGGAACTCTACAACAACGAACAAAACAGGACAGAGCCATTTCTATTTTGAAAGGAAAGAAGATAAATAATATCGAAGAAGTTGATGGATCAGCGCCAATTAATAAAGACCTTCGCAATCTGCTGTTTGGGATCAGTGGAGTTCGGGGAGACTATCCACAGTTCTTTTTGCTGAATGATCAAGATAATGTTACTTACCTAGGAAATTTTGATTGGTTGGAATACATGAACGATATAGGTTCCTTCACGAACGACGACATCTTTGGAGTTACGGCTTCGACTTTCAATGAGGAAAGTCCAAGGGCAGAAGTGGTTGATGATTCTCCAGTGACCGCCACTGATTACGACACAGGCAAATCGCTGTCAAGTACATCAATTCCGGAAAGATCAAAAGCGTTAGAATCTTTCAAGAACGAAACCATACAGGACGACGGGCACACAGGCGAAATATTTGTAAAACCTGAAAAATCATCATGTGTGGGTGATAGTGCCAAGTTACCAATCGATTTAGTGACGGATAAAATCAAGCCGAGAGCAAGCCGTGACGTTCCTTACATTGATACCTGCTCAATAGAGATCGAGTCACAGAAGATGAATTTGGTCCGGACGGAGATCGAAATCGCTGAAGCTGATATTGATGTTGATGATATGTCCTCAATGGAACCATTTAATACACATTATGTGTCGGAAAACGATCGTGTATCGGAACGGTACGTTAATAAGCTACATGATGCTGTCAAGACTGCTGTACCAAATATTGACAACGAAGTTATCCAAAAAGCTGAGGATAAATTAGATATGTATATGGACAATGACAAGAGCGTCGTCGAGGAATCGTCAGAGGAAATCGTTCGAACTCCATCAAAGAGAAAGATGATGTTATCATCGACTGGATCACTTCTAGATACTGACACAGAAATCAACAATTTGATAGACTCAGAACAAGTTCAGAAAATCTCGTTGAATGTCACTTGCTCACAATCAGTGTCCCCCACGACATTCCTTGAACAATCGTACGATGTGGAGGAAGGGGGAAATAACTCGAGAGAGACGGACGTGAACGTAACACCAGGATTTCTTCAAAGATCGAACGACCACTCGGTCGAGAAAACGATGATGATGATGATGATTGCAGTAAACCAGACGTACCGAAGGTTGGAAGTGATAGGGCAAGGGAAGCCCAAGAAAGAAGAAGAAAACGCCGCTGGAAACGTTTATTATTATCTGAGCATGATAAAAAACAATCAGGGGGCAGAGGTAAAAAATTATCGGGAGATAGGAAAGACGGAAAAAGTCCCGTGGGGTCTTCTCTCAATGAGATAAATATGATAAATATATTCTTAAGCGTAGCAGAACCATATTTTGATGGATCTGGATCTCATCTATCAACACAAGAATGTAAAGAATTGCATGATCGAGCTCGGAAAGCTGGACTAACAGAAACCTTCACCAATAAAATGCTAGATCAATCCGCTGGAATACTCATGTACGAGATAAATGGCGTCTGCTATGTGTCGAAGACAGAAACGTCTCCTAGCGGACGGTCGTTTCAGACAAAAAGCACGGCGGCTTCTAGTTCCAGCGACTACATATACGACGAAGAAGGGTTTACAAGGAAAACTCCTAAAGCAGAATCTAAGTTTGGTTGTTTTAAAAGTACCTTTTGGGCGGAATCATCGAATATAGTTGGAGCCGAGATGATTGAAAATGTAAAATCCGCACTCAGCGGGGACAGCGACAGCGTTTCTTCAAGATGGGTTGGAGCCGAGATGATTGAGAATGTAAGATCCGCACTCAGCGGGGACAGCGAGAGCGTTTCTTCAAGATGGCGGTCAAAGTAAAAGTAAAATAAATTATATTAAAAAGTTCCTTATTTTATTTATCGTTGAATGAGATTTTCTCTCTATATGTATTGAACATGATAATTAATTCGGGCCAGAGCCACTGAAACGATGATCTGTTCTTGAGATGGATCCAAACCTGTTTCTTTCCCTTTCCTTTTTCTGACTGAGCGAACAGATCCATCCCATAGTTGTTGTAACAGTATTTACATTGCCTTTGAGAGAAGTAAAGGTAGGATTAGGAGCCATCCTGTCATCTAGCACACATGACATACCAGTACAGCAGGCTTTGTCAAATTCTTCTCCGCAACTTCCATGCATTCGTGTACATGTAGGCTGAAAATCAGGAAGAGGCATTTCAAGGATGCCGGAGTCATCAATCTCCCCGGCAGCCTTCACACCTGTTGTGTATGCAGCAACCGCTGTACCAAACCACCCATCGTGGTCTGTCGCCTCACCTGCAAAGAACACATTATTCATAGGCTCGGCTAGCGTTTTTCGATAATCGGTTAGATCCAAACCCACTGTATCAAAAGAGTAAGCTCCACCACTAAATTCTTCAGACCTCCATCTCGTGATGATATATTTAGATGGAGAAGGGACGTTGTTGCCGAACATTTTTCTAAGATTTCCAAGAACTATATCCATCGTCTCGTCGTCTGTGTTTTTTTCTAATCGATCTGCAGCATCTCCAGCGCTCCATGAGGTCATTGCATGGTAATCCTCATTTCCAACATGAGAATGATCATTATAAAAATACGTCCAGTCTTCTGAGTCAGAATCCTGATCCGTGATGAGTTGCATGTCAACCTTTCCTTCTGGCCACCACGAAATATCTTGCGTTGTCCTGTCCCAATACATTAGCACCTTGTTCATATTTCCCATCCCAATCAAATCAATAGCTTCTAACTTGGCGCCATTAAGTGGCGGAACAAACTCTATATCAGATTTCTTCAGGACGCCCAGTGGCACTGTAACAATGACAGAACGCGCATAGATAACCTGACCGTTGGTAGTATATACTTCAACGACGTCTCCTGACTGATCAATCTTGACAACAGGAGTGTTCGTCTTTATCTTATTCTGGAAAGATTTTGCAAGGCCATTCAAAGCTCCTGTGTATCCTCCACCTTCACCTCCTGACACTGACATAATCTTGGTAGAAGTTTACGGGGTCGATCAATACAATAGATAGGTTAAAACGAAAGCAAAAGTATTAGACTTACAGATTATTTTCTTTAATATAATTACCACCAATCGTAACTGAAACGTTATCATTTGGGAACTACTTGACAACAATAATACATACCTCAATGTTACGCCAGTCGCCACGCTCCAAATATTCCTTGGTAGTTTCTGAGTTTGTTTCGTTCAGAGGTGAACCAAACTCGATGCTGATACCTGTATGTACCAATGCATTGATCGCTTGTCTTTTAGAGCTATCAAGATCTGATCGTTCCGTAAAGTAGCTTTGTTTGATATCCGCCCAGCTCGTTTCGTCATTCGCCATCTTGTCAGCATACTTGACAAAATCTTTAAGGAATGTTTCATCGACTAGGACAGATTTTTCCTCTTCCAATAATTCACCCGCGGAGTCATACAACCCAAGGGTGTCAAAATCGAAAACTGTTGTATCGTGTGCAATACCAAGTTCGTTGACAAGGTCAAAGACATTCGTATCGGGATAAATCCAGTTCGATCCAAGCTCCACAGGATGTCCGGATTCAAATATACCGTCTTTCGTATAGCTACGGCCTCCTATACGATCTCTTGCCTCTAAAATCAAAATGTTTTCCGTGATGCCTGCTTCAATCAAATAATTTGCTGCTGCTAGTCCTGACCAACCAGCACCGATAATAACAACATCCAAGATGTCGTCGGCGTTTGCAGATGCAGATCCGCTGAAGCAAAGTGTCGCAAGACTAAGGAAAACAGAAATGTACTTTTTCGAAGGAAACATAATGGCCTGATTCGATATTCAACAGAGTGTCAGAAAAAGAAAGAGAAAAAGGAAACATCACGAGCGTGAGCATAGAAGAAAGGTAAGAATTGGTCAGACATTGTGTATGATAAATGGAGCAATCGAAACGATCGACCTTGAACTCAAAAAAAGCTTCTAAAGAGCGATACAAAAATACTCACTGCAATAAAAGTATTAATGAATGTGGCAAATAAGTAATTAGTAATAAGTTCTTCAATACCACTTTGTAGTACAGTATGAAAGAAAATATGTGTCTGAGAGAGAATGTGAAGAATATGTTCCAACGGTTTTTATGAGCTTTCGAAATACTTGTACTGTATGGTTCATAAAGTTTTCCTCGTTTTTGTAACTACAGTATTCAATATCGCATCGGAGTTGAGGAATTTTTTTCTAATTTTGAAATAGCAGATGATGGGTAGCATTATCCAAGATACATGCCATTAATTCTGTCATTTTTTGTTTAGACGCATCTTGTATTATGGCCCTAATACTACTCGTACGGCCCGTGGATACGGACTGGTATGTCTATGTCGTGTTAACATGATACGCTGGGGGTTGTTCATTGGTATTTCGCGTTTTGAGGGCAATACAGTTATTTTATCACCGACATAGTGAAATAATGAGTAGTAATAATTAAGGAAGAAAAGCGTGCATACCACATACCGTTTTGTTTTCCGACCACGGCTCGCGGCCAGGCAGACCCCAAACGCAAAATCTCTCGTTGATGATTGTCCATTCATTTTCTTAGCTGTTTTCGAAAAAAAGTTTCACAAGAAAAGTGCATTCGTTGGCTGCAAGCGACCACGACGTAGCTCAAAGCCGACAGTGTCAACAGCAGGAAACGGACGACCTCATACTATCCTCAAAAGTACCGTATCAACCATCCTCCATATTAATATTCATTTTCGAAGAACAAATACAACTTGTACTGTAAGAATAATAATCCTAGTTAGTTAAAAATGGCAAAAAGTATTCGCGCTAAATGCAAGAGGAAGGCCCGATCGGAGTTCAGGGACACGATAGGAAATGTAAGAAAGTTAAATGAAACAGAAATGTTGTGCATTGTGCTGTATGTGCATGCATGCACGCACACACACACGGTTACTCACGATTTTACTCACACGCATATCTATCTTTTGTCGCTATCGTCATTTAATCTGTTCTGCTTTGGGGGGGATACAGGATTTTTACCAAAAGAATATGAAAAAGATTCAAGCCAAACTTGCGGAATGTGCCGATAAGCAATCCATGTCAATTGAGTCTTTAGAACGTTTATCGAATGCCTTACACACAGCTCCAGCACCAACACCACCAACCCCCGAGGATGACGATGTAATGGACGAAAATAATACATCAACTACTTCTCCTTTATCGGATGAATTAATCGCCGCCAAAGAATTCAAAGGTGAAAATATCGGTGTTAAACTAGGTACGAATAAGAAATCTAAAAAGAGAAAAGCAAAGCACGCTGTTAGGAAATCAACAATCAACGTCAACAATAATGGTAAAGAGCAATTCGTCCGGGCGAAAGGAAAACAAAAGCCACGATACCATGTTGAATTTTAAATAATTACAGTACACATCCACATTCGTAAATAACGACTAACTACAGTGTAACGACAGACAGCAAAAGCAAACATAATCAATACTTTTTGTTCTATTTATTATACTACTGTACTTTATTATTCTTTGAATTATATTCTTACTAATACAAAGTACTCTAGTAGTCGTATGTTTTTATTTGAAATTTTAGACAACCGAGAAAATCGAACCCCACTCAACCCCACCCCTTCTCTAATCATTGATAATTTTCTTTGCCTATATTAAATGCAATGGTATGATAAATATTGCATCGTGTGATCAGCTTCAGCATCATCACGATTTACTTACCTGTATCTGCCTGGACCTTTTTCAAATCAAATGATTCATAAAAGGTTCGAACCGCAGGTTTGGCCTTTTCCTTGATCTCATTAGGCGTATCCATGGGATCCATTCCGTTGACTATTCTAGTTGAAACTACATCGCACTTATCCTCCAAGACTCGTTTGACAACTGTCTTGTAGAATGATCGGATTTTGTGGTTTGGTGTGTGTTCGTAATCGAGGGCGTCGTCTGGTAACATAAGATTGTCAATCAATTCATCACAAATACTTTCAGTTTGTGGATTTTTTTCTTCTTCTTCTTTTTTTTCAATCCATGGAATTCGAGCATCGGCTGAAAATGGAATCTGCATCATCATCAAACGCAACGGCTTGTCTCCGTTTTCCAATGGAAATAATCCACATAATATCGGATCCTTGTCTTTAGATTTGACAAATGTGGCAATTGCAATTCGTTTAGTACGTTGCAATCCTCGTGCTAGAGCCGATATAGCAGCACAACAACGTCGTGATTCGTTTCCAGTAAGAATGTACGGAGGAGCACAACGCATATACTGTGGAATTTTTTTTTGGGTGTAACCCAGAATAGTCAATTTGACTGGTGATCTTTGAGTTAATCCCGCCTCATCGAGGGGAGAGAAAGGTATCAAATCACTACCAAACCGGTAGGCATATGAAAGACGATTAAACAATAGCTCTTCATCTCCCTCTCCATCTTCTGCGTTATAATGATAAATCGAAGTATCGTAATCTTGTAGCATTTCATCTCCCAGCTCGTTAATTCGTGGTTCCCCATTCTTTTCATCCGCCATTACTAACATCTTCTTAAGCGGTGTACTTCCCGATTTGGAAATGAGTAAATAAAATTTTGCATCATCTAGAACTATATTGGGTGCAATTTCAAAAATTACTTTCCGTTTGCTTGGGTTCTGAATGACCCGCGATCCTAAAACTTTTTCAAGCATACCTTTTATTTCCTTCGAAGCATATACAAAGCCTCCTGTCATGTTTGCTAGTCTAATCAAATATTCTTCGTTTGCTCGCTTGATCTCAAGGATATCATCTTTATCTTCATCATCATCATCGTCGTCATCATCTTCGTCTTCGGTTTCTACTTCCGTCTCATTGTCGTTATCATTTTTTTCTTCTGCGTCATTATTTTCTTCCCCGGCATCCATAGTCTCTACTTTTATTTTAGATGGCTTACTAGCGGGAGTGTCAAAATCAGCAGCATGTTCAAAATTCATGCCTACCACTTGGATACGACATTGCATAGCTCGTAAGCTATCTAGTGCCACTAGTAGTCGTTGTGATGATGTATTTTGATGCATCTCGTCGTCATCGTCATCGTCGTCAGTATCAGTATCAGTATCATTACTACTACCAATCTTGTGCTCGGCATCAGTCAACAGAACAATTCTTCGCGCATATTTCTTCCCCGACGTTCGACGATGTAAAGCATCCGCAGCATACACAATTCCGCTTACAAAATCACCACCCCCTTTCGAACACAAGGATTTTTTACCTGTACTTATTGTATTAGGTTGTAAATTTTTGATTTTTCGTAACAGATCGGGGAGCGGCTGGCGGATATCCATAACCTCTCCATTTCCAGAAATTTCGGTGATATTAGGAAAGGGACAATCATGAGGAGGATTTGTTTCTTCTTCTTTGCCGTCATTTTTTTCGTCGTTGTTGATATCATCATCTTTCTCATAAAAATAATTATGAGTTTCTTCTGTGTGCAAGACTATAACAGTTACTTCATTCGTTTTGGAACGAACCATAAGATCACTAATGATAGCAATAGCCGCTTCCTTGGCACATTCGAATCGAGTCTTCGATGTATTCGAAGAAGAAGAAGATGATGATGATGACGATGATGATGAAGAAGGATCTGATTCGTTGACTACACTTGTGTCTGTAACGACCTTCGCAGTCATGCTCGCATTCGCATCGAGAATTAAAACGACAGCTTCTTTAGGCATGACGAACGATCCGACGAATAACAATGCAAAGTTAATAGGAGCAAGATTCTACTGACGGCTATGTGTGCCTATTAATTCGATTGATTATTTTGTAACTTCTTTTCGAAATTCTGAACAGACGAATGCTTGTGCCTATTAATTCGATTGATTATTTTGTAACTTCTTTTCTGAAATTCTGAACAGACGAATAGACGAATGCTTGAATCTTTCTTCGTATCGTCGTCCGGTGTCTGGTCGTTGTTTGCATTATTCATTATTCATTCGAATTATTTCAGTTTTCAGTATTTGTTTGATGTTTTGTCACAGCTCTTTCGGGACTAAATAGCTGAGGAGTACTACTGTAGTTTCTCATCATACGAGAGCTTACAGAGATTCTTCACTACATTTGAATATATATATATATAATATATATATATAATATATATACACTGTATATATATTACGTAATATTCTTACTATAATTTTAAATATTTGAAGAAGTTACTGTTACAGAATAAATCAGTATTATAAACATTAATCAGAAATATTAACATTTCAAAAAGTATTGCCCCTACTCTTACAGTAATATATATATATAATTATATATATATATATATATATATATATTATACCAATTGTGTTCGAATCGGCTTGCGTTGAACATTTTGGTCATGATTGCGAATGGAAGGTGAACGTTGATCATCGTTGCGAACGGTAGGTGACAGTCCCATCCTATCATCCTGTTGAATCTCATTGTGACCCGAAGTTACTCTTTCAGTCGTATCATGATCATTCAATCTCCCTCCAGATTGACGTTTCCTTACTCTAGAAGATCCAGCATTGTCATATTCCCAAGAAACAGCCGAAACAACGCTGCCAGCGTCATCTCTATCGGTATTATTGATACCACAAGTTTTCGCCAGAAAACCAAGATTCTCTCTAATGCTTCCCCAAACATCACATCCATCGACAGTGGGTTCGCGTCTTCTATTTTGGTTTGTGTTAGGAGAGAAGTCTGCAGTATAGTATGTTGAGTTATCACCTTCATGGTCATTTAGCGTTGCAGGAACACTATCATCTCGATACGGAGAATGATAATTTTGGTAATTATTTTCATACTGATGTGATACCGGTTGATGTCCAGAAGGATGAACATGTTGCGGAGCATCGTATGTCAAGGCAGAATCGGGATCAGTCGATTTTTTGTTTTTATTCAGCAGCTGGTCTACAAATTTTGATGTCAACCCAACCTTAAGTGCAGCAGAACGAACACGTGATTCGGATTCAGCCGAAAGTTTATTTCCACCAAAATTGCTAGACGCAACCTCGATGAAACGGTTCAATAAGTTGAGTTCTTCCTTACTTGTCCCTTCTGGTACTTCTGTTGTGTTGTTCAATATTGGAGTCGAACTTGTATCAATAGTTATCCGATCGCCTTCAGGAGATGGGTCAGGTTTTGGATCACTCTGATAAGTACTTCTGTCTGTCCGGTGTGGAGGAGGATCCAATTCCTGGTGCAGTGAAACGTCGGCATTTTGTCTTTCTTTTTCAATTGCGTCCAAAGACTGATCATCATCCGAATCTATGAGTGAATTGTCCATAATGTTTGTAATAGGATCCGGAGTAAACTCATGGGGATGGTGATGGTGATATCCGATATTTCCTGCCTTTGGCGTCGTATCTTCGTTTTCTTCTGTAATTTCTAAATTTTCTCCTTGATTTTCGGCTTCGTTATTAGGCCAGCTGACTTGATAGGAATTTATAAGCCCGTTGTCATCATCATCCTTTTCACTGGTAACTGTCTCGACTTGTAACGTATCAGATAGAGTTGAAGCTAATGTATCGAGTTCCGCAAGATCGTTATATTTCATCTCACTTGGTGTCGATTGTATGTCTGTATGGTTTCGAGAGTATCTTTCATTAAATGGTGCATTATTAAGATGCAGTTCAGTGCTGCTCAGGTTCTGTGGGACTTCATCTACGTCTCGGGAATTGTTTTGGCCATGCGATATCGATGGGGACAAATTTGAACTGTTTGTTATTATTTCAGAACTCTGATATTCTCCAAACATTGCATCTAAGGGCTCAGACGGATCCTGTTTAGTCATATCAACATTGCGTTTAGATTTTTTTACTTGAGTTTCTTCTGAAGATTTTCTTTCCTCGTTTCTCGGACGTTGATAGTCTGCTAGAAAAGCGTTTAAAGCCTCAAAATGATCGTGTTGTTCGGATATGTCACAGTTGCCATGGGGTTCGTCTATCGGACTTTGTCCCGAAGAGAGTCTTTGTTGTTGCTTTCTATCTTCCCCGAACGTGTCTCCCTGTTGCTCCAAAAATTCTCTTAGTCCTCGATGATGCTCTCGTATTGAATTATACTCGTTCAGGGTCACAGAGTTACTATTTGTATTCATGAACATTGCAGTCTCACTCTCTCCTAACAATGGGTTCAGAGCATTGAATTCGCTCTCAGCACTAGACCGACTGCATTCGTCATTTTCACTGTGTTGGAAACTTGAATTTTCTTGTTTATTTGTCTCGTACGTCGATTCCTGTCTAGGTGAAAAAGAGGACTCAACTTTTACTGAAAATGTTCCAATCTTGTTATTTGTATTCGCGAACTTTGCCGTTTCACTCTCTCTTGACAATGGGTTTAGACCATTGAATTCGCTCTCGACACTAGACCGACTACATTCGTCATTTTCATGGTGTTGGAAACTTAAATATTCTTGTTTATTTTTCTTATTCGTCGGTTCCTGTCTAGGTGAGTAAGAGGACTCGACTTTTTTTGACTCTACGAAATATGGACTACTTACCCAGGAATTTCTCTCCAGGGCGTTCTCGTTCTCCTGACATAGTAGTGCATCTTCGGTAGTTCGTTTTCTACGAGCTGGCGAGCGCTCTACGACTCTGTTTTGACGCTGCATTGATGATGTCGTTTTTTCTTCCATTGTATTCGATGATTGGGTCAAGATGCGATTGTTAGTAGCTCTACAGCTTTCATCGAACTCCTGTTCTTTTGGACACGGCAAGGAGTGAAACGATCCCAGTTTATTATTTACTTCGTCGCTGTTGTCAATATTAGTCAATACCATATCCTCACTGGATTCAACCAGTAAAGTATCGCTATCGTTGGTCTGGGCATCAAACTTTGAGTCAAACGTCTCCCATGAAGTTTCTGTCGTTTTTTTATTGTAACACGAAGAAGGGTGTATTTGCCGAAGAGCATATTGATCTTTACCCATATCACGAATATCTTCATCAACCAAGTTACTTTCATTGTATCTTGAAGTACTTCCAGAGCTCAAACTGCTGCCACAAGAGCCTTCGTTAAGAACGGACGAAGACATTCCATTTCGAAGAAGATTCGCAAAATAGTTTTTGGATTTGCTTACAACTGACATGTTTTCTTCATTCGACTGACTGGAGGGGCTTGAACTGGAATTTCGACCAATTGTCTGCTGGTATGATACTGGCTGCTCCGACAACATATTTCTCTCAAATACGCCATCAAACTCAGTCCATTCTTCCCCAACAAAGGAAGAGGATAGAGAAGTCGGTTTACGGAAAGGGGGGTATTCGTTTAGTGTTACTGGAACAGCATCCGGATTAAATTGAGCATCGCATTCTTCAAGAATAAAGTTAGACGTATTTGAATCCGAATCTGACTTTAACGTACTATTTCCCTCTTCTCTTTGGTCGGAATAAGAAGTGTCTCGATTACTGCGAAAGGGGGTGGAAGCGTATCCACAATCGTCTACATCATCATCGTCGTCATAAGCATCGGAATCATCACCATTGTCGACGTACTCATCATCATCATTATTATTATTATTATCAATATCGTCATTGGCAGAAAGAGGAATTCGGGCACCGCGGGGGTAGACTGATGCGGCAGCTTCATTGCGGTCTTCGTCTTCGTCGCTGCTGCTGCCGTAACGACGTTCCTGATCAACTGTCTCGGGCATGGAGTTTGTTACCGCTTGAGGATAAGTCAGATGAGGATTCTGCTCATAATTTATGGAAGTGCACTGGTGTAATTCTATCTCTGGCTCCAACAACACCGTATGCATCTGTTCTCTCAAATAGTTTTCGGAACCAATAGTTTCTTTTTCCTCTT
>Ga0115007_10001461_pt1 | contig 15211 bp, 8 predicted proteins | sample ArcOceMetagenome_2_FD_87166 | JGI IMG/M metagenome (GOLD analysis project Ga0115007, IMG submission 87166) | Marine eukaryotic phytoplankton communities from Arctic Ocean - Arctic Ocean ARC135M Metagenome | ecosystem: Environmental > Aquatic > Marine > Oceanic | place: Arctic Ocean | collected... | reverse complement strand
CAGAACACCCAGCGCAACAAACGCGATACAACAAAATAACCTCATTTTTTTGATCGCGCAATATTTGTACGCGAGGATGGCATCAAATTTACTTATCGCGAAGGTCGCGATGCGATTGGGAAAACGTGTGTGCGAAAGACTTAAGTGTGGTAGACTACGTGTGCTTGCAGCTGAGCGATGAAAAACTTCAACGCCGATTTGTTTCGATGGGCACACAGGAGAATTTGAAAGCTTGTTTAAGATCAGTTGTCTACACGTGACTGAATCATTCCGTATATATTCTATATGGCTATATAATGCATACTTTTTTTGTCACGTGTCTCGATTTCAAAGGCTGAAAAAAAAAAGGACAGATAGTCTGAATTCGGAGATGCAAAAAAACGAATCGAATCAATCACGCCTCTATCTGCCTTCTCCAACGCAAAAGATTTTTCAGGTGGTGTGACTGTACTAGTCGTAGTGGTTCTAAATAGATGAAGATGATATTGTATGTAAATATTCTCTTTTATATGTTATATGTATATATGTTTATGTTCTAATATAGGCTAGTTGGATCATATCTTGTTGTTTGTTTGTGTCTTCAACAGATTGATTCGTTTTTGTTCCATCGCAATCGATCGGTTTTTACGTATTCGATTTTTTTTTTTGTATAGCGTAGGAATGTTGTCATTAGCTTGTTACGTATTATGTAATATGTAAAATTCTTTTTTAAGCGGGTTACAGCTAGACTTCCCCCCTGGGTCTATGTAGTGTCAAAATCAGTTCGTTTCGTTTCGTTTGCGTGCTTCTTCAATCATATCATCTGATTCCTGAAGACCCAACCGACGCGTTATCATCATGTAGTAAATGATGAGACATATCATTCACAGGCCGTCCTGTTAAGGATGATGTCTTTACTACCTTCGATGATGATTGTGTTGAGTTATATGGCTTCCATGATGGACTTCTTGTATTTGTATTTTGGTCAATGGAAACGAAAGCGGATAGATCGAATATGGCAGGAGCGGAAGATGTAGATGGTGAAAGTGGACAGAGAATTGGAGATGAGCAGGAAACAACTCGTCTATGACGAATTATTTCCTTTAGTTGCTTCTTGACTCCTCTTCGTGGAATCTTGATTGTATGGTTGCTGCTGTCAATGCTCTTGAAGTTTCGTGTTCGTGTTCGTTGTCGTGTTTGATGACGACGTTCAACAGATTCTTGCTCATCATCTGAAAGAACAAGGATTCGAGGCCAGCATGAACCGATTTCTACTAATTCCTTCGATCGAAGAATAGAACTTCTCTTGCAATTGATAGTAGTAGTAGTAGTACTCATCTGATGACTGGGACTGTAGTATTGATTGCTGATCATGGTGGTGGTGGTGGTTGTTTTTTTTGTTACTTTTATTCTTGCTTGTTTCGTTACGATTGAAAAATCTACAAATTGTGTCTAAAATTATGAAATGAGAGAAGAATGAGGAATTAAAAAAAATTAACAAGTGCTTCTTCGCCATAGATTTTGAAAAAAACGGTGTTTTGGGCGTTAGTCTGAAGTCAGTGAAGTATTTACTACAGCTACGACTTTGTAGTCGCTAGTTCAAAGTAACACGGTTGAAACACGTGATCAGAGGAATTCCATGGAAAAACCTCGTGAAGGGTGATCTGTTCGCGCTCTGCTGTTTTTTTTTTGTGTGCTGTTTTTTGTCTTCATTTATTGGTCTTATTTATGAAAACTTTGATTTTCAACATGAAGTTGTCAATCCCAATCGTGGTTGTTTGCAGTAAAACCGTGTATTCGTCTTCGTGCTTGCATGTTGCGCCACTTTGAACTGTTCTCTGCTGATTTGTTATTGTGATGCTGTTATGCTGTTTTACTTTGTTTTCCATTGCATGATGCGTCGTGCCCATCACGATCGACGAAGCGTATTTACAAATCAAACCGGTGTCGACTCTACATCTTGGTCAGGTTTCAATATCAGAAGTTCATCTCGAAGATTATTAGCATCAGTCAGGTTTTGTACAGTATGATGTGGTTTTGTCCGCTGCGCCCGAAACATGCGATAGTATCTATTTGACCTTGCTGATTTGTTTCTTGTGATGTTTTATTTAATGGGTTTTACCTTGTTTCCTGATGCATGATGTGTCATGTCATGTCATGTCATGTCATGTCATGTCAACAAGATCGACGAAGCTATTTACAAATCAAAGTTGTCAGTATCTATTGGCATGCTTTCTCAGAAGTTCGTCACAAAAAGATACTGTATTATCAGGTTTTGAAAAGTGTGTATGATGCGGTTTATCTGTTCGCACGAAACATACAGACATTACATGATGGTGGAGACGATTATGGGGGTCTATCGTTTCTTAGTTTGATAGATAATATAACACCAACGTACAACATACCAGACTAGACGTCACGACACGTGCATGTAACTACTCAATTAATGTTTTGATCTTCTGCTACATGCTGGTTTTGGAACAAATAAATAAATAATAGTATACTATCGCCATCGGAATGATAATTCTAGTTATAACTTATTCCATTATCATTCCTTCCTATCTCAAAAGTTCCGATACATTTATTTTATAATGATTTTATTTCTGTATGAAAAATAATAATAACATTATATGGAATTGATGATTGATGCGTGTCTTATTAGCTAGCTATACACGCACGTATCTATATTGTACATCAACATTGCATTAATATCCTATATGCCGTAGTAGTAGTAGTAGTAGTAGATTTAGTGACATCCATCCCCATGGGTATGGAATGGCATGGTATGGTATGGCAAAGAAAAGCTATCAAAATTTTCGTGGTCGTCGTCCTAATTTTCCACCACTACTCTTACCAGGTTGATCTTTGACATCTCCAGATTCTAATTTAAGAATTGATGCTACATCTCCACCTGCCTTGACGGTCGATGTAACCATTCGGGCTAATTGCCACACTAAAACATTTAATGAATCAATATCGATTTAATAAAGAAATTACTGTGAGAATCAATAACACAGTAGGTAGAGTAGATACGGTACTGCCAACGAAACGATAGTCCACCACAGAACCAATTAGCAAGTCAATATTATCATAACAGCATACTGTAACGTATGACATCAACATCAACATCAACATCAACAGCAACAGCAACATCAACAGCAACAGCAACAAAAGTACAATACAGCAATAATAATGATAATAATAATAATAGTAGTAGTAATAATATCCACTTACTTCCTCCATCTCGATCCAAACCTTGATCACCACCCATATCCTCAGTCATTTTTGCTACCTCCTTCATAGTTTCAGGATCAATATCAAGATCAAATGGATTCTTTAAGCCAGTTTCATTTTTAAACCATGAGTCAAAATTAGCTTCCTCGTCGACCTTATCTGTAACTAATATTGCTGTTCCATCTGTGTCTTCTGTCAATGATTCAAATGCAATCCTTGCATCGATAAATGTATTTCTCATATTTTCTTGTTCTTTTTCGGATATATCATCATCAGCTCGATATGTATCGGGATGATTATTCATAGCGATTTTTAAAAACTTTAGCTTAACATCCTTATATAACATCCCTTCTTTCACTTTTAATACTTTAAAAGGATTTTTAGTCTTTTTTCGTTTCCGTACCTTTCGTGAATCAAATGCGAAACATCGGAATTGAAATCGTTGATGATATTGATCCTGATCATTATCACTGGCATTATTATTACAACGACGAAGGGATGGATATGAATCTATTATTATTTGGGAAGATCGACGTTGCCTTATTTGTTGTTCCTGACGCTGACGCTGTTGTTGCCAAAAATCCTTACTGCTAGCAGACCCAACAGCGATACCACCATTAGCATTCATATTGTTACAAATCGATGGTGATAATGGCGATATTGACGTCGTCGTCGTCAAACACCGGTATACGACTTCATATCCAAAAATATACCGCACACGATCGCCATTACAAGTACTACTTGTAGGAACAGACGACGCATGGCACCGTGTACTCAAGAATAATCGATTATTCATTATATATTTATTTATTAATACAGATCAATCCTCAGTGTATTTCCCATTAATAGACTCTGCGAAAAAATAAAGTACAGTACTATGGCGATATTACTATGTAGTATGATTGTATCGGAAGTCATGTGCTTCTTTCGCTTCAGGCTTCACATCAAACAAAAAAAAAAGCTAAAAGATACACCGAATTATTTCCCATCTCCCCCTATCTGTACGTGACTAAATCACTCACGAATCAAATATCCTGAGCCACACAAATTCTTTTCTAGCCTCGTCACAACTCACAAAACAAATGAAATCGAGATGAAAACATGATGTAACTTTTGTTTTTATTTTACACATACGACGACGAAGACGAAGACAAAGACAAACAGAAAAACGAAGCCAATAGAACCCTAAGCAGACCAACAACTAATAACACAAATGACCGTCAGTAACAACAACAAGGATGAAGGGGACGAAGGCGATAAAATCAACATCCCCACTAACGAAACCCCGATGATTCCCTCAAACGAAAATGAAAAGGGTTGTAACGTTAACGTTGCTGCATCTGATAGTAACGCAATCGCCACCACCACAGAGAAGATAGCAGTGAAAGTGGTTCAAAATGTTCCACGGGGATTTGTTCCGACACCATTTCCTTTTCACTTTCAGGTGAATATTCATATCGATGCATTAGATTATCGTTTGGGATGGGGTAAAGGACATATAGCAGAAATGATTGATCAGGAAGAAGCCGATACCGACATTCTTGAAAAAGTTCCATCTGGATGGGAAATACGTGTTCCGTTAGTATTACCAGGTGATTTGGTTAGGGTTAGTATCTTCAAGAATTTTGATACCGAACTATACAGTGAGGCTGATCTGATAAAGGTCGTCAGACCTAGTCCAGATAGAATCGAACCTAGATGTCCTCTAGCAGGACGATGTGGTGGTTGTCAATTCCAGCACATGGAAATAGATTATCAACGACGGTGGAAAACTGAATTCGTTCGATTAGGATTGGAGTCACAAAGCATACTTGGATACACTAACCCAGTTGATGCCACTGCCACGGCCACTGAAGCCGACATCAATACTTCTGCGTCTGATACTACTGCTTCTACTACTAATTTTACAACGATTCGGGACAAATTATTTCCTACTACTGGGACAGACGAAATTTTTGAATATCGTAACAAATTGACACCTCATTATGAGGCACCTGTTAAGATGGGAGATGATGCGTACGAATTAAAGGCAATTGGATTTCAACAAGTTGCCTGTAAAGATTTACTCGACGTTGAAGATTGTCCCATCGCAACACCGGCTATTAATGTTAAATTTAAAGAGGTACGAGCAACTCTTCATGAACAAGCCGAGGCAGGTTTACTTAATAACAAAAAGAGACGTAGACGCAGTCGACGTAGTAAGAATGAGGATGTGGGAGCCACCATATTATTTCGTGAAGCAGATAATGACCCCGAAACAGGAAAGCCTGTCATTGTAACGGATTTTAGGGAGTACATGACCACAACTATAAAAGGTATAAAATTCCGGTACATGGCAGGAAATTTCTTTCAAAATAATAATTACGTGGTACCATTAATGGTCGATGCTGTATTGGGTGCCGCTCTAGTACCTGTAAAATCAATCACCGGTGATGAAAAGGTCCCTTCGTACTTTATAGATTGTTATTGTGGATCAGGTCTCTTCGCATTGACTGCAAGTACAAAATTTAAACTATGTGTCGGTATTGAGGTCAATGAGAAGGCAATTGAGGAAGCAACAGAAAATGCCACATCGAATTCTATTACCAATTGTCAATTTGTTGCTGCTAGTGCTGAAGCAATTTTTATTAGTCCACCGGCATTAACAATACCAGGATTTGAAAATCAAAAGATACAAGATTTTCCTCGTGATGAAACTGTTGTTGTATTGGATCCACCCCGTAAAGGTTGTTCTGGGAAATTTTTAGAACAGCTTTATGAGTATGGACCACAACGGATTGTATATATGAGTTGTGGTCCCGCAACACAAGCACGTGATGCAAAGGGTATTGTCGAAGTTGGTGGATACGATATAATTTCTATCCAACCATTTGATTTATTTCCACAAACCAAACACGTTGAATGTCTTATGGTTTTTGAAAAAAGAAGATTAAGAAATTGCAGTTTTGTAGTGCGATACCACGATACAAAGAAAACAATCTAGTTTAATATTTTTTTTACCAACAATAATAGAACAAAAGATACTCAAGTTTAACTACTACATCAAATATTTACTACACGAAATCATTACAATCCGCAAAGTTCAATGTAACATTATTTTGAGAAGCAAATTCTTTTAACCATAACGAAGATGAACCATGTCGTCGATAATCATCAAATAATTCATCATTGATACCAATATCAATAAGTGCTACTAAATCAATCCCTTCATTAGTTGATTTATATACAGTATTTGGATTTATATTATGATTCAATCCATTTCCTGGTATCCACATCCCAAAGAATCTGTTACTGTTGTTGTTGTCGTTGTCTTCCTTTCGATTATAATCATATCCTCGTTCATCTGCATCCTTATTGAATCCCCAAAGGTAATCTTTTACATAATTGAGTCTAGCACTAGTCTCCTGTTGTTGTTCTTGTTGCTGCTTATCATCGTTATTCCTACAATGATCATAATCTTGATGTTGATGACAAAATGCATCAATGTCAGCAATCGATGTAAATTCTTTTAAGTTAACGTCGAGTATACCCTTTCGAATAATTGTTCCTGCAGGAATAGCTTCCTTGGACTATCATTTTTATTCACATATACAGATTGGTTTTATTATGGAATTAATAAACAAACAATTTGATGAATTCTATGAGGAAAAGTAACTATTGCTTATGAACTAATATTCTTCCTGAACGATAGCTTCATCGATTTGACTTGACTTGATTTTACATTGTACTTACAAATAAACCAGCACCAAAAGGTGTAGGTCTCCAATCGACTTGAACTTTCCAACCCTTTTCTTTAAGTGTATATTGATTTTGGAGTCCAATTCGATCATTCCAATCTAATGATATTTCAAGAGTATTTATCATATTATTATTATTATCTGTGTGTGCATTATTCATCCTTGTTATTATTGTTCGTTGTATTGCTGTTTTTGTGAAAGAAGAAGACTGATAAGATCTACAGTAACGAGGATGCGATGATGAAGACACGAACGGGCGGATAGCTCTATGTGTAACAGTAATAGCCATAGTCTTCGTCGATTTCCACGACAACAACGACGACGAGTAAATCATCATCCAACTACTACTTATTGTACCAATCAAATAATAAAAATAATAATAATAAGCACGACAAAAACGGGAAGAAATTAGCTTCATTGATGCACTTTCCTACTAAAATCTACTGTTTGTTTTCTTGCTTTCGGTTATCAACATTTCAGGGTTTCATTCTTCTTTTTTTCTTCATCCTTCATCGTCATCGTCGAAAGATCTTGCGGGTGTTTATTTTTGTTGGAGAAAGAAGATCTTTCAAAACTGTACTAAAAACTTTCCGTGATCCAATCCAGTCCCTAGTCTTCGGTAGTCGTTTGTCGTCCACAAACTCATTAAATTTTCTATGTGAAATTGATTTGCGGACCAAGTAGTTCTCGCGTTATGATTACAGTACGCGTTGTTTGTTTACAAAGCATATATGAAGTGTTTGTTTCATGTCATTTGCGTTGTCGCGTCAACACGTAATAGCAATCAAGCGAACATCGACATAATAGTAGACAGCTAAGTTACTAAAAGCTTTCATTAGCATTGGGTTATTACTTTTTTCAGTAACGACAAGATACAGGTTAGCTACTAGTCCACAGGTATTCCGTCAGTATCTTCCTTCCCCGTTCTGATCGAAGGGCTTTCGTATCGGGTCATCAAAACAACAAATATAAATACGAACATGAATAATAATTATTTCAACGGCGTCAATCCACCTCATCCTACTGGTGGTGGTGCATTTGTCGTTTCGACGAGTGGGTCCAATAGTCCAGTCCAATCGTCTTCTTACGGCTTTGGACAAGGACAAATACCACCACCGCCTCCTCCTCCTCCTCATTATCTACCGCCACCACCACCAATGAAACAAGAAGGCAGCAATAATAGCGTCGAACAGGAAGTAGTAAAGCAGGAACTGATGAAACCGAAACAGCAACAAAATAATTATTCAAATAATACTTATAAATCACCATTTGTATCAAATTATGATTTTTTAATAGATGAAGATCGTGATTTTCAATTAACTGATAGTGTAATATGGGGACCAGAAACAAATACATTAACAGATGAATTAGTTGCAAAGCCTAAACCAGACAGGCAAGATGATCCATGTGGATGTTCTAGACCGAATTATTCTACAATACAGGAAATGGAAAAAGCTGATGAAAATCCTGAATTATCAGAACAACAAAAGCAAACAATGATGAATAATATGACGACATGTAATGATTTGTCATGTGTTATGTTTGCATGTTTAGAAGAATGTCGATCCAATTGTGAGGCTGGTGATTATTGTGGTAATAAACGTTTACAACGCAAGCAATGGAAACAAATGGAGGTTATACAAACAGAAAAGAAAGGTAAAGGCTTGCGTGTATTAGAAGATGTTGCTAAAGGTGATTTAATAACAGAATATGTTGGTAAGGCTGTCAATAAATTATTTTTAAATCGTTTATTTCGTCGTTATGCCAATGAACGTAAATTATATATTATGGCATTAACAAATGAAATATATTTAGATGCAAGAGAAGTTGGGGGTGTTGCTCGGTATATCAATCATAGTTGTGATCCAAATTGTGTTGTTGAACGTTGGAAAGTACGTGGCTTGCATCGTGCAGCTGTGGTGGCTAAAAAAGATATACCAGCAGGAACAGAATTATCATTTGATTATCAATGGGAACGTAAACGTGGTCGGGCACCAACAAAATGTTACTGTAATGAAAAATTATGCCGTCAAACATTAGAGGTTAGTCGTAGTATGGATGAGGAAACAATGGATCGACGATTGTCACAACATTGGAAGAAACCATTAATATCACGTGCTGGGAAAGAAATTGTGAATCGATGTGTTCGTATCTTTTCAGAGGAGGCACAAGAATTTTATCCTGCTGATGTTGTACAATACGATGACAATACTGGTAAACATTTGTTATTATATCAACATGATTTAGATGAAGTTTGGGAAGATTTAAAAACTGAAAATTGGATGATGTTAGATGAAGAAGCAGAACAATTTATTATTCGTAAAAAAAGAAAAAGTGTGTCCAATAACACAAATAATAATAATGGCAATAATAATGGCAATGGCACTAATAACAATAGCACCAACGGTGGTAATGGCGGTGGTTTCTTAGGAGCAGCGCATCATCATTCTGCCGGTGTGTTAATGCAAGGTCAACACCAATTAGGAGCCAGGGCGAATTATGTTTATACTCAAACTCATGTCAAAGAAGCACTCATTAATAGACATTTGATTGAACGTTGTCAACAGTCCTGTAGGGTTACTATTACACTACAAGAGTTTCTTAAGGATGCAGTAATCAATATCGACGAAAAAGATGATCCTGAATACGAAGAGCGTATTAAAATGTTGCAATATAGTCCTGATGGTACTATATGGAAATTAACTATCGCTGGATCAGATGTACCGAAGGCAAGAGAAATTCTTGAAAAGAATATAGCGTACATTATCAGCAAGGAAACTCCTGGTGGAGATGGTAGGAACACACCAACCACTAAAATGAGTCTTATTGGTGGTGGCGGTAGTGCTGTTGGCGGTGGTGGCGATCAATTTCATATTGGTAGTGATATCGTTAATGGTACACCCGTTACATTATTTAAACCCGTAGGTCCAGCTGATGAGAATTCTGCTGAGGTTGTCTTCCCTCGATCGATTGTTGATACCGTCAAACGACGATTGCCAGAATTACGAGCATTATGTCGTAACGTTACCATAACCTTTGTTCCATCAGAATCTAAATCGAAACAGTTCGCTAAATTGATTGTAGAAGGTTCACTTAATTCTGATGTTGATAAGGCTAAGGAACATTTATGGAATCAACTGAACATCGCATGTACGGAGCATAACACACCCAAGACACCATCAGGTGTATTCAAGGATTTAGGTATTCTAGGTGGATCGATGAGTAGTTCCGACTTTTACCGATTGTTGGAATATGATAGTAGGGCAAGTTTGTCTTCATCGGATGCGGTTGCAGTTGCGACGGTTTCTGCTGATGCTACTGTTGGTGGTATCGGTGGCAGTGGTAGATTATCGTCATCGTCGTTGTCACTCAAACAAGATGCTAAGGAAGACTTATCGCGATGGTCACCCTTCTTCGCCTCGTTTGAGGCTGCACAACGATGTACTATATGGGTCCAGTCAGATTCCGACAAGGGTCATATCGATAGAGACAACCGCTTAGTTAACCAGGCAACACCTAACGCTCCTCGAAAGTTATTCTTCGGTTGTGACCCTAAGATAATTCCAAAACTTTGGAGGCAAGTTGAATCTCGAGCGGCCGAAGTTGGACGTGGGGTGAAGTATTTTTATCTGGGACCCGACCGGTTGTATCTACCACAAATGATGCAAAACAATGGTCAATTCTTTGATTTTGTCAAGAAGATATCCTCCGCTTCTGTTAGTATTGATTCCATGACGGGAGATCATTTAAGGATTGATGGTGAAAAGAAAATAAATTATCAACAAGAAATTATTAATCTATCCGATGACTCCACAGCTGGTGAACGTGCTGCATTGGCAGAAGAACTTATTCGATTACAAATCGAACTGTATCGAGACCATTGTATCCGACACGATAATTGGATCTTTGGAAGGGACTGGACATTTGCTAAACGATCGGCTCAGAAAAATCCAAGCAAAGCATCATCATCATCAGTTGATAATACGAGTTCGTCATCGATCACTAATGGGACACCAAGTCGAAGTTCGTTCAACAACAACAATAATAATAACATAACATTATTTGATACAAAGTCCTTGACGAATGCATGTATGGAGATCAGTGATATTATTACTTCGTTAGATCTTGACGGGAACATTGCAGCGCATGCATCTATCATAATGTTTCGTTTTGTAACGCTATTATCCCAACAACAGTCATCAGAAACACAACTGAAAACCAGAGAACTTTCACTCGCTTGTGTTTTTGTTGCCAATAAGGCACAAAAGTTGTCCAAGTGGAGGAAGCTTGATGCGGTTCTTTCGGCTGCCTACAAAAGTTTTTATCCCGGTGTTCAATTTGATGCATCCAAAGAAGAATCGCTTGTTTGGGAAGAAAAAGTTATTGCTGCTGAATCAGAGGTTCTAGAAAGGCTGAATCATGATATTTTCTGTGGGGGGTTTAGTTGGATTGTTACTGCAGCTGTAGAATCTAGAGCAATGGACCAGCAGGTGGCAAACAACGCGATGGCTTTCTCCGTTAGTGGTCCTATCCTTGCAGTCGGTCCAGATCTTTGGCTAGCGTATGGGGAGGAGTATATATTTACAGCATGTGCAGCTTTTTTGGATGCGAAGTTTGAGAACTTAATTACGGCCCTCTCGCTTATCCCTATTAAAGTACTTCAAGCAGCTGAGTTAATTGCTGCGTCCGTCAAGAAAAGTGGGTTTGGGAAGAAGACTTCTATATTTCAGGGAGGTCACAGAGGACTACAAGATCGCATACCTTCGATCAAGACTCTTTGTGCGTTTTTAATGAGTAACAAACTAGGATTTGGTGGACAAATGGTGGCGATGCCTTCAGAGACGGCACTGAGGTACAAGATTATTCGCGATCGCAACAAGGAGCGTCGTATATATCACAACGTTCCAATGGCATTGATCAAGGATTCGATCCTACCCCATATTGATGGCATCAGTGCCGAGAGCAAATGCAATATTTTCATCAATAAGAACCAACTGATCAAATCCTATGATATAATTTTGGAAGGTTCGTGGAGAGCGATTTCTATTGCATCGTATCTATTGAAAGAGTCGACTACGAAAGATGAACCAGACAATGGTTACAGGTTGGGCGAACCCGATGACACGAGAATGATCACAGGTGGTGATCAAAGTAGTATACAAGCAAAAGGACACCCTGGTTTACTTCAAATGAATATGTTACAAGATGGTTGGATGGGGACAATTCAATCAGAAGTCTCGAACCAAGCCATTTGGGGTCGTAAGACTGGTGGTAAATGTTGTGTTCCAGGAAAAATCAAGGAATCGGACTTGAGGCGGCGAGGCCTTCGCTGGTGGATCCCTCCTCGGTACGGACCAAGTACAACTGGTTCTATATGTGACATGTTTTTAGTCAGCGAAGATGACAGGATCGTCGAGGAACTCAAAAATTTATGCCACGCAAGCCAAGGAGAATCATCGGCGTTTGCGATGCTTTCTGCATCTAGATCATCGTCTACGACGGGAGCGTCCTCCACTAATCTTGCTGATCGATTTGTAGCGGTATCTCTGCACCGTTGGCCTTCCGAGAAAGTAGCAGCTCGGGAACAATCGAAGTCTAAGAGACTTGAATGTAAAAAAGGGAAGATGTCAAAACGGACAGTCACGCAGGTTGGTTTCTCGCCTGGGGCTCTGCAAGAGATGCAAATCTTGAGGCAACTTCATGGTCTCATCAACTCACCTCAAGGTCACCCTAATTTGTACCTTCCAATTGGTGTGGCGTTACCGTCAGAAGAAAAAGATAGCGATATTGATCTCTCAACGAATGGATTCAAAAGTAGTATCGAAATGAAACGAATCGATGAGGATATCTTTTCTTTGACCCGTACAAGTCTTGAAAATGAGGCAGCTGCTAAAAAGGAACAAGAGCGAAAAGAAATGGTGAATGATCAACATCTAATTATCCAACCAACACCCTTCGTACTTCAACGATTCATTGCCAAGAAAAAGCGAAGAGATGGGAAGGAGGAGGATAAAAAAAGTATTAGCCCAACGATATTTGCAACTTGGTGTTTTGATCTCTTATCCGCTCTTTTGCACTGTCACGAAAACGGGGTCGTACTTAGAGGGTCCTTAAATTTGGATCAAATCGTCATCGATCATAGTGGTGTAGCTAAAATTGGTAGTCTCTATAAGTCAAGTGTGTTGTCAAAGGTTGACAAAAATCCCAGTAACAAGAAACTTGTTCAACTAGCACGGCAGACGAAAAAGGAGTCGGACCGTCGAAAGAAAGAATCTCGGAAATACGATGATGACGAGCAAGACGAAATAATGAAGGATCCGTATGTTCCTCCCGAGATGCTATTGGGATCACCCAAATACACAATGGAAACTGATATTTGGGCTCTCGGTTGTTTACTGTCACATCTTCTGCTGAGCAAACCAATCTATACCGGTAAGGAAAAAGATAGAGAATCGCTCCTGTTCGCTATGTACAAACTGGTCGGGATACCTGCTCCCGAAAACTTCGAGTTAGGTGCAAAGTTTCCATATTACAGGAAACCAGAAAAGAAGTACAAACCTGGTGTGGAAAAGGCTATTCCAAAATTAATGAAAGATAGGAAGTGTAATGATGTGGAAGCTTATACCAGTGCTATTGATCTGATACGGCAAATGTTACATCTAGATCCAGAAAAGCGGATTACTGCGAAGATGGCTCTCCAACACGAATACATGTCGACTTACATTGAGAACTGCAACACACAATCTTTTCAGGAGAATTTTGTACAGGATTGGATGTCCCTAAAGAAACGGTTGACGAAATCAACTCAAGACGAAAGTATAGAACGGGAACGGGGAATTAAGCGGAAGGCAATGTTGATGGCTGCATCGAAATCAATGGCCACCGAGGAGGATGATCTATATGATATGGGAGATATTTTAGGGGGTAGGGAAAGTAAGAAGTCAAAAGCATGAACAGCCACAATATAATATTAGCACCGCCTCTTCGCCATCAGATGCTTTTACTCTAACTAGCTAGTACTTCGAATTAGAAGTAGTAACATCCGTGGGGATAAATTTAAAAAAATCAATATATGTTTTATATTTAACTTCGCTGCTAAATCTTGTAGTCTATAAAGTCTAGTATATTCTAGTCTACTAGTAGCGAATGCATCAACATACTTTTTAATTGTTATAATTATCATTAGAACGCCAAATATTTACTCCAACTGTTTTTGCTATACTTTTATGATGTGTTTTAGTGCTTGTTGTCCCTCGATTACACCATGAACTTCCTGATAAGTACGATGATATTCAATATCGTAGTAATATTTTTTTTATCCTGTACGTAACGTAATATAAAACTATGCATACTTTGGGGTTTTGTTTATTTATGGGTTCTGCATATTATTTTGTTGTTGATTACCTGCTTGTAGGTTTTGTTGCTGTTGCTGTTGCTGTTGCTGTTGCTGTTGCTGCGGCGGCGACATTTGATTACGACGATCAATGGCAAGAAGTGCTGCATTGTATTCCATATGAGCTTTCAATATTTGTGTTTTCAAACGTATCTGTAATGCTAATCCATGAGGTGAATTAACTGTTGCTTCTGATGCTGCTGCTGTTAGTGCAACTGGTTTATCTCCTGCTGCTGATGTTTGTCGTTGCAGCTGTAATTGCTGTTGCTGTTGCTGGTATGGATCAGCAAGTCCTGAAACTGCTGCCTCCAATTGTGCATTCAATGCAACCGCTTGTCGTTGTAACGGTGAAAGATGTGGTGCTCGTTGTCCTCTCCTTTGTTCCGACCGAAGCTTTTCTATCCGCTGTTGCTGCAACTGTTGTAGTAGGAGCCGACGTGTTTCTGGATTTATTGGATTAGCATTCGGATCGAATATTTCTCCTAATTGGTTCCTAAAATATGGTGTAACCAATGCTTCCGAACATAGATGACCTCTATTAGAATTATTAGTATTATTCGATGTTGATGATGATCCTGATCCTGTTATCGATTCAGGTGCATCATCGAATTGTCCCCGCATAGTAGGATGATCCTTTCGTTTTTTCCCCATTTTTTTTTTTGCATACGTCGTCATGGTGCTGCCGCCATTGTTATTATTAGCAGTATTATTATTAGAATTATTAGAATAATTATTATTATTATTATTTGTTCCATTATTATGATGCTTCTTCTTGTTTGATACGGCTCCTTTTGCCATCTTTTTAACCCTTCCATCATTTGTAAACAAGGTATTATCATTATCATCTTTTTTTTCGTTTTTTGTGTTG
>Ga0115007_10001457_pt1 | contig 15225 bp, 10 predicted proteins | sample ArcOceMetagenome_2_FD_87166 | JGI IMG/M metagenome (GOLD analysis project Ga0115007, IMG submission 87166) | Marine eukaryotic phytoplankton communities from Arctic Ocean - Arctic Ocean ARC135M Metagenome | ecosystem: Environmental > Aquatic > Marine > Oceanic | place: Arctic Ocean | collected... | reverse complement strand
TTAACCTCAGGGGCCTAGGCCGCGGCCGCTGCTCAGGACACTCAACTGTTGTACTTGGATGTACCACTAAACTAAACTAAACGTTGTACTTGGAACAGCATCGATACAGTGCGATACAAACCCGAATACCGTTGGCACGGTACCAGGCTGGAGTTGGAGGCATGTGATCATGATGACAGCATGGCATGCAGAGTGATCATCACAGCTTCAAAGCTCAATAACAGCGGCACGGCAGCCAGCTCGCCAGCTCGGCAGCTCAGCGCGGCTCAGCTCTGAGCTGGCAACAAAATTTGGCCAAAACCATGCTGCATGGACCTGTAACTGCCCACACACCCTTCTTGCAGAACCATCAACAAATGTACCTCGACCTCAAAACATGAGCAAGTACGCGGCATCTCCTCCCCCCGAGAACGATGCCCCACAAGCCATTGAACTACCACCGGAAGCAAAAAACTGGTCCAAGGCTCAAAAGAAAGAATACATGAATCAACAAGCCGACTTGATGGTACAACAAGAGATCGCACGAAAAGCAGCAAGGTTACGAGCAGAAAAAGCAGAAACCGCACGCATCGCCGCACTGGTCAAACCCGACGACGTGACCGCCATTGAACAACTACTGCTGCTTCAAGATAAAAAAATTCATCGCAACGCCGTTTATTGTTGTAAATTTTCTCCCAACGGTGAACGAATCGCTACCTGTGGCCATGACATGACTATTGGTGTGTGGGATTGCATTGGGAACAGTGACCCCGAAAAATCCATGCATCAAAATCTTGGTTCACGCATCAATCAAGTATTAAAAGGCCATTCGGGGTGGGTGATGCAAGTCGTTTGGTCACCCAATTCAAAATATTTATTGAGTTGCTCGGCCGACAACAGCCTTAAAATATGGGACGTTGAAGATGAAGCAAATACTATTAAATGGGGGATGTGTGTGACAACAATGAAAGCTCACGAGGACATGGTGACTTCCATCTTATGGCACAAAGACATGACGCGAATTTTCTCTTCCTGCCGGGACGGTACGATTTATATTTGGGATGCGACCATGCAATTAAAAAGATTTTTCAAAAAAGAAAGCGGTGATGCATTGAAAAAAACCATTGATCCATCAACAAAGGGAAACAAAGAAGGTCACATGGACCAAATCAATAAAATCGTATTCAATGAGACCCACAGTCAATTTCTCAGTTGTTCCAATGATACGACAATGAAAGCTTGGAATCCTAGAACGGGCAAATGTTTAATGACGTACGAGGGTCATACGGATCATGTGTTGTCAGCTCAATATTCACCAGATAAGATTAAAATTGCTTCCTGTTCCCATGACAAAACAGTTCGCATATGGGATGCTGCGACGGGTCGATGCATGCGAGTCTTGACACACCACACCAACATTGTGTACGATGTACAATATTCAACGTATGATCATGGTCGATTGTTATTCAGTGTAGGACACGATAAAAAAATTGTCGTGTACGACGTTTTTCGAAATTATTTTGATGCTCAACACGTTGTCAAAGCCCATAATTGTTGGATCTTGGGCATCGATATCTCCGTCTCAAACGTATTGATCGCGTCCGCCTCGGGCGACGGTGCTTGTGTCTTGTGGCAACCAATGCACCCTTCGAATATGCAACGCGTTCGTACATCTTGGTACGATATGGAACAATGTTTGTCGGAATGTACTGTCCAGTGATGCGTCATTCCAGCTCACATTGTTTGTCGGAATGTACTGTTTTGGTAGTTTACATTCCACCACATTCATCTCATCATTCATGAAGCTTGACTTTTTACATTGAGTTGGATGGTTCTTTGGAACAGGTAAAACGTAAAACCTTTTAAAAAGAAAAATTGAGGACAATACAGTAACGATGTGTACATACATACATGAATTTGTTGTCTGTTGACTATTCATCTGTTTGCTGTTTGCTGTTTGACTATTGAGTATTGACAAGTACATGAAGCACATACGGTACTGTATATTGAGTTTGAGTTGTTGTCGACAAAAGATTTTTAGTTTTACTTTTTCTTGGTCTTGGGTACGCGTACTAGCTGCTACGTGTTCATGTATGAAATGTACACCCGGGTACCTGGTACTGGTGTACAGTACACTGGTTCCGGGTAGTTTTTAGTTTTAGTTTTTTAGTTTTATAAATTCTAAATTGTTGTACCTTTGGTAATTTAGAAACCAAGCCTTTGATTTGTTAAAAAATCCGAAATGCCGGTGATATTTGTGTATATTACTCTGCTTGTACGCTTGTACTCACTCGTTCTTCGCCATACACTACCTTTGATACCGGGTACCTGGTAAGCTTTTTCAAACTTCACACACCGGCGCTACACTTTTTCCTGTTCGACACACGTCAATACCTTTCGTCCACTAAAATGATCGAACTCAAGAACTTTCTGTATATTTGCGCCACGACAACTTGTAATCTTTCAGGGTTGGAAATTCATCAACTTCCTGAACAATCGTTTGATCACTCTGTATATCCCACTTTGTAACTCCAGTGTGTTCACAAAAATAATAAATACGTCCGTTGTCAGTCTTGATGGTCCGGTAACTATTTTTCAATCGCTTCAGGCGTAAAAGTAAGCGTTTGCGCGCGTTGTACTGATATTTATCACAATTGTTATGGTACACATTGGATGGTTTAGTTGGTTTAAATCTTTGTCGAAGACTTTGTGTCGTCAACTCCTCTTTCTGGCTTGCAGAACTGGCAACAGTGGTTTTGGCGGGTTGCTTGGCATAACTGAGCAGGTGTTGTATTGATCCTCCTCCATCCAAACTATCCATGATGTGTTTTGAGTTCCGTTGTTGTATATATCCGTGGGTTGTATTCGGTTGAGTCTTGATCAATGCAGTTTGGACAAGTGTTTTGCCATTATTTGTGTGTTCTGTATTGTTGCGTTGATCAAGGCGTTGATGTACTATGATTAGCGAGAAATTTCGAGTATAAACACCTGAAATTAATACAGGGTCCAGGTCCTTCCAAACTTGCAGAAAAAAGTAGTTAATAACATCAATTTAAAAATTAAAAAAGGTGGTCTAGGGAACCCTGGGAACTCGAAATCTCTTGACGATTTCCAGGATCAAAATTTCGAGTGCTTAGCAACCAGAACCTCTGTCCTTCCGCACGCTGCCGCACGTGAACGTCACAACCATCAAACAAGTGTGGACAACCCGGAGTCAACACCTTTATTCTAAAACAATGTTGCTCGACTCCAAACAATCGTTCGAAAAATTGCTCCCACCATCCGCCCGCAATCGTTTAAAAAGTGCAGTGTCCGATCGTATGTTTGGTACCGCAGTCCATGCTGGATATCTTCAAGAAAAAATCGTCAAAGGCAGAACATTCTTTGGAGCGAACAAATACGAGTGGAAGAGTGTATATTTTTGCCTTCGTGCAGGTACTCTACAAAAATTTGAAGACACCATTGGTCAGCGTTCTTCCGAACAACCGTCCGAAGTGTATGATTTAGTGGGGGCAACTCTTAACATCAAACCATCTAGTAAAGTAATGATTGTGATGTTGCAAGACAAAACAAGACCTCCAATAACATTACGAACAGATTTTAAAGGAGACGATCGTTTGTGGGTGCCTCATTTCGAATACCATATTACGAATGCCGAACACATGCAACAGAATGTAAAAGAAAGACAAGAGCAACAAAGGTCGACTTCACCCAATACACGTTCCCCACACCCCCCTCTCCCGCCTCCACCCGCTTCAACTTCTTCAACTTCTTCAACTTCTTCAACTTCTTCAACTTCTTCAACTTCTTCACTTGCACTCTACTCCGTCAGAAACATTGCTTTGTCTGTAGCTGTTGATGGTTTGGGTCACAAGGATTGCGAGGGTAAAATGCAAGCAGTATGTGGTACGCCAACCATGTTTACAGTCCATGCACCCACGTTAAACGACACCACTGCAAATTTCGTAGACCAACCCGCGTGGGATGAGGATTGGGACGACCATTTAGAAGCAGAATTAATCTTAAAAGGAGATATTTCAATCAATGATATTCATGCGGATGTGATGTGGCAGAACAACGAGGAAGAGGAGGAAGAAGAAGTTCGTTCGATGATAGGTAAATACACCGTTCACACAGCGGGTATTTGGGAATTGCACGTAAAATACCATGATGTTCTTACATTTGGCAGTCCGTTTTCTGTCACTGTTGTAGCAGCTGAACCCGAACCTGAACGTTGCATTGTCTCGGGTGCTGGAATTAAAACAATTGATCCATCGAGCACGACACAAACATTTCAAATTCAATTGATGGATCAACATGGAAACGTGTGTGGTTCAGACCAATACACCAATGATATTGTGGGTATAATGTACACAGAACAGGATGTGTTGCCTTGCAACGTAGAATATAAGGGGGCTGGTGTGTATGCTCTGTCATACGAATCCAACACGGGAATTGTCGAAGAGGGTGGTGGTGAAATACAAGTGTCCATTGGTGGTGTTGAAGTGAACGATTCACCGTATACGGTGACGATTGGACCCAACAATTCGGAACAATTGAACATACTACTTTCCAAACGCCTGTCCGTCGAAGACATGGCAAATCGTGGATTCATGATCAGTCCAAACAAGGAAGAGGAACAGTCGCACTCTGCTGCGTCATCGCCACCATCTTCTCCTTCAATGAGTGTCAGAAGAGATTCTTTGATGCAAAAAATGGCAACGAGAGAAACAGTGCAGGCACTGGTTGAACGTGGTATATTAGGACCATCGGCAATGGTGGAACAAGTTGCACCTGCCAACAAAAATCACCGCGGTGTTGGAAAAATGATTCAACAAGAAGCAGGCCATTCACCTGCCTATTCAAGTGGCAGTTTGTGGGCAAACGCAGGAAACACACAAATTATTCATACAATGGATACGAACAACAGTCCAAACGGTGGTTTAAACAAAGAGGAAGTGATTTCGATGGTCCAACAAACTGCAACACGTACCAAAGCTACCTTGGATCGACGCCCTGGTCCTTGGGCATCCGTTGCAGAACTGTTGGCTTGGTTGCCACCACGTCGCATGTTGGTGGAAGAAATGTTGACCCCCTTGTTAAAATCGTTGCAAGATGAATCAATGAATGGTACTCGTGGCATTGGATACAGTCCATGGAAACATTTGTTGCTTGAATTTTCCAAAAAATACTTTGAAGTTGTGGTACAAAACACCACTTCCTCACCATCGTCGAATGCGTCACCCCCCACACGCGATCCACAATGGGATAGAGAAGAGGAAAGATTGTTTTGTAAACTGCATGAAAATCTTGAATTAAGTGGTTTACCCGATCCAGCCAGAACGACCATGTGTGATGTAATGAACGATTACATTGAAGTGCAAAGGCAAGTCATGGCAACAGCATCAACTACGAGAAATGTATGGGCACCAGGTGTGTCGGTTGGCAAACAACAAACTGCCTTGATTGGTGGTGGCTATGGCGGCGACGGTACCAGTAGTGAAAGTAGTGTCAGAAACAATGCAAGTGCCGATGAACGTGCTATTTGGCAATCTCCAGACCCATTGCCAATAACAATCATGGATCCAAGAACAAAAATTGGTGGACCAAATATCGTTGATGTGAATCGATGGAAACAGAAAAAAACATTCAACGAGACGAAAGAAATGAAAGAAGAAGAAGAAGAAAAACATGAAAACACATCCATACCAGATGGCATACGTTTGAAAGAAACGTTCCAAACATCACCTTCTCAAAAAAATGATCGTTCTTCGAATGCTCTCAATACATTGATGGCAACTGGTGGTGGTTATTCTACCAACAACAGCAACAGTGCAGGAAGACGTGGTTCCATTGGCAGTACATTTACGTATGGTTTGACAGACAGTTACATGGGTGGTGCATTGCCTTCCGATAGTCTCTATGCCTCACCTATTGTTACTGCACTGATACTTTCAGAAACAAAAGAGGGTACAAAAGAAAGTACATTTGAAGACACGAATGAAGATTCAATAGAGGCACGGTATGGGTTACAACGAAGAAACAAAACGCACCCAGAAGCAATCAATGCATTGTTGCAACGCTTAACACACGACAGTTCTACAAACGAAGATGAAAAAAGAGCCATGGCGGATGAAAACAACATGTACAATCATCCAGATCAAGTACCACCCCCACCGCCAGAGGATGCCAATGATTACATGGGCATATACCAGGGTTTACCGGTAGAATCAAATGCATCGTCAGAACAAACTGCCCCACCTGCAGTAGAGATTCCCGGTAGCAGTCCATCTGGCAGGAGGTACGGCGACGGCGGCGACGACGACGACGATGACGATGACGATGACGAAGACATTTACCAACCATATCGGGAAGATTCAAAGGAATACGATGTAGATCAAACAGCGTTGGATTTTTTGACCGATTCGTATGACAGACCAATGGAAGGTTGGGAGGAAGATTTGAACGGTCGTCAGACGGAGGAGAATTTGATGGGGCAACGGGAAGGAGGTGGTGGAAGTTATGCTCAATTGCATTTGAACTCCAAAAGGGAAGAAGAAAAAGAAAACGGAATTGAGCAAGACGACGACGACGAAGACGACGCAGACGAAGGTGAAGAAGCAGCAGAAGGAAGTACATCCTTGAAACGTGGGTCTTATTTTGGAAGTTTTAAACAAACAAAAAGTTCAAGAATCAAAGACACCAAAGCTGGTGCAGCATCGTCAGAAATGACAATGGATGAATTAAAAAATGGTGGTGGTGGTTCATCGTCATCCTCTTACTCGCAGCAACATTTGTTAAAATCTTCCAAAAAACGAAAAAACAACGGTAAACTATCTACCTCGTCCTATTCTTCCCAAGCAAAAATGACATCTTCCAGAACAAGAATGTCTTCCAGAAAAAGTACAAGAAAAAGAAGTGGTAAAAGTGGAAAGACGTTCAATGCCCAAAGTCGTGGTCCCAAACCCGGTTGGAAAAGTGCAATTCATCAACACGAAACATTTGAGGAAATCTTGAACGAGGAAGAAACGGTTGCATTGTCCGTCGGTTCAAAAGTTCGAATCATTTCCACAAGCGAAGAGGGCATTGTTGCTTTTTGTGGTTCCACCAGTTTCTCCAAAAAAGGTATCTGGTTTGGCGTACGATTGGACCGTGCTGTTGGTAAAAACAATGGTTCGGTGGAAGGTGTGAAATATTTTCATGCTGGACCGAAACGTGGTTTGTTTGTACGACGTCGTACCATTGAATTGATTGTGAGTATGCCTAACAATTCAAGACCATGGGCTACCAACAGTACACTCAAGAACAACAACAGCAGTACGCGCAACACGAACATGGCGGCACCACTTCGAATACCCACTTCCCAAGAGTTGCAAGCGCGACAATTGTACGACCGAAACGAATACCGAACCGATTACCAGAACGAATATTTTAACGCGGCATCATCCACATTCAGCAATGCAAGTGTCGAAAAAGCAACAAAAACACCAATGTCTCCCCCAACTGGCCAAACAAATCAACCACGGCAAGCATGGGTAGGTGTACGCGATAAACCCACCACTCGGACCAACAAAATCCATTCGAATGTTACTGATCGCACAAGTGATCGCACAAGTGATCGCACAAGTGATCGCACAAGTGATCGCACAAGTGATCGCAAACGCGATCGCACACGTGATCAACCACATGACCAACCACTACATTCTACCACGACCACCACGACTAATACCACGACTAATACCACGACTTCGGCAACGACAAACAAAGAAAAACAAAGCAGCCAGAAGAAATTAAAAATATCATTGCCCTCAAGAAACGATGATGCTCGATTGTTCAATTTATTGCAAGATGGGTTGGAAACAGTCATGCAAATGCAAGCTGCGTCTCCTGCAGTGAGTAATCGTAACTTGGGTGGAGACAGCCATTCAAAAAACAATGGCAATCAAAACATGTTCAGTAGTAAACCAAGAGCAGTCAACAGTGTGAATACTGCACGACCACCAAAACGTTCAATGCCAACAACAGACCACAACAAAAACAATGCAAACATGAAACGAGTCGTGGCCAAAAAAAATCAGAGATCTGCTTCATCGTCATCGCCACCAACTTCTCAAACGTCTCAGAATTCGCAGAAAGAGGAAGCAACCGCAGCACAAATGGCTCTAGAGTTGTTGGGTCCACCGCCACCTCCATTGGTTTTCAAATCGTCACCTCCACAACCACCATTCAAGCCATACACACACAGAGATCCTTTTCGTCCAGTGCCCACCCCAAACGCAACAAGACCGACCCTTTCCCAAACACCACAAAGACGCCTACCAAGGGAAGCAACAACGACACACAAATCGCCCGCTGCACCGGCAACACCAACACCACTCATTTCGGTCGCATCGCCGGTCTTTAAATTGTTGAAACGTTTGAAATTAGCACACATTGCCACTATACCTCTCCTTTCCTCGCATTGCAGATCTTTGCAAGCCTTTGGTGCATTGCCACAATCTGTGTTAACCGCATCAGGGTTGTCCTCACGGGATCAGGGTGCTCTAATTGGTGCAACCATGGCAGTACGCGCTAATATGGCGGATCAAGCGTCCTCCTCCCCCCCCCCACAACACAAAGTCAAAACTGTGGTTCGTGCCAAGAAACCAAAACGTGCCCCACCACGTCCGCCAACAAGACGTCCTCCACCACGACCAGATTATTCTCCCAAGTTGTTTCCAATTTAGAGTGTTTGTATTTTTTACATATGTGGCCACACAGAAAGAGTTTTTTTTTGTGCCGGGGGGTAAACTTGGAGAACAAATTTATAATATAAATAAACTAGCGCGGGTGGTACGTGTACACCCGGTACAGGTACACAGAAGAAGAAGAAGGTTCAGTACGTGGTACAGTAAAATGTAGACTTCAAAGGTTTTTAAAAAAAGTAAAAAAAAGAATAAGAAATTATTGTGTTTTGTCCTTTGGTTTCTGCCTGTTCTACATGACATGTATGTGGCATGACAGGCATACACTCAACACATAAATAAATCTATCTAGCTGAGTACATGTGTATACGTGTAGTAGTAGTGTTGTGTACGTTGTACCTGTCTACTGTCTAGTTTTTTTCGTGTACATACTACCCGGTACTGTGACCACTGATTCTGTAATGTAAATACGGTATACCGTCGTATTAATTTTTCTCCCCCTCTTTTTTTTTTTTTTTTTTTTTTATATTTTTATTAATTTTTTTTTTATCTACGTTGTATTATCACAGGTTTCTGGAAGAAAAGTATTGATAATAAATGTACAACCCATGGCCATGGATGTAACCACCAATGCTGCACCCCAATTACGATCTGTTTTAATTTCATAACTCAATTCCGATCCAGGAATGACAAGTCTATCGATTGCCCAACTTAAACTGACTAAAACAAAAGAACCAAGACTAAACCAGACAACGTAGGCCAACACCGATTCAGTTTTAACAATGGAATTGCCTAAAAACATGGCAATTGTAATTTTATTCATCCCAAACATTAATGCCGCGGCAGGATTGTCAGTAGCAATTTCATGAATAAAATCCCAATTGTTACGACATCTCATAAATTGACCAAAAAGCATGAACGACAATTGACCAATGACAAACCACATGGCGACCCCCGTTAAATCAACACCCCATCCACGCCCCGGCCCAAACACGGAGGAAGAAATAATTTGAGCCGAACCAATGTACGAACAACCTTCAACAATACCAGCAGCAAGATTACGTTTTTTGATCACTTCGTCGGGAAGACTGAGCGATGGAATGGTGACTTTGTCCGTCAACAGACGTGTAATTTCTAATAAAAAGATTCCAATGACCTGCCACGCAAAAACGTTGGCCACGTTTAACCACCCGTCGGTACGGCTTAAATTACTGACCGAGGCCCATGTAATAATACCCGTGGCAAACATGTATCCGGCCATCGCTACCGCCAACGCCTTGTTGTCGTCACTGGCCAAAGCATTGGCCAAAGAATAACTGTACCCATGTCTTTTAGTACCCGTGGGTTCCGTGTCTGTGGTCGTTTTTTCTTCCTGTTCGCCCTCTTCGTCCTGTTTTCGTGCCGCCAACAATCCTTGTTGGTCTGATTTTCTGGGGGCGATGGTGGTACCTTTGAACAAACACCATAATTTAAAAGCGTAAGTGAACCGTGCCACGACCATGAAAAATAAAATGGCCAGCATGACGACGATGGGGTGCACTCCTTGATTAAACACCGTCTCAAGGTAGACGGTGCTGAGCAATCGCTCGTTAAGGGTCGACATTTCTATCGGTTGTTGAATTAAAATCTCCGGTGCTGAGGACTAACAGCGAGGACTAATCGCCACTTGAAGATAGAAGGAACGAACTGGCCACTTCTTCTCAGTTGGGTTGAACGAACTGGCCGTGGCCTCAGCCTCACAACGAACCCGATACGAGTTCGAGACCTCTACCCCCTTTTTCTCGATCATTATTGGTGGTTCCTCTTTTCTGTAAATGTATCGGCTCATAACTCTCATCACCATCACCAGCTGCCAAGGCATCACGTTGCGCCATGGTGCCGGTGTTCAAATGTTCGATAAAAAGGGTAAATCCCACATGTTCACCTCACGAAAAGCAGCCATGGGAGCAGGCATGTTGACGGGTCATTTCCCGGATGTGGATTCTTGTCATTCTGCGTGCCAAGCAGCCATGGGATGCGGGCACGATCAAGAATGTTTGTGCAATTGTTGCGACGTCGGTGCCATGGAGAACGACGGATGTTTCTGCTACTCGTGTGGACCCATGGGGGCACCCCAAACGTTGTGGAGCGAACATGAAAACGTCAATCCTCGATCCAATCCATTGAACAGCAGCGAAGAACCTGACCAATGCACGGGCACAAAACAAATGTGTGGTGGCATGTTTGGCGACACAGGCCGAGGCCAAGAAACGCAAGCACAGAAAGAAGCACGGTTAGAAAAGCAACGGTTGGCCGCGATCCGAGCCAAAGAAGAATTGGAAAATAAAATGGCTCAGATGGCCAAAGATGCGGCGGATGCAAAAGCGTCCCAAGAATTGGCCTACAAAGCAACACAGGCGTTGCAAAACGTCAAAGACGAAGCAGCAGAAAGTAAAAAAATGGTGGAAGAAAAAACAGGGGAAGTGGATGATTTGGAAAACAAATTGACCAAACAAAACAACTTGAATGATTCAAAAGAAAAAGACATGTCCATGTTAAAAGTGAAAGAAGAAGAACAAGATGCCGAAATCGAATCGTTGCGACAAAATAAAAAACTGCAGGAAGAGAAAATTGCCTCCGCCGAAGCCAGAGCAGAGATGGCCAAAGAACACGCGGAAGCGTTGTCCCAAGAAGTCGACAAAGTCTCCGATGTACCCAATCAGGCCAAATTGGACGCCAAATTATTAGAATCTGAACTGACCAAGCTGAAGGACAGTGGAGGCCCTCCCCCAAAACCAATGTCAAATGTGAAAAATATTGGAGAGCAAATTCAAGAAGAAACATTGGCAAAAGAAGCAAAAGGACACGCAGTGGATGCAGAAGGATTGGAAGCATCCGTAGATGATGCAACGGGCGAAGAAGGAGCAGAAGCAGCTGGAAAAGAACCAGCCGAAGAGCAACCAGCACAGCAAAAAAAATAGAGACCCGTAACTTCAAATATTTTATAATTTTAAAAATCTGCAATGTCTCAAATGTCCCCATATTTATCACCATAACGACTTGTAATAGCACTGGCACTCGCACCACCCCCGTTGCCCAACTTTCTTCCCGTTGCCAATTTCATTGTTTCTTGTTCTAAAATGCGATTGATCTCTTTGACCGCAGCTTTAATGACAATTTCTGACGTTGCTTCCAAGACCAAATGCAATTTTTCCACCCCGGGTGGTAGTTTCGTACCCGGTGGTACATACGTACCTTTTCCAATCAAAGCCACACCTTTACTGAGTTCTGTAATACTGTATTGCGTATCTTTGTTCATGACTCGGTAGCGTGCATATTGTGGATAATCATTAATGGAAACTTTGCAAGTATAATTTTGTCTGCCTTTGGTATTGTTTGCCAAATGAATCAATGTCCCGTCCATCGGATCAAAACCTGGGTTGTTGGACGACGAAGAGGAAGAGGAGGAGGAGGAAGTAGTGTCAATGGCCACCCCCGCATCGGCAAAGGCTTTGGCTTGGATAGCTTTGGCCAACAGGGCGCCCGCGGTTTGTTTTTCTTCCGTAGTTTTAGCATTGTTCATGGATCGTTGTGCTCGTTTGACTTCGTACTCGGCTCTTTTCTTGGGGTCTTTCATCGTTTGCTGTTTTTTTTGAGCAAACTTTTCGTACCCCAACAAGGCCGCTTTTTCGGCCAGCACAGCTTTTCTTTCCTCCTCGTTCAATTGACCCGTTTCCACCGCAAATTGCAATCTCTCCAATTTATTGTTTCTTTGATCGACGGTCAATTCCGAGGGATCAAATTTGTATCCCTTGACCGTTTTGTACTGGTTGGTGGGTCGTCGTGCTTCCCCAGCAATGACTTTTTCATTAAATGCATTGGCCATTTCTTTCAAAGCGGTCGGTATTTCTTTGCCCGCATCTTTCAATGCTTTGACCAAATCGGGTGAAAATTGTTCCTCGTTGGGTGTGATAAAAGTCCAAGCCGTACCTTTTTTACCCGCTCGACCTGTACGTCCAACACGATGCACATAATCTTCCAAATGATTGGGGCTGCGGCAAAGGGAAGAGAAAAGGCAAAGAGAAAAAGAAAAAAGAAAGATCACGCACACAACAATGAAAAAAAGAGAACAGGGTCAACATTGGTCAACATTGGTCAACAGGTCAACATTGGTCAACAGGTCAACATTGTTCAATATTTGATTTGCTCATCTAAACAAATATTGAAGAAAAGAACATTCACAGGCCACAATTTGTCCGACTTACGAAGTATAATTGACCACTAAATTCAATCCGTCGACGTCCAACCCACGACCAGCCAACGAAGTCGCAACCATCACAGTTCGTACTTTGTTTTTAAAGTCATCGATGGAATGACGTCGATCCAATTGATCTTTGCCACTGTGCAAAGACAAACATTGATACCCCATTTTGGTCAACTCCGTATAAATATGATCGCATCTTTTTTGGGAATCTACAAAAATCAAAATACCACCTTTTGAATGGTATTCCCCCATTAATTTCAACAAGCGACGAAATCTGTTTTCGGGCATAATGACTTCCACACGATGGTCAATGGTCGAAGCCGCGACGGAACGACCACCCACCACAATTTCAATGGGTGCACGCAATACTTTTCTGGCTAACGCTTCGACTTTACGTGGAAAAGTAGCACTGAACAAGACCGTTTGACGATCGGGTCGAGTACTGTTCATAATCATGGTGATTTGGGGTTCAAAACCCTGATTAAAGAAAAGAAAACGGCAAAAAGTAAAAAAAAACACAACAAGAAAATGTTTAGCACAACGTCTATTTCCTTGCTCAATGAGTGGTGGTTGTTTTTTCCATTGCCAAAAAACAACCACCAACCACCAACCACCAACACGTTCTTTCTGTCTTACCATGTCAAACATACGATCGGCTTCATCCAACACCACAAAAGTAACACGCCGCATGGAGACCAATTTACCACTATTCATGCACAGCAAATCAATCATTCGACCGGGCGTGCAGACGACCAATTGACTTCCACGTTTTAAACTATCGATTTGTTCACGCACAGCAGCACCACCATACACACAAGTGGTGGTGATGCCCAATGGTTTGCACAATTTTTTAGCTTCGGCATGAATTTGTATGGCCAATTCTCGTGCTGGGGCCATGACAATGGCAATGGGTCCTTCTCGTTCGTTGGTTTGCAAAGGTGGTTGGTCTAAAATGTGACGAACCATGGGTGCTAAAAAGGCCAACGTTTTCCCACTGCCTGTTTTAGCAATGCCAATCACATCCCTTCCACTCAAGATGGTTGGCAATGCTTGACGTTGAATTGGAAAGGGCGCCAACCACCCCAAACCCTTCAATGTAGTGACCGTGCGTTCGGCCATACCCGCATCGTCCCAGGTTTCAATGGGACGCGGGCAATTTTTACCCCGCACAGCAATTTCCAATTTTTTTCGTAATTTTGCCACTGCTTCGGTGGTTAAATTTTGAATTTTGGTGGGTTCGGTGTAAAATCTTTTACGAAATTGAAAGGAACGCCAAAAGTCACTGTAATCAATGGGTTTCAATTCTCTTTTTTGGTATCGTTCGTTCAACATGTCAAGCGCTGACTTTTTAGTCGTGGTAGTGGAAGAGGAAGACACAATTTCATCGTCCCAATCCATTCGTGAGGAGGAGGAGGAAGAAGAGGAAGAAGAGGAAGAATCATCCTTTTCTTTCAGGGCTTGCAAGAAGGATTGACGGTAATCTTCGGAAGCAACATCCACGTCTCCTTTTTGTTGCGTTGATGTGGTGGTGGTGGTGGCGGCAGTCGTGGTTTCACCAGTCGTGGAGGAAGAGGAGGAGGAAGAAGAGGAAGAGGAAGAGGACGACGACGAGGAGGAGGAGGAGGTGGAAGAGGAGGAAGAAGAAGAAGAAGCTGTATCGCCTTCTACCATAATGTCGGCCATCGTAATAGAAGTACTCGCTCCACTATTGATCAAGTAAGTATTCAATGTGTCTTTTTCATTTCTGTTCACTTTGTTCATTCTCTTCTCTTTTTTTGCATCATTGAATGTTCCTGTCAAAAAGGCCAATGGATCATGAAATTTTGATTTTTTTTTCGTTTCTTTCGCAGGAGTTGAGGACTTGGTCGTCGGTATTGCGGAGATGGGTACGCTGCCAAACAAACCAGCTGTCTTGGTCTTCTTTTTTCTTTTCTTGTTGTTGAAAGCAAAACCTATTGGTACCGGTGGCACAGGTTTCTTTGCTGTTGTAACTTTTGGTGAAGGTTTGGTAGCAGGTTTGGCAGCAGGTTTGGCAGCTGGTTTGGCAGCTGGTTTGGTACTGGTAGGTTCGACAGGTATGGAGGGTTTGGACGACAAAGCTGCTTCAGACGGTGATTTTGATGGTGATGGAGCTTCACCACGTGAGTTTGAGTGGCTTCTTCTGTCATTCGACCTGGAATGCGAAGAACTTCGACCTCGCGACTTTGAGTGGCTTCGTCGGTCATTCGATCTGGATGCCGAATGACTTCTTCTGTCTCTGGAACGTGATCTTCCATCTCTGTGGGAGGACCTGTCGCGAGATCTGTCGCGAGATCTGTC
>Ga0115007_10001456_pt1 | contig 15226 bp, 17 predicted proteins | sample ArcOceMetagenome_2_FD_87166 | JGI IMG/M metagenome (GOLD analysis project Ga0115007, IMG submission 87166) | Marine eukaryotic phytoplankton communities from Arctic Ocean - Arctic Ocean ARC135M Metagenome | ecosystem: Environmental > Aquatic > Marine > Oceanic | place: Arctic Ocean | collected... | reverse complement strand
GCGCGCGAACAGCTGCCCGTGGGACGAGCAGACGTGCCGACACGCTGCGCTGGCCGGTCATTTCGAGGTGCTGCAGTGGGCGCGCGCGCACGGCTGCCCGTGGGACGAAAGGACGTGCGCGTACGCATCGTCGAACGGGCACTTCGAGTTGTTATCTTGGGCTCAGGCGAACGTCGCACCCTAATTCTGAGAAGAAAACACTAGTTTACGGTACATACTCGGCGAAACGCGCCGGCGGGAAGAGCGGAGCTGAGCAGTGCGAGAAAGAGATCGAAGAAATTCCATTCCCAAAAAAAAAAAAGCCAAAACACGAAACCCGAAAGCATCGCGTCACCTTGACTCCCTTCCGACCGACGCGCTGACCGACCGCGTCTCAGAGGCAGTCGAACCGTCGGTTTCGGTGTTCTGGAAACTTTTCCGACCAGCTCCCTGGGTTTTGTTATTGACTGAATGCCCAGTGCGGTGCTTTGAAGTTCCCGGGAATTCCCCAGGATTCTCCAAATTTTGCTCCTCCGCGAAGGGAAAGACTCCCACCGCACGTTTTCGCGAATTTCCCCACCGCTTGGCGAACTTTTTCTTGGAGACGCGACGCGAAAAGCGACGATCGGCCGACTTGACGCGCCCACTTTTGGTTCCGCATTCCCCACCCGCAAACGATGGCCGCTATCACCATCTCCGCCCCTTTCGTGGCCCGGGCGCCCGTCGCGATCCGCCGCACGCGCGTCGCCGCTCGCGCCGCCGTCGCGCCCGCCGTTTCCACCTCCCAGGTGACTTTCGGCGCGCGCAAGATGATGTCCGGTGTTTCCGTGCAGGCGGCCCGCAAGCCTCTGCAGACCGCCGCCGGCCGCAAGTCCGTGGTTACGTAAGTCGGCGACCTGCAATACCGCCCGAATTTCAATCCCTCGCGCGCGTCACCACCGAAACTCGCCGTCCCTGAAGCGCGCGCGTGCGTGGGACGTACCTTGCGAACGCCACGACGCCCGCGCGCGCGGACCATGGACGGAGGGTTTTGCCCGCGAAACCGCACCAACCGTCGTTTGTCGCGTCGCAGCAGAAAACGACACGTGAGCAAACAGTCCAAATGCGTCTGGACAGGCGATGGCACCAAAAAACTAACCTTTCCCTTTTTTTCAATTCAAACACAGCTCCGCGAGCGGCGTCACGAAAGCGGCGCCCGGTGAAGACAAGATGGTCTTCGGTTTGAAGCTCCCGGACAACGAATCCCTCACGTTCCTTATTCTGGCGGGCGGTTCCCTTGGGTCCGCGTTGGGGTTCGCGGCGCTGCAGGAGGGAGTGTTCCGCATCCCGGGGTTCAAATTCAGCGCGTGGATGACCGTGCTCACGACGTTCACGTATTTCCTGTGCGGCGCGCTTGAAATGAAGCTCACGAACGACACCAGGAAGGCCTCGTGGAAGAACTACGGCATCCTGTCCGTGTACACCTACGGAGGCATGGCCATGACCAACTACGCGCTTTCGTACCTGAACTACGCCACGCGCATTGTGTTCAAAAGCGCCAAGATCGTCCCCGTCATGGCCTTCTCCGTTTTGATCGTGGGCAAGAAGTACAGCTGGAAGGAATGGCTCTCCGCCGCGATTCTGGTGGCTGGTATCGTGCTTTTCACCCTCGGTGACGTCGCCTCGTCACCCGCGTTCCAGCCCATCGGCGTGGCGCTCATCGGCGGTGCCCTGTGCGTGGACGCCATCTGTGCGAACTTCGAAGAGAAGAACTTTTTCCGGTGCGAAAACCCTTCCACCACGCAGGAAGTGCTTTGCTTCGCGTCCCTCATCGGCACGTTCTACGGCTTGATTCCCTTCATCGCGTCAGGCGGCGCCGGGCCCGCCATCGCGTTCTCCATGGCCAACACCCAGGTCGTCCCCATGATCATGGGCTTCTCGGTCATGGGCTACTCGTCCGTCTCCTTCATCCTTTCCCTGATCAAGTACTACGGCGCCACCGAAGCGGAGATCATCAAGTCCCTGAGGAAGGTGCTGTCCATCGTGATCTCCTTCGTGTTGTTCCCCAAGGCGCTGAACTGGAAGTACATCGTTGGTTTCCTCGCCGTGCTAGTGTCCACTGCGTACACGTTCTACCTGAAGGGCGAGAAGAACAAGGCCAAGGCGGCGGCGAAGGCGGTGACGGGGGAGAAGTAAAAGTTGAACGTGGAGTCGATTGTGAAGAGTCTGAAAAACAGGTTCCTTTTCACAACAAGTGTTCACAACAACTCGAAACGAAGAGAGAAGGAAACGCGACATCCCTGGCGGCCCAGTGCCCGGCCGGTCCTTAGCAAATAGTGCGAGCGCCATTGCCTGCTCTTCTAATATTAACAACCGCGAAGTTAACGCATCACACGCGAAAGTAAAGTCGGTCGTATCCTTCAAAGTCAAGCGCGCAAAGTACGTCATTCAAGTCTTATGCTTTCAGTTTAATTCTCAGTTTGTATAAAAAAGTTTTGCGAGCTAAGGGTTCGCCCTCGTCGTCGGTCTCTCCGCGCGTTCAAGTTTTTGTCCCCCGCCGCCGCGTTCTTTTCATGCGGTACCGTGTGTTGTTGCTACGCGCGCTCAATACGAACGCGCGACAAAATGTCTTTCGTGTGGTGTTTGGTTAATTTAAGCCTAAGCCGCCGAGAGCTTGGCTTGCTCGGCGTCGAAATCCACGGGGGTTGATTCGAAGGCCTGGAACAGCACCACGGAGATAGCTTGGAAGAACGCGATGGGCAGGAAGAGGGACAGGGCCCAGTTCCCACCGGTGGCGTTGAAGAAGTACCCGGTGAAGAACGTGGAGAGCGTCGAGGCGATGGCGGCGGCGGTGTTAGTGGTGCCGAGCATGATGGACGCGTACTTGGGAGACAGGTCCTGGTGGCCGCAGAACAACCCGGTGCGCACCCACGCGCCCATGCCGAAGCAGATGGTTAGGAGGGTCATGACCGCGGCGATGGTGGTTTTGGTGACCGCTTCGGGGGGGGTGCTGTTGATCACCCACGCCACGCCGGTGAGGCACACGGCGCCGCCGCCGAAGCACAGGGTCTGGGACATTCGGCGGACGTCCGTGCGCGACATGCCGTTTTTCTCCAGCTTCTCCGCGGTGGGCGCCACGATCGTGGTCACCGCGACGGTGGCGAGATAGGGCAGAATAGACAGGAAGGAACTCTTGCTCAGCGTAACATTAAGCGCCGAGGAAAGGAACGAAGGCAACCACGCCAACAACCCGTACGAGAAGTAGTTCCACGTGAAGTGCGCCGCGGTGAGCGCCCAGAAGGATTTGTTTCTGCGATGAGGAAAAGAAAGTGTCAGTCGGAGAGTCTCGAGTATAGGTTCTTGTAAACTGACACAGTACACAGTACTGTGTCAATTTACCACAGTTCGCGGTAAACGTTTCCCGTAGGAAGTACGTTACTAGCACTTCCTTTGAATGAAACGGGTGTGGACGTCACGAACGGGGCGGTAATCGTTGTGCCTGGATTTGGGAAACCCCCAACACAAGACGTACCTGAAAAACGCGCCCCACGGGATGGGGGGTTGTTTGATTCCCGCCGCTTCGTCGGCTTCACGCTTTTCTTTTTCCACCGCCATCTCTCTGCGGTCGGTGGAGGTGTCCCGCATGTACACGGCGAACCACCAGGTTCCCCAGATGAAACCCAGCATGCCGAACAGGTAGAACACGGCGGCCCATCCACCCAGGTACAGGATGATGGGGGGCGCGATGATCAACCCGCTTAGGGAGCCGACGTCCAGGCCGCCGAAGGTCGCGGTGACAGCTTTTGATCGCTGGGACGGGGGGATGCCCCGGGCCAACACGCCAGTCGCCGCGGAAGGCGCCACACCTTCACCAAGACCGACAAGGAAACGCGAAGCAAGCAACGCGGTGAACGAGAACTGCGCGCACAAAGGCGCGATGAGGGTTCCGAACGACCACAACATCACCCCCGCGAAGAGCACGATTTTGCCCCCGTACTTCTGCGCCAACCACCCGCCAGGGATCTGCGTGAACGCGTAGCCCCAGAAGAACGCGCTTTGTACTAGCCCCTTTTCGATGCTGGTCCACCCGAAGCTCGCGGCCATCGGTACAATGGCGACGGACATGTTCACCTTGTCAAGGTTGCAAAGCACGAACGCGACGAACAAGGCGAACACCATCCCCCAGCGCTTCTTCTGGCCTTGTTCGGTCATGTCGAAGCGCACGTCCTCGGCGACGGTGTCCTGCTCCACGGGGCCGCCGCCGCCAGCGTTTGCGACGACGGAAACCGCGCGCTTCGCGGGGGCGGGCGCCAGCGCCGGGACGGGCGACGTGAGGGAAAGAACCCCCGATAATGATTTGATCGCGCCAACCTTGGACGCGACGAATCCGCCGGCGCTGATCTGTCTTGCCGGGAACGCGCTGCAGCGCACGGCGCGAGTGGTGCGACGCGTGGAGACGCGCGCACCGGTGAAAACGCGCGCGTTGGCAAGCGCGGACATCACGGACGCCATTGTTGCGCGACCGCTTGGGTAGGGCTGTGTGTACAAGTGGCGGGCGCGCGTGCGGATCGCCGCTGACGCCGATGCGCCATTTTGCTTGGTTTCAAAAACCGCGGTAAACCCTGAATAACGTTTCATTGGGCCGCGTTTTGCATTACGTGGGGGTGATTTAAGGTGGACCTCGACGCTTTTCAGCGAAGCGTCGTTGTAGGAGGGCGCACACGGTGCCACGTCACAAATATGCCAATTGCGGGTGGGTCAAAAGGCCGACTTCGCCGGAAAAACAAAAACAGAAAAAAAAAAACAGACAGCGAGGTGAAAACGCTTTTCTCGGAAGCCTCGCCTAGCTAGAGCCTCGCCGCACAACGACACGCACACGACACGCACGCGACACCCTCCACTTTTCCAACGCGATGGCCGGTAAGAAAGCTTGCACGCGAAAGAAAGGAAAATGCGAGCGCCGCGATGCTAACGCGGCCAACACGGCAATGGCGGGCGAGGCCATCCCCGGCCTTCCCGACCACCTCGTCGTCGAGCACATTCTGAGATCTGAGTATTTCGACGACCCCGCCGATCTCGCACGGCTCCCAACGGTGAGCAGCGCGATGCGCGACGCGGTGGCAGAAACGGGGCTGCACTTTGAGGAGCTTAGTGAACATGAAGCCGTGGAGCTCGGATGTGTAAGCGCGGTGCAGCGCCTGCGACGGCAAGGTCGCCTGTCGCGTCAAAAATCCCTTTGTGCGGCAGCGGCGAGGGGTGGGCATCTCGAGAAGTTGCAGGCGTTGCGCGCGGACGGCTGGCCGTGGGATGAGGGGACGTGGATGTATGCGGCAAGGGGCGGATATCTCGACTTGCTACAGTATTTGCACGCGAGCGGCTGCCCGTGGCACGCAAGCACGTGTATGTTTGCGGCGAAGGGTGGGCATCTGAGGTACTGCAGTGGGCTCGCGCGAACGGCTGCCCGTGGGACATAACCACGTGCGGGTATGCGGCGTTAGGTGGGCATCTCGAGGTGCTGCAGTGGGCGCGCGTGAACAGCGCACCGTGGAACGAGTACACGTGCTACTACGCGGCGAAGGGCGGGCATCTCAAGGTGCTGCAGTGGGCGCGCGTGAACGGCTGCCCGTGGGACTGGGAGACGTGCACGATGGCGGCGGAGGGCGGGCACCTCGAGGTGCTGCAGTGGGCGCGCGCGAACTGCTGCCCGTGCAACAAGTTTACGTGCGAGTGGGCGGCGGGGCACGGGCATCTCGAGGTGCTGCAGTGGGCGCGCGCGAACGGCCGCCCGTGGGACGGGAATACGCTCATTGCAGCGAGGACTAAGGGTCATCTGGAGTTGGTAACGTGGTCGCCCTGAACAGTAGTGAGACTTTTTCGCACACACTCATCCACAACAATCCTATAGGATATCTACGTCGACGCTACCCATCGGAAGCGTTTCAAACCCCAATAAGTTTGTTCGTCAGACGCTCTACACAGTTGATTAGATTACACTACCACTCCGACTAAAACTGATTACACCGCCGCTCCGAAGAAACGTCACCTACCACTCCGTCAATCGCGCTTCCCCCCCCCCTTTTCGAAAAACGTGGGTACCCGTTTTCAGTGCGACACCCTTCGCGGACACATCCGCACGCGCAGTCGGCGCTTTCTTCGGTGCCTTCACAGTTTCCGTACCCCGACTCGCGCCGACGCCGACGCCCCCGTCCCGGTTCCTGCCGCGCAGTCTTCCAATTGCGTTTTCCTTTTTCTCTCGGTTCGCCGTTTTGTGTTTTTCCTCATGCACCAACCTCCGCAGCTCCTGAACCAAGTCCTTCGCTTCCTGTTCCGCGAGCGCGAGCGCGAGCTCACGCGCGTCCTCACCCTCCTCTTGTCGTACTCGGCGCTTGTCGTCCATAAGCAAACGGCGCTGCGAGCTCAAGTTTTCGATTGACGCTTTTAAGTTTAAGTTTTCGCCCTGCACTGCCTTCAGCTCGCGAAGCAAATCGAGCACCAAAGAGGGAGATACCTCGCCCGCGGCCGCGGCCGCGACCGCGGCACGGTGGCGCTGGCCTCCAGTTTCCCACCGCATGTCGTCCGATAAAAGCGCACCAAGTGGCGACACACGCGAGGCACCGGGAAGCGACTTGAGTAACGAAGGCACGTCGCGCACTCTTGTTCGTGTTGGCATCCCTTCCGTCCACACCGGCGTGTCCGGTCCCACTTCGCCGCTCACCCACAGCGATTTAAGCCTCGCCAGCGTCGCTGCCATCTGCGAGGCGGAAGATGCGGAAGAGGGTGGAACACGAAAAGGGGTCAGCGGAAAGGCGCGGAGGTGCTGGTGGGATCCCAGCCGCGAGCCGAAGGGCAAAAAATAACGGGCGTGGGCGTGGGAAAGGCACGCACCGGTCGCTCATCCCCGTGAAACCATCGACAACTTTCTGGGTCCACTACCCACGGCTGCTGGTCACCCACTTCCATGCGGCGACACAGCGCGCGCGCGCGCGACGGAAGTGAAAGACGACACTCCGCGGACCGATTGGAAGGACTGTTCATTCATTTGTTTGGCGACACGCGACAGGTGTTCCAAAAAGTTACTCGAGTACCAGGTACAATGCTTGTATACAAAATCAGGTAGCTAATCGAAGTCTGCTCGTTCAAACGCGTCCACGTCTTCGTACGCGTCATTTCGTCGATCCCACGTATCGATGGTGAACCCGTTCCGGACGTACGTGACGAACCGCGCCAAGCGGTCGCCAACCGACTGTTCGCCGGCCGCGCCGCGCGCGACGGCGACCGCGCCGCCGCCGACGGCGACGAGCAGCGCTACCACGAAAGCGAGCGTCCACCACCCAGTCGCGCCGCCGTCGTCGTTATCTCCGCTAATCGCATTCGCGTTCGACCGTACCGTGGCCGGGTCGCACGTTTCCGATAGTCTTTTTGGTGACAATAGGTCACCTGAGTCCGCGGCGCACCGAAAAACGCAACTAAGGTCCTTGTCCTGGTCCACGTGAAACAAATCGGATTCGCACTCGTCGACGACGCACTTTTTTTCACCAGTTTCCCCAGACCCCTCCGCCGCCCGCGCCGGCGAAACACACAAAATCTCGTCGCACCCGGTTGCCCTCCGCTTGCCGCCCTGGCACCCTCTGAAGCACGTCGCGTGGTCGCCCCCGTCTGTGCCAGGCGGCAGTTTAATAAACGACCCGTCCGGACAGCTCGGGAACGCGCAGTCGCTGGCGGTCCACCCGGCGTGGCAGTCGCAGGTTGCGAAGTTCGGGTCGCTCGCGTCGTTCGCGCGACACGCGCCGTGCCCGCTGCACTCCAACTCGTTCACGGAAGGACACACGCCGTGTTTCCGAAAGGACACGGTATACCGCATGGGCTCCACCCTCTCCGGGTTGTACACAGCCGCGTTCCACACGCCCGTCGCAAACTGCGCGGCGCACAGTTCGATTTTGTACTCGACGTCGAATTCGTCGAGGGTGACTTTGAAGGCGTAGTCGGTGATTGATGGGAACTGGTTCCGGCCGTTGTCGTCGCCTATAAGTCCTTTCTTCAACAAAAGAGCCGGTTTCTCTTCCCAGTCGTACATCAAATTTTCCTTTGAAAACGACGCGGACAGCACGAGTTCGATTTGCCGTTTGCTTTCCCTCAAATCCATCACGGGCAGGGCGAAGTAATCGTACTCCGCGGACGCCAAGGTTCCGTTGACGCGGAACGACGCGGCGCCGTTTTCGTCCTCGTCGCCGCCCGGCAGCCAGTTGGAAAACTCCTCGCTGCAGTCATTTTTCAAATACGGGTTCCCGTTCCGGTCCAAATCGCAGTGGCAAACACGAGTGCCGTTAGCAGCCACGACGCACGTCCCCCGGTCACTGCAGTTCATGGGGCAGTCGAACACGTCGAAGGACACCGTGAAAGAAGCGTCCGTCCCGCCGGACGCGAACACACCGGCGTACCTGTGATTGTAAAAAAAAGTGTCAGTCGGGACCGTGACTCGTGTGAGTAAACAGTCGGCCGGATTCGGGCCGAACAGTAAGAGTAATCGGGCCGAACATCGCACTTGTGATGTACGTAGTGCACTTCCTTTTAATGCGTAGTGTACTGAAACAGTCAGGTAGGGTCCGTAAACAGTCGTCCGGGATTTGGGAAACCCCAATACGTACCAGGTTCCCGGCTGGTAAATCTCGTCCCCCTCCGTGAGCGTTACTAAAACGCTCGCGTCCGCGCCGGTCACGAAATCCTGTGGCAAGTCGTAGTGCCCCCAGTGGTTCGTGGGGACGGTTTCGTGCCTTACGTACAGAGAGGCGTAGTTTTTTTCCCAACTTCCAGCCGAAATTTCTTTGTTCATAGAGATCACGACTTGGTGGTCGTTGGCGGGATCGACGTCAAACTTGTAAAAACGCCACCGGCCGGGTGACAGCGTTTGATTGTGAAAAACTTTGCCCCGAGATTGGGAATCAGCACCGACACCCAAATCCACAAAGTCGATTCGCGCAGCACACGCGCCGAAACCGAGTTGAGTGGAGGAGTACATCCCGGAGTTCGCGTAATCGCCGTCGCCGTCGGACGGCGGAACGAAGGTGTGGTCGTCGTACGCGGCGCACTCGCACGTTCCAGTGGCCGCGTCGCACCGGCCCGCGGGCTGGGTATCGGCAGGCGTGGTGACGGAACACTCCAGAAGCTTCACCGCCGCATGGTGATTACTGACGTTACGTACGTCTTCCTCGTTCGCAAACGAACTAGGGCACGTGGAGAACGCGGCGGTCAGGGTGTACTTTGGAGTTTTGCCGGAAAAGTGTCAGTGTTGTATGGTCAAACAGTCGTTGTATTTGGGAAACGCAAGACGTACCTCCGTCGCGACGGCGCCGTACGCCTGGACGCATATGAACACCGACGACGTGTTTTTTATCTCGCCTCCGCCCAGCTCACCTCTTGCCACCTGCACGTCCACGACCTGGTGCGACGCGGAGGACACCTCATGGAAGTCGTACGCGCTCGTCTCGGTTTTGGGGTACGCAGCACGAGAGGTCGGGTCGAAAAACAAACCGTGCACGTCGGGGTCGCCCGCGTCCATCGCGGCGTGCTGCAGCGCGACGGATAAAAATCGCCATCCCCCGTTTTCGGGAAGCGGCACCGGGAAGAAGTAACACCGCCACTGCCCGCCGCTCAACTCGCCCGTGAGTCTGGCCGGTGCGCTAACCGTGGGCGTGGCCACGCCAACGGTTTGGATCTCGCACGAATCTCCGGTGAAACCAGACGCCCCAGGGGACGGCGTGGGGGTGTCGCACACGCATTTACCACCGCTCTCGTCGTACACGCCGTGGCCGGAGCAGTCGTCCGCGAACGCGGGCGCGACCGCGAGAAGTGCGAGGAGCGACGCGAACACGCGCGCGCGCGGCGCCACACGCATGGCGCCACACGCTTGCGGGCCGGTCTCCACGCGCGAGACGGGTGTGGGGTACCGGAGGTAACAAGCTAGAGTGTTCTTTTTCAGGGGTCTTCGGAGGTTGCATGCAGCTGGTCGAGTTGATCGAGTGTTTTCGATCGACCTGACCGACGGTTTATTTCCATCGTCGGGTTCGATAGGTGGTGTTGGTCAACCTTGAACTCCAAAAGCAGAAGAACGGTGTTTGCCGTCCAGTTTTCGAACTCGCCTCATACATACCAGAAGTTGCCGTTCTCGATCGGCCCCGCGGCTGCGTTGTCACTCGCTGCGGCGCACTTGCTGCTACGCGTACCCGGCAAAGCCCGGCAAAGCCCGCCCAAGCACGATGACGAACCCCCCGTCCGGCGATGTGTACCAGGCCAAGAACGTGTTGATCACTGGCGGCGCCGGTTTCATCGCGTCTCATGTGGCGATCTTGTTCGCCACGAAGTACCCGCAGTACAAGATCGTGGTGGTTGATAAGTTGGATTACTGCGCGAACTTGAACAACCTACGACCGGTGGCGGGTTTGATGAACTTCAAGTTCGTCAAAGGCGACATCGGGTCCGCTGATTTGATGTCCTACGTCATGCGCACGGAGCATATTGACACCGTGATGCACTTCGGTAAGGGCCTTTCCCATTCACCACATCATTCCACCCCGTTTCGCAGCTTGTAAAGCTTCATGTTCGCCTGGACGTACGGGGCTCCCTGATTGCCCAACAACCGAAGACTGACCCTTTCTTTTTCGCAATCAGCCGCACAGACGCACGTGGATAACTCGTTTGGTAATTCGTTCGAGTTCACCGAGAACAACATCAGAGGGACGCACGTGTTGCTTGAAACGATCAAGACCTTGGGGACCATCAAACGGTTTCTGCACGTCAGCACGGACGAGGTGTACGGCGAATCTTCGTACGAAAACAACGAAGCCAACGTGGAGAGCCTGTCCCTTCTGGAACCCACGAACCCTTACAGCGCCACGAAAGCGGGCGCGGAGATGCTGGTGATGGCGTACGGCCGGTCCTACAACCTGCCGTACGTCATCACGCGTGGGAACAACGTGTACGGGCCGCACCAGTACCCGGAAAAAGCCATTCCCAAGTTCATCATGCTCGCGCGGAACGGGATGAAGATACCGATTCACGGCGACGGCCTCGCGACCCGGAGCTACATGCACGTCTCAGATGCGGCTTCCGCGTTCGACGCTATTCTTCACAAAGGCGAAACCAAAGGCGTGTACAACATCGGCGCGCACGAGGAAAGGACCGTGCTTTCCGTCGCGGAGGACATCGGCAAGTCCCTTGGGAAAGACATCTCGAAAACCGTCACGCACGTCACGGACCGCAAGTTCAACGACCGCAGGTATTTCATCGATTGCAGTAAGTTGCTAGCCCTAGGGTGGACGCAACAAGTATCCTGGGAAGACGGCCTTAAAGAAACCATCGAGTGGTACACCAAGAACGACGACCAAAGCGGGTACTGGGGCAACCTTTCGGGCGCTTTGGTGGCGCACCCCACGGGGGGCAAACCTAACTTGGTGGGCGAGGTGTACCAAAACCTGGAGGACATGATGGTGAGTATTTCCCACCCAGCACGTCCGCCTCTGCGATTGCCCATACTCGTACCAGAGGGGACGGTTATTACATCTGACTGTTTACGTAATACACATTACGAGAGACTGACACTTTTCTTTTTACAATCAGGCCGCGGACGAAGCGGAGAAGAAACAAACTTCGGCGACGGCGGGGGAGACGACGCCCGTGTTTCTGGTGTACGGCCGCACCGGCTGGATCGGGGGCAAGCTCGGGAAGCTTCTCACGGAACAAGGCCACAAGTGGAGCTACGGCCGCGCGCGGCTTGAAGACAGGCAGGCCGTGATGGACGACATGAAGCGCAGCAAGTGCACGCACGTACGTGTTGGGGCTTTCCCAAATCCAGGCACACTGTTTGATGCCCTGTATGGAGTGCATTTTTGCAAGTCTTACCACTACAATAAAGTGTACCAGAGCCCAAGACGGTTTGCCCACTGTGCATAAATCGCCCAATACAAGACTCAAGACTGACCTTTTTCTTTTCCACTCCAGGTGTTGTGCGCCGCGGGCGTGACCGGCCGGCCGAACGTGGATTGGTGCGAGGACCACAAAACCGAAACCATACGGGCGAACGTGATTGGCATTTTGAACCTGTGCGACGTGGGGTTGCTGAACAACGTGCACGTCACCAACTTCGCGACTGGGTGCATTTACAAGTACGATGAGACACACCAAATTGGCGGGAAGCCGTTCACGGAACAAGACGACCCCAACTTCGGCGGGTCGTTCTACAGCGAAACCAAATCGTACATGGAGATGATGTTGAGGCACTACCCGAACGTGATGCAGTGCCGCGTGCGCATGCCTATTGACGGTGATCTTCAAAACCCCAGAAACTTCATCACCAAGATCGCCAACTACGCCAGGGTGGTGAACATCCCGAACTCGATGACCGTTCTTGAGGAGTTCGTGCCGATGGCCATCGAGGGCGCCATTCGCGGACTCACCGGACCGTTCAACTGGACCAACCCTGGTGCGATTTCGCACAACGAGGTTTTGGAGCTGTACCGTGACTACTGCCACCCCGGGTTCACGTGGGAGAACTTCACGGAAGAGGAACAAGCGGAGGTCATCAAAGCACCCCGCTCGAACAACACCATGTGCGGCGACAAAATTAAGGCCGCATTCCCGCAAGTTTTAGGAATCAAAGAGAGCATCATCAAGTACGTCATGGAACCGAACAAAGCGGCGGGGATCAGGGCGCCGATCAAACGGGAAATCAAGTAAGCGGGTGTAGAGACCGCGGGGCCGTGTGCATAATGAATCGAGGAAGTAATACGGCTGCGCTCGTCTCTCTTTCTCTGCTATGTCTTTGCTCTTTCTTGATCTCACTCAATCCTCAACTTTTTTCCTCTTTTCCGCCTTGTGGCGATTCTTTCGGTGAGACGACACGTCAGCCTCTCGTGGAAAGAGTCACACATCGTACACCCACCGTCATCACCGGTATCATGTCTTCGTTCGTCCTGTCCGCCTCGCTCGCGCGCGCGGACACCGCCGGGTTTCTCCGCGGCGGTGCCCTGCGCACCCGCGTCGGCGTCCCACCCGCTAAACCCCGCGCCGGTCCCGTGCAAACAAAGGCTTTCTTCGGGGGTGGTGCCCCGAAAAGCAACGGCGCCGCGATGGTGTGCATCGACTGCGGTACGTCATTCCCTTTCCCGCAGTGCCTAGGCGGCTGTCAACGCAAGCGCGGGCGAGATGCCAATAAAGCACATCCCTAGCCCTCACGATGTCTCTCTGACCCCGGCGCCTTCCTTCCACACGCAGGCTACGTGTACCGCGGCGGCGATTTTGATGGACTTCCCAAAGACTGGTCTTGCCCGCCCTGCGGCGTGGGGAAGAACCGGTTCAAAGTGTACGTGGAAGGCACCGCGTACGACCAGATGGCCGCGGAGAAAAAGGCGAACAAGGCTGCGATGGCGTCTAAAAAGGCAGGCGGGCCGAGCAAGCGAGAGTTGCTGAAACAAAAGATGCTGGAGGAACAGGCGGAGATGGATGCGAAGAAAGGGAAAGGCTTTTTCGGACGGTGAACGATTTACCGGGTAACGAGTGAGACGAGAGATGTCAGAGTAGATGGCAGAGTAGAGGCAATGACTACTTCCCCTAGTCAGAGGGTGCAAACGGTACCCCAACAGAACATACGAAGTAGGTAGACTATGAGCGTCGTGTGTGGTGTGAAGACCATGGTCGTGTGTAGTATTAAGCCCGCGATCGCGCGTAGTATTAACAACCGCGTACGAAACCGTTACAATTTACTCAAGCACCTTCGCAACGACGCCGGCGCCGACGGTGCGGCCGCCTTCGCGCAGCGCGAACCTCAAACCTTGTTCCAGCGCGATTGGTGTGATCAACTCGAAGGTTGCGGTGACATTGTCCCCGGGCATGACCATTTCCGTGCCTTCGGGGAGGATGATGTTCCCCGTGATATCGGCGGTGCGCATGAAGAACTGCGGGCGGTAGTTGCTGAAAAACGGCGTGTGTCTGCCGCCTTCGTCTTTGTTCAACACGTAGATTTCGGCTGGTACGAGTAACGCCGTGAGTGTCAGTCGGTCGTGCTATGTATATCCGGTATTGGAAAAGGGCCGGCCTTGTACTCCACGTACTCCACGGTATACGTAAACAGGGAGGGGTAATATCGGGACGGCGGAGCGCGGTGATTGGGAAAGTTCCGTCCGTACCTTCAAACTTTTTATGCGCCACGATGGACCCCGGTTTGCACAACACCTGGCCGCGTTGCACTTGGTCGCGTTTCAACCCTCGGAGCAGTAACCCGCAGTTGTCCCCAGCCTGGCCTTCGTTCAGGGATTTCTTGAACATCTCAACCCCAGTCACCGTGGTTTTCTGCGTCGGCGCGATGCCCACGAGCTCCACGTCCTCGCCGGCTTTCACGATGCCTTGTTCGATCCGCCCGGTCGCGACCGTTCCTCGGCCTTGAATGGAAAACACATCCTCCACGGGCATCGAGAAGGGCAGGTCGAGTTTCCGTTTCGGAGCCGGGATGTGTTCGTCGCAGGCTTTCATGAGCTCAAGAATAGCGTCCTTGCCGATCTTGTCGTTGGTGCCTTTCAGCGCGTGCAGGGCGCTGCCCCTGATGATGGGAATGTCGTCGCCGGGGTACTTGTAGTACGTCAGCAGCTCGCGCAGTTCCATCTCCACTAAATCAATAAGCTCCTCGTCATCCACCATGTCGACTTTGTTCAGAAAGCACACCAGGGAAGGCACCCCCACTTGTCGCGCCAGCAAGATGTGCTCCCTGGTTTGAGGCATCGGGCCGTCCGTCGCGGCGACGACCAAGATCCCGCCATCCATCTGCGCCGCGCCGGTGATCATGTTCTTCACGTAATCGGCGTGTCCAGGGCAATCCACGTGCGCGTAGTGTCTTTTTTCGGTTTCGTACTCCACGTGCGCCGTGCTTATGGTTATGCCTCGTGCTTTTTCTTCAGGGGCTTTGTCGATCTGATCAAAAGGGATGGCGGTGGCGCCACCCAGCTCCGCCAGGACTTTCGTGATAGCCGCGGTTAACGTGGTTTTCCCATGATCAACATGGCCGATCGTTCCGATGTTCAAGTGTTCCTTTTTACGGCTGTTGATGTCGTAGTTCCGGGTTTGCGATAGTTGCCACGTTGCCGCGGGGATGCCGCGTTGGACGGGGTAACGCGCTCTGTGGGGGGGGGGGGGACGGGGGCGGGGTCAAAAGGGGATGACGAATGCAACCCCGCCGCCGCGGGAAAGAAAGCCCCCGCCCTTCTACTGCGGTCGCCCGTCGTGT
>Ga0115007_10001454_pt1 | contig 15234 bp, 17 predicted proteins | sample ArcOceMetagenome_2_FD_87166 | JGI IMG/M metagenome (GOLD analysis project Ga0115007, IMG submission 87166) | Marine eukaryotic phytoplankton communities from Arctic Ocean - Arctic Ocean ARC135M Metagenome | ecosystem: Environmental > Aquatic > Marine > Oceanic | place: Arctic Ocean | collected... | reverse complement strand
ATTTACAAAAGAAAAAGAATTATTTGAATTAAGAATAAATAAACAGAAGTTCGTACAAGACCATTTATTTGAATCGTTTGTGAAAAAAGCATTCCATCCAGACAGAATAGAAAGAATATTGAATGAACTCGAAGAGGAAGAGCCAGATAGAGATAATATAGAGTATATGGAGGAATGGTTGCTGTAATTGTAAATAATAAATATTTATTTACACCCTTGAAGATTTAAAACCGCACCCTTGATGAATTTATATATTTTTTCTGTAAATAATATAGATGACTAAACATAAGACAGAAGATTATAAAAATTCTGCGGTTAAATATTAAAATGTATATATAAAAAAATATACTAACTTATTGGTAGTATCTTTTTTTTAGTTCTTTTTTTACAGTAAATAAGGGACTCTTTAATTATTATAAGAGTAATTACAAATCCTTAATGGAAACCTATATATCGTTATGGTCTTGTGTTTTTTAAATTTCAATATCATTTTTATATTTTTATAGAGAGTTTAAGTTGTGTTTTTAAAATATCATTATCAACATTTCTAATATGAATACGTTCGTCTTTCCAACATGATATACATTTACTGTTACTTAAATTCCAAACAGGTTCTACTTCAGGAAATATACCATTAAATAATAATTCAGCTCTTTTTTTGTGAAAATCCGATGTAGAAATAATTATGTTAGGTATGTAATCATAATTACTATAAATCCATTGTTTTAAATAAGCAAAATTCTCGGCAGTATTTTCGGCAAGTTGGTCCTGAACGATTTTAATATCAAAGTTCGTTGAGAATATCTCATTCATTTTAAAAGCTTCTGAATTACATGATTCCTTTTCCTTTTTAAAAGCGTCTTTAACTCCTCCGCTCAAATATAGAATCGAAGGATTATCTGAGTTATTGATAAGGTCAATTGTAGAATAAACACGTTCGTTTAATATATTATTATCGTGAGAACCTAATACAATAATAATATTATGATTATTCGCATATGTATAGGTTATATACATTGCTAACAATAATGAAGACAATAATGAAGACAATAGCATTTTTTAAATAATTGATATAGTTTATATAATTAGAATTCTATATCACTATTTTAATAAAAACAAATCAATTTTTTTAAACATTGTAGTATTGAAAATAACCACTAATATCTATATCTATTATTTATTGCTTTATCACCACCTAAATACAGTGACAATCCTTCAATTGGTAATTCATCCCAATTGGTTTCTATTGTTTTTTGTTTTATACCGTTTAGAAATCCTCCTACAAACAACCCCGAACCACCACCTTCTTCATACCATTCATTTTTTATCCAACAATTCGGATACTTTTTCAATAATTCATTTAACCATTCGTAATCTGCTCCCCAAGCACTCCATACACTTAATTGTATTCCATTACACCCTTTATAATGAATAATTAACCCACCTTCAGGTATTTTTTTTTCTTCAAATTCTGTATTAAATAGTACTTCAAGTTCTTTAGATTCTTTTTCATTTTTTTCACATATAAATGTCATATAATTCCAACAATCGTTTGGCATATATTTATCCTAAATATATCAAAATTCTATTTTTTACTTATAGATTTTAATTTTTTAGGGGATTATATATTAGATATTGTAATTATTTAGATTTTCATTTAGTAGTAAGATTTCCATTATAAATAATCAATTGGTTATCAAAATAATATATTATTATTTTATTATTTGAAAAAATTGAAATATAAATATAAAATATTATTATATTTATTATGAATACAAATACAACTATTGATACAAATACAACTATTGATACAAATACAACTATTGATACAGCAGCAGTTAATATTCAAAATATTATAATAAATAAAGGTACTGGAGCAGGTGGTTCTAATACAAATAAAAACGGTCTCCCTTACGAGATTCTCACTGAATTAAATGATAAATATGAAATTATTATTGAAAAAAAATTTCATAATATTATAAAATTTAATAATTGTGATAAAGAATATAAATCATGTAAACAATCAAAACTTTTTAAGTCGATGGATAATGATATAAATAAAAATATTTCAAAAGCACATGGTTGTAAAAATCCAGATGAATGTTATATTGATGAAATAAATAAAAATATATTTATTATTGAAAAAAAATTTCAAAATTGTTCGGGTAGTGTTTGTGAAAAAATTCAAACACCTGATTTTAAAATATGGCAATATAGTCGAACATTCCCTACATATAATATAGTATATATATATTGTCTGTCTGAATGGTTCAAGGCAAACTGTAAAGCAGAAATAGAATATTTAGAAGAAAAAAAAATACCCATCTTTTGGGGTAATAGTTATAGTTACAAAAATGATATTATTGATTTTATTACTAATTATAAATAATTACTTCTGTAGTTATTGATTCTGGATTTTTAGAATTTATTGCTCTTCTAGCAATAATATCTTCTATATTACAATCATTAAAATTATCCAATACTAAGGATACCTTAGAATTACTCATTGTAAATTTAATTTTTTTATTTTTTATCTTTTTTATTTCATCAAATAATGCTATATGACAATCTAAATCAAATCCCTCTACAGTATACTTAACAAATGAGGTTTTAGTTTCAGGAGCATATGGAGGGTCTATATAAACATAATCTCCCTTTTTTATACTTACCATAGAATTACGAAAATCACTACATATAAATTCAACATTCTTTATTAAATCACTAATTACATCTAATTGGTATTTTGTTATAATTGTAGGTGTTTTTTTATAGTGACCATATGGCACATTAAATCCATTCGGTCCTTCACGATAAATTCCTCTGAAACACGTTTTGTTCAAAAACATAAACAATGCCGAATATTCTATAGTCTTTTTATCCATATTATTATATTTATTCCTAATCCAATAATAATAACTTTCTTTTGATGTTTTTGCTTCTTCTATTGTAGATGGTTTTCTATTTATACTATTATGTACTATATTATCATACTCGGTTATATATGTGGTAATATATTCAAACAACTCATTTTTATTTGATTGAATATTCTTATATACGTCTATTAATGATTCATTTAAATCATACGCATATATTTTATTTTTTATAATTATTTTTCCATGCTTTTCAAGAGATAATATAGCTAGTAAAACACTTCCACCTCCCAAAAATATTTCATAATAATTATTCATTTTTCTTGGAAACTTTTCAATTATTTTATTAATTATTTGCGTTTTTCCTCCAACCCATTTTAAGAAAGGTTTTTGTAATTCAATATGATTATCACTCATTGTATTCTGGTATTATCTTAATATAATAATATTTTTCTAAGCATTTATAAATCAATTTTTATTTTTACAGTGTAATTATTTATTTTATATTATTATTATAAATGCTCTCTCTTAATTATAGAATTTTTTTATTTATTATTGGTTGTATTGGTTCAAGACTCCTTTTTACGATTATAGCCAAAAATATCAATGTAAAGTATCTACCTTATTTAGGTTATTTGGCTTTATTACCAGCTATCGGATTTTCTTATATTTATATTACTGGTTCAAGAGATACTGGGTTTGAAGCGGGAGGTAAAATCTGGTGGAATTGTTTACGTCCTCTTCATTCACTTTTATATTTTCTCTTTGCTTATAATGCCATACAAAAACACCAAGATGTTGCTTGGAAATTCTTAGCACTTGATGTTACTATTGGTTTAATTGCCTTTTTAGGTCATCATTTAAACCTAAACCGTTGAATAATTTATTTTAACTATTCAAAGGGTCTAATATAATTTTGTCATTTCTAATGTAAATGAAAAATTATTTGAATTTAAATTAATTATTTCTCCATATTTATTTATCAATGTTATCTTTATTTTTTCAAGACTTACTGGTCCCATATAAACTCTTTCTTTAAATATTTTATCAGACCCATTATCATATATTACATGATTATGTAAATTATTAACTGTTATACGAGCTAATATATTATCACCTATATAACTATTTCCTATAGAAGAAGTTATCGGTTGACATACAGAATTTCTATTATAATCATCTATTGATAAAAATATATAATTATCACGAATACTACCATAAGAAGACTCACTCTCAATTCCACAATTGTAATATAGTGAATTATGAAACGGATCAAATATAATTTGTTTTACTGTATCTGTTTCAACTACTTTATAAAAATATTCTCTAAAACCCATGTACCAACCTACAGTTCTTTGAAACTCTTGTAAATAATTATTTGGTGAATAATTTGTTATATATGGAAAAAAATCTAATTCAAAATAAAAATTTGGAGCATAATATAAATTAGCTGGATCATAAGCAGCATGTGTACTTAACCCTGTAGAATCCGCGATAATATCGTCTTTATCCATTGCACGAATTATTGTTTTTGTAGTATTATCATCTACATCTGCTATTAAATATTCTAATCCACCACCTTCTTTTTTAAATAATAAATTTAGTGTATTTGTAAAATTATCACTCATATAATTTCCAGGAGGAATTATTACTGTAATTGTAATATCTGGTACAGGTACTCCTCCTGTTTGCATGTTATATAAACTTATAGTAAATTCATTACGATTCATTGTATCATTAATTGAATACCATACAATCGGTATATCAACAGAAGATATACGCATAGATACTATATTCGTTTCTGTCTGAAATAAGTCCCACATAAAATTTGAACTACTCGTATTATCATAATTTGTTCTAAATATACTATCAATATTTAATACTTTCTGAATTGTTTTTTTTTCAATCGGATTAAGAATTCCTTGTGGATATGGTGTATTATTTACATTAACTGCTGAAGGATTTTGTGAAATAATTACAGGATTATTTGAATCAATAGTACTAGAAATTATATTATAGTTTGACGTTAAAGCATAATCTTTTAATACTGGAACTGAATCTACAGTTATTTCTGGTGAAAACGGTTCATGTGTTTTTTTTAAATTTATTTTATTTTTTATTTTATTAGCCGCTTTTGTGAATAAATCTATTATGCTTTCATTATGTATATGTGATAATTTAGATGTTATTATATCTAAATGTTCTGATACCTCTATATTCGTAAGCGCATTAATTGGCATATTTATTTTTAGTAATTCTAATAATTCAGATTCATTATAATTATCTATATCTGTATCATAATTATTCATTTTTATTAATATAAATTATAAAATATAAAATATATTTTAAAGTAATTCATATAATAATATATATAATAATGTCACTAATTTCTAGTTCTAATTTAAATTCTAAAAATAATAATTATAATTCAATCTTTAGAAATACTAATAAAATAGTAAATATTACTAATGTTGTTACTAATAATGTTACTAAAAACGTAACAGAAAAAATAGAAAACGAATATTTATTATATGATAATTTATATGATGATGTAGGAAATGATATTAAAAATATTTTAAACGCATTTGTTACTGGTAGTGATGAATTAACAAAATTAATTAATTATGAAAATTATAGTAATTTAGCAGATAATTTACATTCTCATCTAAATGAAAATAATAAAACTTTAGAAGATTTTAGAAAAATTCTTATAGATGCAGTCGAAGGAGCAAAGCATTGTAGTAATAAAATGTTAGAACAAGAATATACATATAACAAATTACTCGATGCGTATAATTCTGTAGTAGGAAATAATACTAAAAAAACTATGCTTTTAGAAGTAGAATCTTCTATGACTATCACTGCAAATGTAAAACCAGAAATATTAGAATATATTCGACTTGGTCATAAAATCGTTGATGAAGATGGCAAAATAATTCCAATTGATATGGATATTTTAGCAGTTATTCGAAATAATTTAGATATAATATAATTTTATTTATTACAATATTTATTACAATATTTATTACAATATTTATTTCAATACTATTTCAATACTATTTCAATACTATTTCAATACTATTTCAATACTATTTCAATTATATTTCAATTATATTTATATATTTACATAATTTATAATGGCTTTAAATCTTTATTTAACAGAACTGGATACATGTAACGACATGAATGATATTGCTACTTTTACTGGTAAAAATTATGACATTATGCCATCTACAGAAGGTACTTTGTATTATCAAACACCTATTGGTAATTGGCAACCAACATTTAGATTTTTTACAGATGGTATTTCTGATATTGCTGATGATGATGTTAAATTATTAACTAATCAAGGTTTAAATTTTATTTCAACCTCTCCTACCAGTTCCTCTGCTAATACTACTGGTTTATATACACCATCTGCTACTTTAAAAAGTGCTGATGATAATTATACAAATTATAAAATTAATGATTCATCAGTAACAATTGGTGATACTACTGACCCTGTATGTAATATTGAATTTCAAGCATCTTTATCTAATGCTATATTTGGTGCACCTGGTTTCATGGATATGATTACAAATGAAAGTGATATGGCTACTAATTTTGGAACTACTATTAATACCTCATCAAATACTATTTCTAATTATTTCGCTACTGCTGGAGGTGCTACATTTGTTGGTGAAATTGATTCATCTACATCTTCAAAGAAATTACAGGTATGTAAGACAATTTTTCAACAAATAATTTATTCTTTTCCTACGCGTTTTACATTAAAATATCAAGCAGCTTTAACATCAAGTACATTTAATGATGGCGTTAATGCATTTGTTACAAGAACTCCTTCTGGTGGCACTCAAACAGATACAACTGCCACAATTGATGTTCGTATGGCTAGTGACAACACTAGTATTGATAATATAAAAACACAATCAACTGACACTGTATTTGTTAAAGGTGACCTTGTTAAAATTTCTCAAGTAGGTCCTGCTTATCGTACGTATAAACCATCTGATAGTACAACTGTAGGTGTTGCTATTGACGATGATTCAGGTACTACAAATTACACTCCTGGCGGAGGTTTTATGTGGAATACTGATTCTACTGCTTTTCAAATTAATTTATTAAGAAATATTCAGGTAGATGCATATGCTAGTCAATCACCACCAGCTGGTTCTGTTGAATATTGGAATGGTGCTCGTACTAGTGCTGTAGATGGAACTGATAATGCTGATGGTAATTGGATTGATCCTGAACAATATGCTCTTTTAATTGATACAAATGGTAATATGAATGTTTATACAAGTGGGAGTGGTGGTAGTGGTACTGTTGTTGTAGAAGAATTTACTCAATGGACCATTACTGGATGGGGACAAACAGTATTGAGAGGAACAATAGATTCAACTGTTGCTGGTAAAACTACATTAGTAGTTAAAGATCGTGAATATAGAAATTTCTCTAGTGATATTGAGGCTAATTCTCAAGAATCTTTTACAGGACAAATGTATACAGAAATTGAATCATACACGTTTGATGGTGCTCCTGGAGATTTGGCCGAAGGAAAGGTATTGACCGTAGCAATTAATACAACTCCACCTGCTGGTGCACCAACTGGTGTTCAAGCTGGTACACGTGACCAAACTATACAAATTAATTCTATTACTGATGTTCAAGCAAGTATGTTAAATAATACTTTAAGTGCTACAACTGGAACAGAATTACCTATTCAAACAAATGATGTATTTCATATTAAGTTAACTGTTAATAATGATCCTGCCCAAGAAAATATATCAGGTGAAAATTTAACTACTGTAGGTGACCAAGTAAGTAAAAATTATGATCTAAAAATTAATCTATCTGCTTAATTATAATGTATATGTAATATAATATATTAAAATTTAAATTATTTTTAATACATTTCTCTTTCCAATTCTAGACACGATTTATCTATGATATCGACAATTTCTACAGTAATATTTTCTGGTATTTTGTTCATATCTATGTAGCCTACTACATCTCTTAAAATATGTAATTTAAATTTAAAATCAACATTATCAACGATACATTTACCAGTCCATCTTGGTAGTGGAAGTATTTCATTTAATGAAGATATCCTACCTTTGACTCCTTGATATTTACCTTCTCTCTTACCAGGTCTACCAGATGGACATTTCATTCTCCATTCACATGATAAAGCATTTATATGGTCTGGAAATCCTGATAACATAGCACAAAATTCCCAAGCGCCACCTTTACCATGTGTTGCTCTAGCACCTCCTTTAATTTCTTCATTATGTTGTCTTAATCGTCTCATCGGATTATTCGTAGAACCATTATAAGTATTATTTTTAAATTGTTCTAATTTGTTTCGTAAAATATAACAATACCACATTATTCTTATATTTTATATTATTATTTTTATAGTTATTATACTTATAATAGATGTATTCAAATATGTATTCAAAAATGTATTCAAAAATGTAAATATTATAATTAATAATATATATTATATACACATTTGAATATTTTAATTATACATTTCATCAAATTCTTCATCTGTTTCAGGAACATCTTGTTTACACTTATCTAATAAAAAGGCAGCTAAACTTATATTATTCTTTAAATAACTATTTCTACGAGACATCTTTTTCATTTCATTTATCAATTCTTTACTTTGGTTCAAAACGATTGTTAATGTATCTTTTAATTGTCCAATTACATGAGCTCTTTTTTCAATATCATCTGAAATTGGAATTCTTCGAATCATATTTACTAATTGTTCTAGTTTATCTATTTCTTGTTGATATGAAGGTGATACTTTTGGTTTTAAAAAATGTTTTAAAACTTCAGTACCATCATCTCCTTCAAATTTATCATATTCTTTATTTTTATCATCTGTATCATAACTACCATCAGTATCATTTTCTTCAGATTTAATACTGTTGGGTGATTGTGATTGTGGTTGTGATTGTGATTTAACTTCCACTTTTACTTTATTATTATTATTCATTGTCATATTAACATCATAATTAATTTCTTGACATAATGGTATATTATTTACACTATTATTAGATGACTCACTGGACAGGTCGTTGGACGAATCAGATAATTCAATTTTAACACCATTCTTATCATTCTTTTTATTTACTACTTTACTATTTTTTTTTGATTTACATTGCTTAGTAACTTTATTATCTTCCATTAAACTAAATATATGAATGTTTTTAAATATTTTTAAAAAACATTTTAATTTAATCATTAAATTTAGGTGCCAAATAAAACCGCATAATACAATCATTGCCTAAATCATATTTTACTATTAATAACAAATAAAAATGTGTAGACAAATAATATTTTTTAATATAAATTTATATATTATATGGCACATATTAAATGTTTTACAAATGTAGCAGACGATATTAATTCTGGTGAATATATATCTAGAAAAAAAGCCAAGACTATTTATAAAAATGGGGTTGATTTGGCTAGACAACCTATTTCTGGTATTTATTATAAAAAATCAAAAACCGGACAAAAAAAGGGGACATATACAAGTGATGTATATATAAGTAATAATTCAAATAGTAAGGGTTGTTTAATTGGAGCAAAAAATTATGATACATTGCTAAGCGTTACAAAGGGAAAATATTTGAGTAATCCATTAAATTTTAATTTAAGAAAACTCCAATCATTATGGACAGGTTCAATATATGAAATGGATATGAGTGGAACTGCTGTTATAGCTAAGACACATCAATGGCCCGACATTTCTTATAATACATTCCATTATCCACCATCACCATCATCAAATCAAACATATCCAGATTCATCGCTTAACATGAATACTGGTCCAGTTATTGATATGTCATACAACATATTTTATCCTTCAAATATAACAGAATCTAATAATAACATATGTTACCTTAAAAATGAAAGAGCATGGAAACAATATCTTGTATCTTTACCATATAATGAATCACAAGCATTAAACTACTATAATGCACATAATGGATATATAGGAGATTTTAATTATCCTTCTAAATTTTCTTTTGATTGTTCTGAAAATAGTTAAATACTATTCAAAATTATTTAAATATACCTAATGGAGATAATATGTAAAATAAATAATATTTTTTAATATTGATATAGAGAGGTTGTTAACAATGAACATGACCAATTATTTCCATTTAAATTTAATGTATATCCTTGGTCATCAACTAATCGAACTCTAAATCGTTGTAAGTCAACAGGACCAAAGTATACACGTTCAGCATGTCTTAAATTAAAATCATCTATAAGCACATTTCCAAATTTCAAATTATTAACTCCTTTCAATGGGATTAATGCTAATACATTTGATGTAGTAGGCGATGTTAAACGAATCTGTTGAGTTTGTACACGTGCTTGAGTAGTAGAATTTAAAGTATATAATTGTGCTTGTGTTAACCGTCTAGGAGCATTTTGAACATATGTAACAGTTGAAGTACTCGATAATCCTGATTGTGGAATATTACAATCAATATTATCCTGAGAATCAGTCGCAACTTGAAGATCAGCATTCCAGTAAGATGGTATTTCTATATTTTTTTGTGTTGGTGTAATACCTACTAATCCTTTATTTAAATGATTCTGTTGATAATCATCTAACGTTAATAAAATATATTTACTACCAAATACATCGATTAATCCTTCTGATGTAATTGTTTCATTAGCTAAAATTGTATAAATCATTTGTCCATAATCTGAGTCACCTTCACTAATATTATATGAAGTATTTCCTCTGAATCCTAATACCCATCCTAAATTTGTATTAAATTTTTGAGTAGTTTTACAATTATGATTACAACTATATGTTCCAGTTGGATCATAAAAAGTGATAGTATAACTATTAGTTGATGTGTTATTAATAAAAGATTTACCATTGGTTGAATTATAAGAAATATCTAAATTTGATAAACCATTATCATCTAGTGAATCTTGAATGGCATTTATCAATTGTATTTGTGTATAATTACCAGATGCTATATTAATCATAGAACAATCATATTGACTGTTATTACTACATACATAAAAACAATTATTACTCTTCCAATCAGCATCAATAAGATACCATGAATATGGTATTTGATAAGATGTAATACTTATATTAATAGCTTTATGAATAGGATCACTTAAATCTAATGTAAAATTAGTTGGAGATGATGGACCATCTGGATTAGAAGTATAAGGTAATATATTCTCTCTATATTGACTATCTATATTTATAACTCGGGTTGTTGTATTTTTTAAATTTGGATTTAATTGACCTTGAGCAACCGGTAATTCATAATTATTATTAACACCTAACTGGGTTTGATTCATAACATAACTATCATTTTCATTATATATTTGAACTTGTTGTTTTCTGTCTGTAACCTTATTATGTTGATTTGACGATGTTTGTTTCTGTGATACATTTTGATTCTTCCAAAGACTACCTAATTGCGATGATTCATTCTGTTGAATATTTTCTGGTTCATCTGAATCAATATCCTCCAATAATTGGTTTTGTACTTGTTGAAAAAAATTAGCTAAATCATAATTATCTTCAGAAGTATACTTATTTATATAACTTTGTGAAGAATTAACTATATCATTATATGATACAGGGTCTTTATCTTGTATACTTAATAATGTTAGTAAATCTTCTTGACTATAATCTTCAACATTTAAATTCATATCTGAATTAGAACTAGACATTGTATATATTTAATACTTATGTTTAATTAATTTAAATTATTATATTTAAAATTATTATATTTCATTTTAAATATATTATCAAATATTTTAATAAAATCAACATTATGTTTATTATGTAATATCCAGTCAGACAGTTGTGTTATTCCATGACCTCTTTTACAATGTTGGGAACCTTTAAAACAACAAACCTCCAATACTTTTATTACTTTATTAAAATAATCATCTGTTATTTCTTCCCTCGAAATATGTCTACTTCCTTTGTATACATATCGATTATAATCTCTCTCTTCATATAATCTATAATTTTTATCTAGAATATTTTCATTTTTTATCATACCAATTCCCTCAATTTTATTTTTAGAATTATTCATTTCAATAACATATATACAAATATCCAATGGTATTTTTTCTTTTATTCTAACGGGACTACCATATAATGTTCCATTATGATTTATTATTTTTTTATAAATAGTATTTTGTAAATATGTTTCATCATTAAACCTTGTAGTAGCAATTGTTTTTTTCATGCTAATATTATTATTATTCATACTTAAAATATATCAAGAATGATTCAATTTTTTCAGTAATTCACTATTAACATATTATTGTAGTGTATGGTATGGTATAGTAGTGCCTTTTTTTTAGTTCCTTTTTTTCAGCAATATTTAATTATAACTCGTCGGTAAATGTAAACGCTTCATACTCTGTTACATTATCTTCTTCTATCGCTAATAAATAATCGTCATCATGATTTATAAATGGAGTGGACTCAGTGATATCATACTCTTCTGTTTGAAATAAATAATCATCATCATTCTCAATATCAATGGTATTCTCTAAATTATAATATTCATTGAGTTTTAGTATTTCTTTATAATAATTATCAGTTAAATAAGAATACAATGATTCTTCGTTTGTAATATTTTGACTAATTGAATATAACCTTAATATAGTAATAAAAATTAAAATATTCATATTAATAAATAACGTGTATAAAGTTTAAATAGTTTTAATAGTTTTAATTTGTATAATATTTCTCTAATATTTTTATATCATCTTGATATGTAATACCATTCAAAATATTATAATTTATATTTAACTAAAAATATTTATATTTAAATTTATAATATGATTCTATAAATTCCTTCTCTTCTTTTGTTATATCAAATAATTTATATATATCTATATTATCGCTATTAAACATATTCCAACATTCGTCGATTTTACTAAAATCGGGAATAAATTCAAATACATACTTTTCTAAGTAACGCATTCTATATCTTGTTGTTTCAAAAATGAATAAAATCAATTCATTAGAGAGAAAATCCTTGATTAATTCAAGTTCCTTTATCTCTTTATCAATTATTACGTAATTATCTCTGTTACATATTCCAAAACAACCAGATGTATCAATATATGGAAATCCATACATCTTATGTCCCATTATTATTTTCGGCTGATTATAATATGCTAATTTTTCATTACTATATCGTATTTGTAATTCTGGAGCTTTATTTTTATTCAAAATAGTCGTTTTAACATTTTTAAATGGATATTTTATATCAAAATCGGGGTCGTATTCATCTTCAGAATTAGGATAATCGAGTAATTTCACTCCTTTTTTTGGTAAGTTTGTTTTAATTACACTTAAACGACCATATTCTCTTGTTAATTTTAAAAATTTATTTACGATTGAAGAAAAATCTAGAGGAATTGGTATATTTTTAATTAAATTAAAGGTTATGTATTTTTTCGGCATTGAATCATATACTTCTATTTTATTTTCATTATCTCTATTATATAATAAAAAATAACAAGTAGGTGTCTGAACATGAAACCCAAATACTTTATTTGTTTGACTTGCACTTAGTGTATGTAATTTTTCTATATCATATTTTAAAAATAAATCATACATACCAGCTTTGTCGGGTTTCATCCAGATTGATGGAATTAATATATTCATTATTCCATTTTCTTTTAATAATGATAAGTTTTTTTTCACGAACTCACACCATATCGTTTTTCCATCCTCTTTTTTATTTACATTATTTTTTGTAGGAACCTTTTTAACGCCATTAAAATTATATGGCGGATTACCTATTATAAAATCAAACTTTAATTCTGTATTCCATTCTAAATAATTCCCTTCTATTATGTTTCCTTTTTCACCGAATTTCTCTCTAAGAAATGGTATGTTGTCTTTATTTAGTTCAACCATATAAATCATATTTTTAATTATATGTTCCTTTCTTTCTTTCTTATCAGGAATAGATTTTTTGAGAGAATTAAATAAAATAAAAAATAAACACAAACTATAATTACCATGACCTGAACCTGGATCTAACCATTTTAAATTCTTATTTTCAAAATATTTTTTTGGAATAATGGATAACATATTGGTAATAAAACTAAATGGAGTATTTATTTCTCCATATAACTCTTTTAATTCAAAATTATAATCCAAATATTGAGAGAAATTTTCTTCTAAAACTGTATGTTTATTAATATTAATATTAAATAATGACATTAATATTAATATTTATTTTTTTCAATACATTTTAACTACAAACAAAATGATGTATATATATTTAAATATTTCTCTACTTTTATATAATATGAATATTCAAGAAAGAACTTCAGAAATTATGAAAATATTTGTTAAATTAAATGAATTAAACTTAGGTATATCACGTTATACAGAGTTTAATAAATTCAGACAGATATGTAATGAATTTATTAGAACCGGAAATCCAACAAACGGTTCAATTAAAGTATTAGGAACAAAAAGAATTATAGTTTATGATTTCTATAATTCAGTTGATTGTTTTCTAAAATATGATTCTACTGTGTAATTATTTCTTATTTTTTATACTTTTTCTTATTTTTTGTCTTAATTTCTCTCTACACTTTTTTGTTTTACAATGTTTTATCATTTTATTAGTTATGTTTTTTTCTTCTTTTAATATCATATCCACTATATTTTGGTAAAAACTTCTGAACTCTTTCTTCTGTTTTTTTAATTCATCATAAGAAAACCATTTTATTTTTGCCTTCTCTAATAATCCATTATCCTTTTTATGTTTTATGTGAGGCAAATAACGAGAAAAAAATTCATAATTGTTTTTATAGTAAAATGGTAGATTTTCGTCAAAATCCATTTTAAATATATAGGTTGAATACTCCTTAAATTTTATAGTTGCTACTTTATGTTTCTTCACTTGTTTTCTTAATTGTTCCATTGAACCTAAAAATCCATTTATTTCTTCTGAACCTTCACGAAGAGCTGTATCAAAGTGAGATTCACCTGTTTCAGCACCTCCTCCAAAATCTGCCCATCCCGGACTATCATCTAATTCATTTTCTTTTCCAAATAAAAAATATACTTTATTATCTTTTATAGCTACAGGTAATATTCCTCCTCCCATTATATTACTTTTATATTTTTATTTATTTTAATATCATAATAAATAAAAAAAACTCTATTTATTTTTATTTTTATTTTTATTTTTATTTTATTTTATTTTATTTTATTTTATTTTATTTTATTTTATTTTATTTTATTTTATTTTATTTTATTTTATTTTATTTTATTTTATTTTATTTTATTTTATTTTATTTTATTTTATTT
>Ga0115007_10001451_pt1 | contig 15252 bp, 17 predicted proteins | sample ArcOceMetagenome_2_FD_87166 | JGI IMG/M metagenome (GOLD analysis project Ga0115007, IMG submission 87166) | Marine eukaryotic phytoplankton communities from Arctic Ocean - Arctic Ocean ARC135M Metagenome | ecosystem: Environmental > Aquatic > Marine > Oceanic | place: Arctic Ocean | collected... | reverse complement strand
TTAAAAAACATACGCCACGGGAAGTCTGGCGCGATATGCTGGCAATACAGCATAGGTCTTTAATGGAAAACAAGGAGCGCTTGAATAAAGAAAGAATGGCCAAGCTGCGCCGAATATCTAAAAATGAAGATATTGTTAAAAACATATGCGGTGGCCTGCTTTTATTAGCAGCGTTTTCCGCAGCCTACTATTATGGATTCTAATATGGCAGAAGATACGATCACCCGCATGGAGGCTCATGAAACTCTGTGCGCTGAACGCTACTCCAACATCGAACGTAGGCTTGATGATGGCGCACAAAGGTTTAACAAGCTAGAGCGCATGTTATGGATGATGTACCCCGTGATCATCTCAATTTTTGCTGTCTCAAAGTGGATACAATAATATGTTGCAAGCATTGATAGGCCCAGTTTCTAACCTGCTAGACAAGTTCATACTAGACAAGGATGTTAAGGCTAAGCTATCTCACGAGATAAGCACGATGGCAGAACGCCATGCTCAAGAATTAGCCAAGGGCCAGTTGGAAGTCAACAAGGTGGAGGCGGCACATAAGTCTTTGTTTATTGCTGGATGGCGTCCAGCGGTGGGATGGTCGTGCTGCTTCGCGCTAGTCTATTCTACTATCCTATCCCCTATCTTGGGTATCTGGGTTACTGTCCCCCCAGTAGATAGCTCCCTGCTTACTACTGTGCTGATGGGTATGCTTGGATTAGGCGCCATGCGCACCGTAGAAAAAACCAAAGGCGTTCAGCGCGAGAAATAAAATAAGCGTTGCTGCTTGAAAGGAAAAATTGATGGCATACATTAGTATAGATATTCCTGCTGGCGTCTTTAAGCACGGTACTGACCTAGATTCAGTTGGCCGGTGGAGAGATGCTAACCTTATTAGGTGGCAGAACGGATCTGTTCGCCCGGTTGGCGGTTGGACCTCAAGAAAGGCAAGTGCTTTTGCATACGCTCCCAGAGGGGCGCTCACTTGGAACGATAACAGCGTAGACGCGCACATTGCTGCGGGAACTTACGAAAAACTGTATCACCTTACCCCCGGTAGCACTGTTGCAGATATTACTCCCGTCGGCCTTACCTCTGGTGACCTTCATGCCACAGAAAATATTGGGTATGGCGGGTCGTTTTATGGCTTGTCAGATTTCGGCACACAGCGCCCGTATGATGGAGTCCCTGAAGAGGTCACAACGTGGTCAATGGACACTTGGGGTCAGTATCTGATTGCATGCTCTTCAAAGGACGGCAAGATATACGAATGGCAATTGAACACTGCCGCTAAGGCTGCGGCTATTACTAATGCCCCAGTAGGCAATGGCGCCATTGTTGTCACCGAGGAGCGGTTCCTGTTTGCTCTTGGAGCTGGCGGCAATCCGCGATTAGTGAAGTGGTGTGACAGAGAAGATAATACTGTCTGGACCGCTGCTGCGACCAACCAAGCGGGTGACCTTGAGCTTCAGACCTCTGGCGAGCTAATGTGTGGCATCCCGGTGAGAGGCAGAACTTTGCTGCTAACATCTGTCGATGCGCATGTTGCAACCTACAACGGACCGCCAACTGTTTACGGTTTTGAGCGGGTTGGAACGTCGTGCGGAACAATCTCTCGCATGTCTGCGGTAGCCGTAGACGAGGGCGCCTTCTGGATGGGCTCTAAGAGCTTCTTTACCTACAACGGCTCTGCTGTGCAGGAAATGCCTTGCGACGTCTCAGACCACGTTTTTAAAGACATAAACCATTCTCAGAAAAGCAAAGTATTTGCCGTTAACAACTCTCAGTTTGGAGAGATCTGGTGGTTCTACCCAAGCGGCGATTCTCTTGAGAACGACCGCTATGTAATATTTGATTACAAGGAAGGGCATTGGAATATTGGTGAGCTTGCTCGCAGCGCAGCGGTTGATGCTGGCGTATTGGATAACCCGGTTATGTTTGATACGTCAGGTAACGTGTACAACCACGAGGTTGGATATGATCACGGGACCAGCGAAACGTATTTAGAAAGCGGACCTGTATCTATTGCTCAGGGTGATCAGATTGCAAAGGTTAACGAAATAGTCCCTGATGAATTAAATCAAGGCGATGTCACGCTGACCTTTAAGACTCGGTTCTATCCTAACGACGCCGAAACCAGTCATGGGCCATTCACTTTATCTAATCCAACAGGAGCTAGGTTTAGTGGTCGGCAAGTTAGAATGCGCATTAATGGCAGCGAACTTAAAGACTGGCGAGCTGGCAAAATGCGGTTGAACGTAATCCCCGGCGGTAATCGATGAGCTTAGCTGAGAATCCGCCACCCCCGTTAGGACCGGATTGGAAGCCTTGGGGCGAACGTCTGGTGAGCTTTTTATCTAGAACAAGGTCAAAGCTTGCAAACTACATTGCAGGCGAATCAGCGTTTGATGATGGCGTTATTCTGTGGGACAGGACAGGCTACCCGGTAGTATCTAAGAATGGCGAGTATAGGCAAATTGTTCTAGCTGACGGATACGGTGAGTTTGCAGCTACCAGCAGCATAACCGCAGCTCAGGCAGACACTGCCTATACGATAGCTTTTACGTCAGTAAGTGCAGACGGCGGCGTGTCAATTAACGGATCTGACAACACTAAAATAATGTTTGCAGAGGCCGGAGTTTATTCGATACAAGGGCACTTGCAGCTTAAATCATCAAATTCATCGGCGAAGACAGCTTACTACTGGTTGTCGGTTAACGGGACTGACATAGATCATTCTGAAAGAATCTCTCTGGACGCTAACAACGCCTATGCGGTTCTTGGCGTAAACGATCAAATCAATATTGCGGCAGGCTCTTACTTGCAGGCAAAATTTGCTGTGACTGACACTGCTTTATGGCTTGATGGAGCGGTTGCAACTTCATTTGCTCCGGCGTCTCAGCCCATTGCCCTAACAATAACCAGAAGTCGTCAATAAATGCTATAATCGGGCCCTACAACAGGGGGACGCATGACCGAATTAGCGCAAGAATTAGATCGTTGTGAGAAGTGGATTAAAGCGGCGTTGGAGTACAGCGGCGGGACGCACGAGTACGAAGATATTGTCGAAGCTATTAAGAGCGGATACATGCAGTTTTGGCCATCTCCGAATGGCTGCGCAGTAACAGAAATAATCTCGTTTCCAAGGAAAAAAGTGTTTCACATATTCTTGGCTGGCGGAGAAAAGAATCAAATCGTAGACATGGATGAGTCGGCGGTAGAGTTTGCAAGATCGCAAGGATGCACGGGCATGACAGTTGCTGGCCGTAGAGGCTGGGCAAGGGTCTTATTAAGCAAAGGGTGGGCCGAGGCGTTCACTACACTTAGCAAGGATATATGATATGAGCGGTGGTAAAGGCGGCGGCCAAACAGCAGAAACAACCATTCCAGAGTGGGCGCAGGCGCCGACTATAAGAAACTTGCAGAGAGCTGAGGACGTACAGCAGCTTGGCTACATGCCATACTATGGCCCAGACATTGCTGGTTTTAACCCTACACAGCAAGCATCTATGCAAAACAACCTAGACGCTGCCGCTGCATTTGGCATGGCCGCTCCGGGTGATGCTATGGCCAGTATGCCACAGGCGACAGACTACGGTGGCGGAATGTCGGGCTACAGCTCTGCCCCCCTGTTTGAAGATGCTGTTGCTCAGTTTAAAGAAAAAGAGCCAGAGTACGCCAAAAAGTACGACGCTTTATTTGGTAACAACTCTGGCGCAGGCAATTACAATTTCCCTTTCCAAGGTGAAGGCGGATCTATGGGTATGCCTAATTACAATATGGGCAATCCCGGAAATGCTGGAGGCTTTGCTTTTAACGGAGGCAGGCAAGCAATAATGCCAGACACTCGCGGCGGCAACTTCCCACAAGGTCCAATTGACAACGAGCTTATAGCCCAAAACATGGATTATAATGTTGACGAAATGATGATGAATCTGAGGAAAGCATAATGGCTGGTGGAAACGGTGTACCTCAGAACACAGGGATGGTTGGGCAGCAGATGATGGGTGGCCTTAAACCGGGACCGGGGACGTTTGACCCAAAAAACTTTGGGCCGGGGACGTTTGGCCCAACTTCCCAAGTGCCTTTTAACCCAAATATACAAAATGTGGTCAGCCCGACACCCGGAACTGGAACGCTTGGCCCAGCTTTACCTTCCGGTGGTGTTGAAGAGCTCGGCAGACAAAGTATTCCGCTTATTCCCCCCGGTGGCTTTCCCCCTCCCGGCGGTCCATCTACAACCCAAGACCCTATAATGCAAGGCGATCCAATGGATGTCCCCGGCCAAAATCCTGGCAGTGGCGGCGGAAAAGGTGGCGGCTCAGCTCAACCACCTAACATTAACCAAAGCGCAGCAAGGGGCATACAAGGCGCTATGGCTGGAGCTGGTAGAGAGATGATGTATCAGCCGTTAAATGTTAATTCATCCGGCTATGGAGCATCTCAGGGCCGTGCTCAAGGTTATGGAGCTGCTCGCACTGGCGCCCAAGGTTATGGCGCGACTAGAGCTGGAGCAAGAGGGTTTGAAGGTGCTGGCGTAGAATCTACTGGTTACGGATCGCAAGGCTATAACCCAGCTCAAACCGGCTCGCAAGGTTTTCAGGCTGCTAATGTAAACGCGCAAGGATACGGCGCCGAAAGAACAGGGGCTACTGGATTTGAAGCTGAAAGAATAGCTGCATCACCTGTTGTCCAATCCCGTGATGTTGCCGCAGGGCAGCTAGGAAGCACAAACCTTGGCCAATACACTAACCCATATGAAAGCCAAGTAGTTCAATCTACATTGTCTGACCTAGACAGGGCTCGCCAAATGTCGCTTAACGATGTTGGTGCTCAAGCAACTGCTGCTGGCGCTTTCGGTGGTTCTCGACAGGGTATTATGGAGTCGGAAACAAACAGAGCATTTGCTGATCAGGCTGCAAAGTCTGCCGGGCAACTTAGACAGGCTGGATTCAATCAGGCTCAAGGAATGGCCCAGCAAGATATCGCCACAAGAATGCAGGCCGGTCTTGCTAATCAGCAAGCTGGACTTCAGGCTGGCACAACTACTGCCAATTTGGCCCAGCAAGCATCTCTTGCTAATCAGTCTGCCGGTATGAGGGCTAGTGAGTTTGGCGCGTCTTCAGCTAATCAGGCTTCTCTGGCAAATCAAGCTGCTGCGAATCAGGCTTCGCAATTTGGAGCATCTGCTCAGAATCAGGCTGCTGCTCAAGCATCTGCGCAACAGCAGGCGGCTTCACAGTTTGGTGCAAGCGCTGCTAATCAGGCTGCTTTGGCAAATCAAAACGCCCTTAATCAAGCCGGGCAATTTGGCGCACAGGCGGCTAATCAAGCTTCACAGTTTGGTGCATCGGCTCAAAACCAAGCAGCAGCTCAGGCGTCGGCACAGCAACAAGCAGCTTCTCAGTTTGGTGCTCAGGCAGGTAACACTGCTGCGCTTACTAATGCTGCCGCAATGAATCAAGCAAATCAGTTTGGTGCTCAGGCGGGTAATGTTGCAAGCCTATCTAATCAGGCCGCGCTAAATCAAGCTAGGCAGTTTGGATCTAGTGCTGCCAATACGCAGATGATGAATAACCAGAATGCGATTAACCAATCTCGACAGTTTAACGCTCAGCAGTCTCAGGCGGCTCAGTTAGCTAATCAGCAGGCAGGATTGGCTGGATCTGGTCAGCGTCTAGGTGCGGCTGGTCAGTTAGGCTCGCTATCTAATCTTGGCTTCGGAATGGGCCAGACTGTTAACCAGAACCTTGCTCAGCAGGGTATGATTCAGCAGGCTATCCAGCAGCAGCTTATTGATGCGGCTAAAGCTCAGTTTGAAGGTTACCGTCAGTCGCCATACCAGTCTATCGGATTACTGTCTCAGGCACTTGGAGCATCTCCAATACCTCAGAGCCAGCAGACCCGTAAAGACCTTGGCGCTACAGATTACCTGACAATGGCAGCAGGCTTGTTTGGTTCTGACGCACGACTGAAGACCAATATTAACCAAGTAGGAAACCTGCCAAATGGCTTAGGTCTCTACACTTGGGATTGGACTGAGGACGCCATAGATAAGGGCTTAGACAACCACATGACACTGGGTGTAATTGCTCAGGAAGTAGAGAAGGTGATGCCTGAGATGGTAGTTACCACCCCATCCGGCTATATGGCTGTAAACTACGGTGAACTGTACAAGGACCTATAAGATGTTTGGATATAAGAAAGAAGATGACAAAGAAGAGATGCTCCGCAAGATGATGGAGAGTGCCGGTATGGTTGACCCTGCATTAATTGAGGGCATGAAAGCCAACACCGGGGATATGATGAATCTCGGTCCTACAGCTCCAAGTTTAGCTCTACCTACGGATGCGGCTCAACTGCTAGATCCCAACATGGCGCCTAACACTGGTGCAATGGATAATACTGCGGCAATAGGTCAGGCAATGGCTCAAGGCAACCCAGCAACTGACGCAGCGTTTGGTCAGGCAATGCAAAATGCTCAGCAGCCGGGTATGGCAGATAGAATAGGTAACGCGATGCAGGGCATGTCTCACCAATACCAGCCTCCGGGAATGCTACCACTACAGCGCGGCGGCGGTATGATGCCTTTGCCTGAGATTCCAAATATGGGCCAGCCAATGATGCCCGGTCAGACAAATGAAGGCGACGTCGATATGAGTGGCCTTCTGGCTTTAATCGGTAAAATGGGAGCGTAACCATAATGACACCAGAACAGATGCAGGCAGAGATGGATCGCCTTAAAGCTAACGGCACGTTTAACCCGGCTGCTGGCTTTAATCCTATGGCTAAGTTTAACCAGCCAATGGGCGGAGCAATGCCTAAGCAGTTTCAGGTTCAACAGGCTCCCCCGCAAGCTCCTCAACAGCCCCCTCAGCCTAAGCAGGGATTGTTATCTCGCCTTGGCTCAGGCATCCAAAATTTTGTTGGCGACAAAGAGAAGATGCAAGATTTGCAGGCCATGTTCAATACTATGCGCTATGCACCTGACACTGGAATACAGCAGGCATATGTTGATCGACAGAAGCAAAAGACATTAAGCAAGCAGGCCAACCAAACTGCTCAATATTTGCGCTCTCAGGGTGAAGATCAACTTGCCTCTATAGTTGAAGCTAATCCGTCTTTGGCAAAAGATGCTCTGATAGAGTTTAGAAAGAAAACAGTGGGCACGGATTACAGCAGCAAAAACATTAGTGGTGTTAGGATTGCTGAAGAAGATATGCTTGTTGGCGACGTACAGCTACAAGCTGGCGACGAATATACCGTTACTTACAATCCTAATGCAGAAGGCGGATACACTGTAAATAAGCTGGGGACGCGAGGGATAACCTCCAAAGGAAAAGCCAGCCTAGAAAGCGACTCTGCGTTTAATCTTGCTGACATTGATGCCGCAAGATCACGCGGCGAAACCGTTTTCGATCAATCTCGGCAAGTTAACAGGTCTATTGATATTATGATGTCAGCTAGGGACTTGGCGGCATCTCAAAAAGGCGTCATGACAGGCGTATTTGAAAGGTTCTTGCCAGCGTTTGATGAGAACACTGCAATGTTTAATTCTTTAAGGACTACGCTAGGTATCGACGTTATTAACAGCGCAACTTTCGGTGCGTTGAGCGAGCGAGAGCTAGATTTAGCGTTAAGCAGAGACATACCTAACACCCTAAAAGGTCAAGACCTTATAAACTATTTAGACGAAAAAATACAAGCGCAAAACAAGCTCTACCGAGAAATGACCAAAAGAGGCCGAAGGTTGCAAAGCGGGATTGGGTTAAGCCAGTACATGGAAGAACAGCAATCTGAAGTTGACGCTTACACTTCATCTATTTCACAGTACCCAATTGGCGACCCTAAAATGACTTACACGATTTGGGCAGAAATGCCTGCTGCGGATAAAAAAGAATATTTGGAGGCCAAACAATAATGGCTAGAACAAAAGCGGAAATATTAGCATCATATACGCCAGCAGTAATCGAAAAGCCCGTAGCTGAATCTCAGCGTGGGCGCACATTTGCTCAGGGTGCGTCTTTTGGTTTTAGTGATGAAATTGAGGCCGCTGTTCGATCTGCGCTACCTGAATCATTAGGTGGCGGCGAGTATGAGCAAATTAGAGATGAGCTAAGAAAAAATTTGCGCGACTATAAAGAGCAAAATCCTGGCGAGTCACTAGGTATAGAGGTGGCCGGTGCTTTTATTCCATCTATTCTTATGTCACTGACGGGAATTGGAGCGACGGGTGCTGCGGCTAATACGGCTCGCATTCTGAAAGTCTCGGCAGGCGAATCTGCGTTGTCAGCAATCGGAACATCTGAGGCTAACCCTATTAGTGGGCAGTCATTGCAGGATGTAGCGTTAGGAACTGGCACAGGAACTATTGTAGGTACAGCCGCAGAAAAAGTTACGGGAAAAGCTGGTAAGCTGGTACGAGGTCTTGCGGATTTCGTTAGGCGCAAAATGAAAGGCGCTGACACCGCCGTGCAAGCTGAGTTATTACGGTTAGTAAAGGCAACCGGATTGACTGTTGATGAAGTAATATCAGACGTCGCCAATGGCCGTATTATTGCTGATAACGCAACTCTTTCTGCTGCTATTAAAGGCATGGTAAATGAAGGTGGCGACACAGCTCCGGCAATACTTAGTGCTAGTGGAGCCAGAAGAGAATCTACAACAGCAGAGGCGAAGAAGTCAATAAACCGCGCTTTAGCCCCAGACATTGATGATCCAAACGTGCTTAGAGCACGTCAGGCAACAGAGGCTCAGCTAAAAGAAGACAGGTCTGACGCTTACAGTAAAGTTTATGCAAAACCGGAAAGCCAAACTGTAACCCCAGAGGTTTCAGATCAGATGCTGAATATTGCTCAGCGATCCCCAGACATGCGTAAAGAGCTTGAGCAGATTTACAATGCAGAGGGCATAGTTCCGTTATTTAAAACACTTCCAGATGGTTCTGTTGAGTTTAATAGAATGCCAACTTTGGAAGATGCGGAGGGAATGCGGAGAGTTGCTAAAGAAACCACGCAATCTTTGTACACCGAAAATCGGGGTAGATTGGCTGGGATTGTAGGCAGGCAAGAAGGCGGTTTGCGCGAGTCGATTGATTCATCTTCCCCAGATCTTGGTAAGGCGCGAGCTGGTTATGCCGGCATGAAGTCTCAGAACGAGGCTTTTGAGCTAGGCCAAAAAAGAGCTTTAACAATGGATGTTGATGAGCTTGAGATTATTGTTGGAGGTAAGGCTGCATATGAGAAAGCCATACAAACTGGTGCCTTTAAGGGATCTAGAGCAGCCTTTGACAAGAAGATGGGTGGCCGATACCTGCCAGAAGAAAATTTGGCTGCATTTAGAGCTGGAGCTATGCAGGCATTAAATAACCGAGCGCGGCGTAGTGGAACAACGCTAGAGAATATGGCTAAAGAGGATGTTCAGCTAGGTGCGGCTCTAAGAATATTGCTTCCTGAAAATCAGGCGCCTCAAGTGCTAGGCGACATAGGCAGGGCCGCAGAAGCTACGTCAATGGATAAGATTCTTCAGCCAAGGGCTCAGTCTATGACTCAAGCTTTGCAGCGTGAAGCTAAGCTGCGAGGCAGCGGTGTTGGGATGGATGACGTTGCCAGAGGCTTAGGTGGAGACCCGTTAGCGGTAGCCAAATTAATGATGAACATGGTCCCCTCTGCTGAAGGTCTGTCAGACCAACAGATGGTAGAAGTAGTCAAAATGCTGTATTCTGAGTCGCCAGAGCTGGTAGAGCGAGCATTAAAAGACAATACCGTCACTGGTGAGATGCTCAAGAAACTTGATGTTTATGCGGCCCGTGTTGCCAAGACAGCTAGAACAGCAGGATCACAGCAAGGCGCGCAAATTCCCGGCGGGACAGATTCAATTCCGGCTAAGATTGGTAAATTTTTCTAGGAGTAGTAAGTGGAACTTAAACCATTAGAAGCAGATGACGTTGAGAACATTGCGCGTGAAGCAATTTTGGACGCTATTGATTTTGTTGAAAGTGATGTAGCTGAGGACCGAATTAAGGCCCAACGCTACTACAACGGAGAAGTCGATATTGGCGAAGAAGAAGGCAGGTCATCTGTCGTATCAACCAAGGTCCGCGACGCCATTAGATCTATCAAGCCAAGCTTGCTTAGAGTATTCCTATCTACTGATCGCCCGGTTGAGTTTGTGCCTACAGGTCCAGAAGATATTAAATTTGCCGAGCAGGCTACTAAATACATCCAGTATAAGTTCCAAGAGCTGAACGGATACGATGTATTAAATGACGTTTTCCATGATGCCCTTTTGAAAAAGACCGGAATTGTTAAGGTCTATTGGGATACATACGAAGAGAGCGAAACGTACACATTTAACAACTTGAATGACATGGAATTTTCTACTATCGTCAATGAGCAGAATGTTGAAGTTGTAGAGCACATTACTAACATCTCTATCGAGCTAGACGAGTTTGGCGCTGAAATAGAAATGCCGCGCCATGATTTGAAGGTTAGCAAGATCAACGAAATGGGCGACCTTTGCGTTGAGTCTGTTCCGCCTGAAGAGTTTTTTATTGATCGGAACGCAAAGAGTATCGATACGGCATACGTTGTTGGCCACAGAACCGAGGTCAGAGTAAGCGACTTGGTAGCAATGGGTTACGACTTTGATGTTGTGTCTGAGCTGTCTGGGTTAGGTCACTCTGACACCTTCTCTGATGTCGAGCGCTATGAGCGTCGAGGCTATGAGCAGGATTACCAGCAAGACGATAATGCTATGGACCCGTCTATGCGCATTGTGGCTCTTACCGAGCTGTACATGAAGATAGACGTAAACGGAACTGGCGTTGCAGAAATGCAAAAAGTTGTTCTGGGCGGATCTGCATATGAGCTATTAAGCTTTGAGCCTTGGGGAGACCAGCCGTTTGCTGCGTTTGAAATTGACCCTGAGCCTCACACTTTTTATGGCAAGTCTATTGCTGACCTACTATGCGAGGACCAAGACGCTGCCACAATGATGCTGCGCGGAGTGTTAGATAATGTTGCACTAACTAACCACCCCCGCACCGAAGTCATCGATGGCGCAGTTAACATGGATGACATGCTAAATAACGAAATCGGCGGAATCGTCCGGGTGCGTCAGGGCGGGGCAATTGTCCCTCTCACCGTACCGTTTGTTGCTGCACAGACGTTATCGGCCATTGAATACTACGACTCAGCTATTGAGCAAAAAGTAGGCATATCTAGAGCTAGTTTAGGTCTTAACCCTGACGCCCTACAGGCTACTACTGCAACCGCAGTAAATGCTACAATGCAGGGAGCTGCCGGGCAGATTGAGGTAATGGCTAGGAATCTGGCTGAAGGCGGTGTTCGCCAGATGTTCAAACTGATGCTAAAGTTAGTCATAGAAAATTGTGACGAAGAAAAAATAATGCGCATTAGCGGTGAAGATTACATCCCGGTTGATCCACGGTCTTGGAACAAGAAGATGGATACCTCTGTGAATGTTGGTTTGGGCACTGGTCGTGAGGACCAAAGAAATGCTGCCTTGACTCAGGCGCTGCAAATGCAGATGCAAATATTCCAGAGCTATGGACCGTCAAATGGGCTGGTTTCGATGTCGCAGATCCGCAATACACTGGCAGACATGCTGGCGTTAAATGGCGTAAGAAATGCCGACAGATACTTTGCGCCTATGAGCCCAGAGCAAGAGCAGCAGTTATTAGCGCAGCAGCAGCAGGGTGAGCAACAGCCGCCAATGGATCAAGGCACAGCCTATCTACAGGCAGAGCAGTTAAAGGCCGAGGCTAAAGCTCAGACTGACATGGCTAAGCTCCAGATTGATGCCCAGAAGGCTATTGCAGCAGATGACCGGGAGCGTGATAAGATGGACCAGAACCTACTGGTTAGCGCCGCTGAGATTCTTGGTAAGTACGGCACAGCAGTAGATGTAGCGCAAGTTAAGCAGATGCAGAACGTGCCTAGATACCCGGCAGAAGCCCCTGCGCAAGCTGTAACCGGCGGTAGATTTTGAATATTAAAGCAAAAGCGGCCAGAGTACGGACGCTTAGCAATGACGACACCTATAAGGAAGTCATTAAAGAGATTCGGGATGCGCAAGTTAATGTATTCCTGAACAGCCAGTCTCAATGTGAGGCTATTACCGATGCGCATGATATAATCAGGGCGCTAGATAAGATCGAAGATTACTTCCACACCGTATTAGCGGACGAGGCAATATTCGACAAGAAAGAGAAAGGAACAGCACCGTGGAAACGACTGAGAACCAAGAAGTAGAATTTGATGGCACCATTGAAGGTGCTGTAGCCAGCATTATTGAACCTGAAGAAGATTTGGAGGCGCAGGATGAACTGCCCGAAGAAGAATCAGAAGAGTCCGATGAAGATGATGAGGCTCCTGACGACGACTCCGATGAGGATGATGAGTCAGATGAGGAAACGGATGATTCCGAGGACGACGAAGATACTGAAGATGCCGCCCAAGAAGGCCAGTCATTCACTGTCAAAGTAGATGGACAGGAAGTGGCTGTAACCTTAGATGAGCTCAAGCAAGGATACAGTGGTCAGAAGTACGTCCAAAGGGGTATGCAAGAAGCTGCGACGCAGCGTAAGCAGGCCGAAGAGGTTTACAATGCCCTTTTACACGAGCGCCAAAATATTGCTCAAATGTACCAGCAGATACAATCTGGTGGAATGATGCAGGCGCCACAACAGCCGTCACGAGAATTGTTTGACACCGACCCTATTGGGTACATGGATGCCAAATTAAAATACGATGACGACGTTGCGGCATATAGTGGTCAGATGCAACAACTTGAGGCTGTGACACAACAGCAATCTCAAGCGCAGCAGGCCGCTACGCAGGCATACCTACACCAAGAATTGGAAACCCTGAAACAGCAGATTCCTGAATTTTCCGACGAGAAGAAAGCATCCGCAGTACGCGATAAGATGTTAGCTGTTGGCTCGGAAGTCTATGGATATCAGCCAGAAGAGATCGGTCAAGTAATGGACAGCCGGGCAATCAGAGTATTGCACGACGCCATGAAATACCGTGAAATTATGAATGGGAAGAAAGCTGCGGAAGACAAAGCCAACCCTGCAAAACGCAGATCGCGGACAGTGAAGGCTGGTGCTAAACCGACAAATAGCAGTAAAAAGGCGACCGAGAAGAGACGATCAAAACTTAAATCCAGCGGGAGTATTGAAGATGCTCTCAGCTTAATCCTAAAAAATTGAGGTAATACATCATGGCTCAGCCAACAAACACGTTCGACTCATTTGACGCAAAAGGCATAAGGGAAGACTTGGAGGACGTAATTTATCAAATCAGCCCGGAGGAGACGCCGTTCTACTCAGCTTGTAAGAAAGTCAAAGCCAGCAATACTCTGCACGAGTGGCAAACCGACACCTTACGCGCAAGCGCTGACAATAAGCACATTGAGGGAGATGATACAGCTTCTGAAGCCCGTGCTGCTACAGTCCGTCTTGGGAATTATACGCAGATATTCAAGAATTCTGTTAGCATCCCTGACACAGACGAAGGCTTAAAGAAAGCAGGCCGCGCAGCGGAGCAAGCTTACCAAACCCTGAAAATTGCAAAAGAACAAAAATTAGACATAGAAGCAGCTTTGTTTGCTAACAACGCTCGCGTTGCTGGTAACTCAACTACTGCTCGTGAGCTTGCTGGCGCTCCAGCTTGGTTGGTAACTAACTCTACCAACGAAACTGGTAACTCTGGTGCTGATCCTACCGGCGACGGTACTGATGCACGAACTGACGACGGCACCGCTGTTGCATTTTCTCAGGCACGTTTTGACGCGACTATGCAAAGCATCTGGGCACAGGGCGGAAAGCCAGACGCAGTTTATCTGTCTAGCTTCCAAATGAACATTGCACTGGGCTTTACAGGTAATAACAACCAGCGCTCACAGGTTCAGGCCGGTGATGAGAAAGTTGTTAAAAGCCTTGCAGTCTATGTAACGCCTTGGGGCACTGTGGAGTTTGTTCCTACTCGTGAGAACCGTTCACGCGACGTATTCATCATGCAAAATGACATGTGGGCAGTTGGCGTATTGCGTCCAACTAAGAACACTGCACTTGCTAAGACTGGTGATTCGACTCGCAGACAGGTACTTACTGAGCTGACTCTGATTTGTAAGAATGAGAAGGCGTCTGGTATCATTGCTGATAACACTGTTTCCTAAGCAATGTAGTATAGAAGAGGGGGCTCCGGCCCCCTTTTTTTTCTTTAAAATGAGGAAATAGACATGCCAATGGTTAATGGTCAGAGATACGCCTATACAAAGGCAGGCAAGGCTGCTGCAAAAGCGGCAACTAAAAAAGTAACCAAGAAAAAGGTTCCAGCTAAAAAAAGGAGCAAGAAATAATGTTAGTTAAAGAAATTATTAAGCCAACCGCGACAGGTATTGTTGTCGAGAAGACTTTTGATAATACCGCACACATTGAGAAAGCTAAGCAGATCCGAGAGGCTGGCATTGGCCAAACTGGCGAGAGCCGTCTAGTCGGCACAATCCCTATGCACATTGTTGCTGAGTGGGTAAAAGAAGCCGGGCTTAACTGGGACGATCACGAGGCCAAGAAGGATGTCATTAAGCGCAAGATGCTGTCTGGCGACTTTGATAAGTTTCGTATCTGGAAGGGCACCTACTAGTGCGCTACTTCAGCATCTCTGACTTTGATTGTCAGGAAACAGGTAATAATCAGATGTCCCAGGATTTTGTGCAGAGGCTAGATGAGCTCAGGCACGTTTGCGGATTTCCCTTTGTGATTACCAGCGGATACCGTGACCCAGAAGGCCACAGCATAGAAAAAGCAAAATCTACTCCGGGCACACATAGCCGTGGGATTGCCGCCGACGTTAAAATCAACAACGGCGCCGAAGGTTATGTAATTGTATCTGAGGCCATGAAGGCTGGCTTTAAAGGCATAGGTATTGCCAAGACCTTTATTCACATCGACGACCGAACCACAGCGCCTGTTATCTGGTCCTACTAGGTTCCACATAGAACATGCCCTGCTTATTGCGGGGCTTTTTTTTGCCTTTTTTTTATTATATGTAAAATAATACTTGACGTTGTAAAGAGTAATGCCTACAATAGAACCTCAATCAAAAAACAAAGGGGAATAATATGTCAACATTAGCGCAAGTTAGGAAAGAAGCCGCAAAGCACAAAGCAGAGTTATTTATAAATAGAGAGCATGGCGAAGCAGAAGTGTGGCTAACTAAAGGTCAACTGTGG
>Ga0115007_10001448_pt1 | contig 15274 bp, 9 predicted proteins | sample ArcOceMetagenome_2_FD_87166 | JGI IMG/M metagenome (GOLD analysis project Ga0115007, IMG submission 87166) | Marine eukaryotic phytoplankton communities from Arctic Ocean - Arctic Ocean ARC135M Metagenome | ecosystem: Environmental > Aquatic > Marine > Oceanic | place: Arctic Ocean | collected... | reverse complement strand
CACGAAGAGCATCAACGATCATAGCTCCAAATTTGAGGATTTCTCCTGCCATATCACGACTACCACCACTGAATCCACGCCAGTTGGCAAAGATCATGATGGGTAAACCTTCCTTCTTGAAATCGTTGATGGCCTGTGCCACCTTATACGATGAATCAGGGTAAAGAACCTGTCCGGCTTGCGGGAGAATCGCCTCCCGTGAGTTGGGATCAGCGGGGTCGGCAGGAATCACTTGCTCGACCTGTCGAGTCTCAACAGCGATAGCACCAAATGGAATTCCTCCAAGACGACCACGTCCAATGACAACACTCTTACCCCAACCAGAAAGGTACTCCTTGAAACTGCCCTTATCGAAGAATCCAAGATCATTTCCATCACCGGCCATCATCAAACGAGGATCGTAAGGTGTGGGTGTGGGTCTCCAATCAACCTTTCTGTCGATGGGATCAGCGCAGTCTCGAACACCAGCAAGGGATCCCACTTTCTTTGGAACAAAACTCAACCAGTTCAGCATAGAGGCAACTCCCTGTTGGTCATCATCGACAATCTCGTGCGAAACACCGTTTGGATGCATGATTTGGGGTCCACCGAGTTGATCCTGAGAGTTGTAAACGTTACGACCAAGAAGTTTGTTCAAAGCAGAGAATCCAGTCAAGATAATAGGACCCTGCTTCATTTGAATCACACGTTGTCCGAGACGGACAAGATACGCACCGATACCAACACTTCGTCCAGTAACATAACTTAGCGTGAAAATCTCGTCATATGCAGCTGAAGTCTCTCCAGCAATCTTTCCACTACCTTGAAGATTCTCGACACCAATGCCATGATTGGTTCCAATCACATCAGAAATGGCCCAACCTTCGCTGACCTTATTGGCAATGACAGTTCCCTCGGGAAGCGCATTGTAATCTTCGTCCTTGAGGTACAAGTATTCAAAACCCTTGGCAGGGCTCGATTCATCGACGAACTTGATGTTAATCTTTGATTTCAGTTCATCAACAAGACCAATACGAGCTCCAGCATTACATGAAATGTATAGACGAGGGATGCCGTTTTCACGGGCATATTTGGAGGCTGCATAGAAGAATTCATCCTCTTCGACTCCGAAAGATCCACTTTGAACGGTAACATCATTGGAAATCAAAACAACATCACGTCCTTCTGGGTATTCAGGTGTCTTCATGTTGAGAAGCCATGCAAGCATTCCAATTTTATTAGTTCCAATCATTCGAGATCCAAGAGCAATGTCACCGTTTGCGTCTTCAACGAATTCCTTGGCATTCCACAAAGAGGCAGGGATATCCACTTGATTGTCAGTTTCCTTGACATATTTTTGCCATTCACTGATGAGACCGACCTCCAAAAGACCAAGGAAATCATAAGCGTAGGTAGACCCAACACGACGTGCGATTGCACGCTTGATTTGGACAACATTACTTCCTCCATAAGAGTCAACTATGCACATTTCGTCATCGGAATCAGGATCGACAAGGCAGTACCTCTCGGTAACTCCAGTAACAGGATCGGGCTCCTCGAGATAAATGGATGATTTCAACCATTCACCCCCAATTGAGGATGCAACAAGTCTAACAGATTGATTGACAGCTTCGCCGTCAGAGCCCGTGGATTGAATACGCACTTTGACTTCTATTTCGTCCACACGAAGTTTCAATAGACGAGGGGCAAGTTCACTCTTCAAAATACCCATGAGCTGTACGAAGTTCTCACCAACCTCTTCAGGCGTGACGCCTTCAAGTTCACGAAGAGAGTGAAGGAAGATACGGGAAGAAGATTGCGAGTTGACTTTTGGATTGGACTGGGCACGTTCAAGTTCGTCAAGACCTTGCTGAAGGATTCTACGCGCACCACTTTGAGTAACCATTCCAGCGCTGTTGGAAATGGAACGAAGGAAAACAACCTGTGGCGGACCGCCTCTTGCTGGTTTCGCAGTCTTTTCTACACCGACGTAGACCTGGGCATTCTTTCCGATAGCTGGAATGCGGTCGACATCAAAGTTATCCTGTAGACGAGAGAGCTCGAGAAGGTGGTGGAATGTGGGTCTCATGTTTCGGCGCAGAGGATTTTCTTTGAATCCCTCGCATTGTGGGAAAGTGTAGTAATATGGATCAGACTTTTCGTGTGGAATGACAACATTGACATTGCGGATTCCAAGTGCGGTTAATTTGTCAGTCTGCCCAATTATAGCCGACTCCAATCTATCAATATCGCATTCTTCGTCACTAGCAGAAGCAATGTGAATGACATTGATTAGTTCATCTCCTACCTTGGTGGGCTTGTCGCCAATGGCTTGGGAGAATCTATCAAGGATTCCAGGCAGATCATCTTTGAGGTTCTCCAATGATGGGACGATACAAAGCCTTCCTTGGCGATTAACTGCATCGGCGGCTTCAACGTCAGAAAACTGGAATGTAAAATCACAGGCAACATTTCCGTCTATATCAGATACAGTAAGCGCCTTGATTCGGTGTGCACGGTAGACACGTCGAACGTAAACTTCAAGAGCCGCCTTATTTATTTTTTCGTCATCATTGCCAAAAAGGGAAGTCAAAAGATCAACTCCAGCAGATAAAGTGGAGCTCTTTGAAAGTTGGGTTAAGTCAGTGCTGGAATCAAGGAGGGTTTCTTTCAACTCGGTAACGCGATCGACAAACGGAGCAGACTTCGACGATCGAATGATCGAATCAGCGGCGAGAGCCAATTCTCCATACGTTTTCTGTCCAAGAGCGGATACAGCTTTCATCGCAGCCTCTAAATCTTCAGAAATTTCAGCGGAATTAAAACGAGAATCAAAAAGTTCAATTTGTCGGATCGTAGAAAGAACAAGGCGGTTTCGGGTAGCCAAGTTCATATGTGCTTGATTCTCAGAAATGACAACACCGAGACTTTTTGCATTTGCCTTAGCCATATCACGAACGACATCATCCTTTAATTTTCCATCAAACATGTTCTCAACACGAGTGAATTCGTTCAGAATTTCGGTAGCATATGTGGATGCTGCTTCGATATCCGAAATATCTTCAAATGCTTTCTGGATGGCCTCTTCTGGTTCTCCCGCAAAGCCGGCAAGGATGGTTGAAACAGTTTCCTTCGGTTCAATTCCAAGATCAGATTCTGCGACATCAAGCGTACCGTCAAAATTAACGATTTTCTTTACCTTGGAAGGATCCTTCAGCTCAAGTGAAGCCAATAGGTCACCGGCAGAGATAACGGTACCAGGAGAAAGATTGTGCGTGATCTTTCCACTCTCCGTAGCTTTCAAAGGCATGATCATTTTCATGGCCTCTACTTCGACGAAAGGCTCCCCCACATTCACTTGACCACCATTGTCCTGGAGGTAACGGACGACCTTTCCAGTCACATCAGTTCGCAATTCAGAAGGATCAAAGATGTATGGCCTGGAGAAAATTTCGGAACATAATTGATGAATGAGATGAAAATTAGAAAACAAAAAGGAAAACAACTGATAAAAAATAGGAACATTTACGAAATTCGAACTAGAAAAAGAACTCACATCAAAATTGTTACACCATCTAAAACGAGACGAAGACCCAAAGGTTCTTCCATTCCAAAAATCTTATGTGTCTCTCCACCAAATGTTGCAAGAAGAGATCCATCAAGGTTTTCAATTACACGGGTCTCAATGGTGTTACCTGCAACAGTAAGACGGTAAATATCATTCGCAAGCCGTTCTGCTTCAAAGGGATACTTGACATCCTTGTAGGCAATTTCAGTGCTGAAGGAATTGATATCAGGAATTGCAGAAGTAGAAACTTGACCTTTAACAAACGACTCGATAACTTCAGCCGTTTGGTCCTTGACGTGTTTGACGGCCTTAAAGACTGCAGCAGCAGTAACAGTTAAGTGGTCGGGCATTTCAATCCCGACACTCTTTTCTTGGATCAAACCATCAAGCCAGGCGGTATCGATGGTATTTTCGACAAATTCCTTTGTCTCAAGTAGCTGAACAAGGTATTCGACTGTTGTACGGATTTCTCCGCGGACTTCGATCTCCTTGAGGGCTAAAATAAGTTGCTTACGAGCTTGTTCACGGGTGGCTCCCTTGGCGAATAGATGACCAAATTGAGAATCTGCATATTCGTGAATTCCTCCGTTAGGTCCGACACTAAAGTATCCCCAGACACTTGGGGTTGATTGAAATTTGACTCGTTCGATTGTACCAGAAGTTGGCTTAAATCCTTCATCGGGATTTTCGGCAGTAATACGGGCCGCAATAACATGACAGTCTACGGGTTGGTACCATTCTTCCATGAAATCAATCTTCGAAGTTCCGTACATATCTTCTCTACCATAGAAACGACGAATTTCAGGAATATTGTAAAGCGGGATACCCATAGCAACTTGAAGCTGTGTGGCGGGCAAGTTAACACCTGAAATTCCTTCTGTGACAGGATGTTCCACTTGAAGACGAGGGTTCAGTTCCAAAAAGAAGAAATCATCGGTTGCAGCATTGTAAAGATACTCGACGGTACCAGCTCCGACATATCCAATCGTCTGAGTTAAACGTTGAGCAGCACGTTGCATTTCCTTGAATGTCTCGGGGTTAGCAATACTAGGAGGACCTTCTTCGAAAATCTTTTGAAATCGACGTTGCGTCGAACAATCACGTCCGCTCAATGCAACGGCGTTACCGTGTTCATCTCCAACAATTTGGACTTCTAAATGACGAGCATTCTTACAAAGTTGCATGATGAAGATAGGAGAACCAACGACTTCATTACTAACCTGGATGTATGCATTTTCCAAATCCTTTTCGTTGTCGACGAAACGGATACCCTTACCACCTCCACCCTCGGAGGCCTTTACCATGATTCCATTTTCGTATCCAATACGTCGAGCAGCTTCAATCGCTTCCTCCACCGTTTTGGTCGTTCCCTTTGCGAAGGTTTCATCGGGGATGGTTCCTTCGTCGGTGAGTTCAGCTACCAATGGACCGTCGTCTGGTCCACCGAACGATCCACTCCATGGAATAGACGGAACCTTCGCGGTCTGAGCGAGAATATTAGCTGCAATTTTATCCCCAAGAACACTCATAACAGGAGCAGTTGGACCAATGAATTTGATTCCATTTTTGGCTAAATTTGTAGGTAGTTGAGGATTTTCACTAGCGTGACCCCATCCAGGCCAAACAGCATCAACGCCTTGTTCTATGGCCAACTTGACAATAAGATCAACGTTGGCATAATTATTTTTATTTGAACCACCCGGAACTTCAACGTACGAGTCTGCGAGTCGAACGAATTCTGCATTGGCATTGATATCCTCCGGAGATGCCATGGCAACGAATTCAATAGCTTTTTCATCACCAAGTTCCATGTAGGCCCATTGACGCATGGACATAATAGACTTTGTTGCTGCCATACCATTGTTGGCAATTAATACTTTTTTGATAACAAGACTTCCACCACGATCTTTGACGTAATCTTCAACCGAAGTCGTAGTCGAAACAGATGTTGTTACATCTGAAGCTTCCAACGTCGATAGAAGAGCGGTATTAGAAAATGCTAGGTTCTTCTTGGGAGCAACATTGTTTGGAGAAATGAATGCTGCTGGACCTACGGTATGTTGGTTTTGTTTTTATTTTATGAGAAAGGAATACCAGTAAAGGGTAAAGATGCAAAATATAGGTGAGCCACAAAGAAAGAAAAAAGATACTCAAATGAAATCCAGATAATTTGCCGTGAAAATGAAATACACCCATCATTGAAGGCTTTTCAAACACATCAACTTTCGGATTTTTTTTTAAAAAATTTGGGATCTTTGAAAAAGAGAGGATAAAATGTATTCGTTCCGCAAGTTTTCATTGAAGCTTTATTTTATTGACAAAACATCAAAGAGACGTTCCTCCGTCGCGAAAGATTTTAGACTTACCCTGTAGATTAAAAGCTGTGGTAGACGCAAGGGTAGCTGCTACTGCCGCTATCACGACTGAGGCGTATCCTCGTCGGAACATCATCCTACTACGGTAATTGCTTTTGATTATTGGCAAGGAGAAGGTTGTAGGTTTTTATGCTATTCCGAGCACTGTTTTTTTATTGTGGGTTGTTCTATAAGAACTTGTTTTTATTCCAATTCAATTCAATTCAATTTAATTCGAATTGCTTGATGGCAGCGTGAAGAGTTGTTGTTGATCGACAAGCATAAAAAAACGACGACGACAGTCAACAAATTATCAAAAACCTGATAGCAGATATCTTACGTTTTGTTGTAACATTGTTGGCGTGATGAGGATTTGAGAAAGATATCCATCATCGCTGCGTTTGCCTACACTGAACACTTCACTCATCACAGCAATGATGGTGAGCAGAGCAGTGCAGTGAAAAGAGTCGCGCGCGGTTTTTTACTGTAGCACGGTGCTATGTAGTTCAATCTTTTTCACATCGCGCGTAGGAGTCGTGTCACTGGCGTTCGGGTAAAAAATACCGCTTACGTCACAAGAACTTCCAAAAGCCATCAAGCTTTTCATCGTGCCACGGCACCGTACAAATTTGGTTTTTGCTGTTCGCGAAAACTACAGTAAGCCAAACGTCACAGAGTTTAAAAAAACGCAAGGTGACCATTGGAGACTATAATAGTACGTTAAAGTTGCGACCAAGCTCTCTCCCCTCTCTCTCTTTTGAGTAGTTTCTTTGCGAATGTCGCATCTGAAGCAGTTATCTTGAACATTAAGGGTCCAGGACCTTGTATTTTTTAACTAGTTGTTGTGAATTTAAATTTAAGAAATAGAAAAATAAATAATTTAGTAACATAACAACAAAGGATAGCTCACTTTTTATTGAATAGATAACAGTAATACATACTGAGAACAAATTAGCAAACGAAATATCGTGTATATATCTAGAGCTAGTGCTAGTGCTAGACCATTCCAACAATTATTATTATTGAATACTTTCCATCATCAATCAAATAATTTTCATCTTTATTAAAATAATGATTGCGCTCTCTCTATTTTTTAATATTATTATTATTATCTACTTTGAGATTTTTTATTTTGATTACAGCGACGTTGCCTTGTCGGCAGTGTTTCCTGAGGCCGCGATTGTTACCGAAGTGGAATTAGATCCGACATTATTACTACTAGGGCTACTTTCACCTTCCGCGGGGGGAGTAGTGATAGCTTGAGCTCCTTGGTACAATCGCCAATTATGTTGTTTCGGACCGAATACGTTATGTGTACGTTGGAACTGACAAAAATCTACTTCCTGTCCGTACTTTTCCTTTTGCTTGGAGCTCAGGGATTTGGCAGATCCTTTTAGCACAAATAAAATGAGTGCTAGACCAATCGTGGCCAAAATAGACGGCAACGGTGAATGAAAGCCGTGGGCTAGATACGTACCCCACCAGAACAAACCTTCACCAAGATAATTTGGATGGGTGCTTAGCTTCCATACACCGATATTGCACCAAGAATGTCGATGACGAGACTTAAAAGCGTTTTTCTGCAAATCAGCGATGGTTTCTAATGACAGACCAACAAGTTGTATTAATATACCTCCGTATCCAAGAATTCCCCAACTAGACGATGATGACGACGAGTTGCTCTGTAATAGGCGACTCCAACAAGAAGCCATCAAACATACGTAAAAAAATGAATAAACAAACCAACACAGGATCTTCGAAGCGAAGGGAATTTTCATTTTTGTTTGAACTTCAACTACCTTTTGATGCAAGGCAGGCCAGGTTACGTATTCACGAATAGCGAGGAATGCAAATAAACGGATACCCCAGATAATGGTTATAGATGAATGAAGAACAGTAGGGAGAGGCAATACATTGTGTTTCTAGATTTAAATAAAGAAAAACGCCGTCAAACAGGAAAAATTATTAGTGAGTGAATCGACCCATGAAATATATAAATTCGGAATTTTGTTCATCAACAAGCAACTGTTACGCACAGGAACTTCGTATATACGTACCTGATAGAAAAAGAGTGCTACCACCAATGGCAATGTAACGCCCAAAGCGTAGCCTAAAGTAATAAAATGTAAAAATAGATGAAAGCCACATGACGCCCCAAGAAGCGAAATACTGTACAGAGTCAGAATGGATATATCCTTCTTGCCATTACTACCCACCAGGGACAATGCTGTTAAAATAGATGGTCCAGCTCGTGAAGTGGTTTTTTGTGCAAACGCTAACGCATGTTGAAAATTATTACGAATAGTTTCTTCTGTCTCCTTTGGAAGGGCGAAAAATTGTCGTTTTTGTACAAGTAGGTCTCCAAGAAACGATTTTCTTCCTTGAGGAGAAGTTTCAGGAGGAACGCTGGAAGGTGGACTTGACGACGACGATGGCGGCAAGTCATTCTGCTGTGAGCTTTCATCCGCATTTATGACAGCATTTGCGCCTCCAACCAATCGAGTTGTTTCTCTCGCCCAGTCTTTCTTTTCTTTCTTTGAAAGAATGTTGTATTGTCGAAGAGGACTTCTCTCGAATATTTTTGCAGCAAAATTAAAATTAAAGCTATTGTGGGTTATCCTCCCTCGAAGAAACCTTTTTTTCGTAGACCGAACTCTTCTATTCGAGTTATTGTTATGTGATCTCGAAAATATTATATTCCTGCTGTCGATGTCACCGTCACCGTCACCACTACTTGTAGTAGTATAATAATCATTGGATGTCCGATGACGAGATTGATGATATGTAACCGTTTGATCCGAAGAAACAGCAAATGTTGGTGGTATAATCAATATCGATTCGAGGAAAATGAACTTGAGAGCTACCGGTAGTAGAAACAATACTAGGTATGATACATATAGTCGCCAACCTGTCAAATCATTGGACTTTTTCATTTTTGTACGGATCGAGACCCTATTTAGTTCTAGCCTGCCTGTAAAGAAATATTCCTATGTTATCTCGTTTTTCGCATGATCTGTCTCACTATTTTGCTTCGTCTGTAACCATCATTTAGCACTTTACTGTAGAATTTTAGATAGAACTTTGTTTGTTGACATAGCACTTGAATGAATGCCGCCGATTCCAAAAATTCAAAGATACGAGGATGTTGATGAAGTTGAATGTACTAGTACTACGCCAGTAATGTCGTCTTTAACGTAGGATGTGTGGTTGAAAATAAATAAATAAAAATTTAGCAAAATTATCTTGACACCTCGACAAAGAGGGCGGGGAGGGTATGTCCCCCCCTTCTTTAAAAGAAATAAAAAATAGACTTTTTTAAAGCTTTTGACATACTGTACCGTAGTCTATCGGTGTTTCTGAAACTAATGTGATAAAAAATTGTACCATCAGTAGGTAGTACAACAATTGTACATTTTATATTGTTGTTTTGTGTTGTTGAAGTTTAAGAAGGAAGAATTGAATTATAGTGATAATATGAGTCACTGAATCCTACTACACTTTGTAAACATCAACTTAGTATAAATATATTGGTAATATTAGTAATGATTCTATAGTCTACTAAGCACGAAAAATTGAAGCCGTTTTGATCAAAAAAATGAAAGATGACTATCTTGAACGCATATAAAAGGTAGAATATAGAATATAGTATATAGTATATATAATATAATGTATTATGCAGTATTTTGGTAGTAGGACAGAATAATATATCCGATATACATTAATGAATAATTAATTATAGATTATAGATCTTCAGCAGTAAAAGATTTACATGAATGGTTAGAGATATCAGTTATATCAGAATGATTCGATTCATTTTGAAGTCTCACCCAAGCGTCGAATGTATTTGAATATGAACCGTCAAGATTCATACTACTGTATTTCATAACAGATTCCATATCTCTCCGTCGGAGCCATTCACTGTCAATGGCATCTTCTGTTGTTGCTCTGTCATCGGGATTTACTACCAGCAGACTTTTGATAAGATCTTTTGGTTCGTTAGAAATATTTCCCCAATATACGGATGGAAAATCAACGTAACCTTCACAAATAATCCTTGGCAAGTCCGATGGGGAACCTTCAAATGGTGCATACCCACCCAAAAGTACAAATATAACAATACCAGCACTCCAAAGATCACATTTTTCATCGTACCCACCTACGTTCATGTACAATTCTGGAGCGGCATATTGAGGTGAACCACAAAGTGTCCTTAGGCATTTCGTTCCGGGTTCAAAAGGATGGGCACAACCAAAGTCAGCAAGTTTAATTTTTGTATCGTCCATTGGGTCGGAAAGTAATATGTTTTCCAATTTAATATCTCTATGAGCGATGTGCTTTTTGTGGCAATAGAAGATAGCCTCAATTAATTTTCGACTTATTCGACGAGATTCACTTTCACTGAATACCTCCTTCTCAACTAATCTAGCAAGTAAGTCTCCACCCTTCATTTGTTCCATAACTAAATGCGTTCGTTTGGGTGTTGTAAATACATCCAAAAGTCGTACAATATATGGTCCATCTCTCAATTTCTTTAGGGATGCAATTTCTTCTTTTATATTTTCACCAGAAACGTCATAACTTTCATTTAAAACATCCTTCACAGCATACGAATATATTCGTTCCTTATGAACGCATCTGTATACTATAGCAAATCCACCTTCTCCTAAAACTTCTTTCTTGTCATAAACTTCATCAAAATCATACCCTCTAGCAGAATCATTCACAGAATGACTTAATTCTGATATCGAACCGTTCAAATGTAACGATTCATTTAATTTATTCATTAAGTCATCCGAAACAGGTTTTAATTTTTGCCGCATCATCGATTGAAAAAACTCATCATCATCTTCTTCATGTAACGATGTCTCTTCGTCGGTGGGGACGATAGTCTCTTCGGCGACGGAAGATTGATTACTACCCATGATAGCCATAGTTGTATTGTATAGCGGCGATCTTACGCTTGAGTCTTCAAAAATCTTTCGTTGGTAGTCGGTATATGGTACAGTACAAGTATGATATGGTATTTGTTTTTGTTCGTTGTGTGCATATTTAATATTTAAATTGCTACTGTACAGTATTATTGCGTGGTGGCATTACTATTCGCCATATTATATGTCATGATGATTGATTCAATACCTGGCATTGTAATAAGTGTAATGATTAACTGCGACGATTGATGAAAAAGAGACACATAATATTTATGGTACAGTGTATGGGCTTAATATATTTTCGAGTTGAAGCGTGACCCACGTCTTTAGCACGCTTCTCATCACAATAATTCTTAAAAAACTTGAGGAGGGACAGGGAAACTTAAACTAGAATATTTTTGTTAATTTTTTCGCGCACGTGCTCATTTTTTTCGATGCGAAGTCCAACGCTTTCATGCAAATTTTTTGATTCATTCTTCTTCATTCATTCACAATTACAAAATACAACAACAATGAGTAGTAGACAACATCGTCGTCTTACTTTCTTCGCATTCTTAACTATCTTTATTCAGTTTTTGACGTATACCATTTCTTCTGATTCATTCTGCACCTCTGATAATAATATGTCTTCTCTCGACCTTAAGTACAAACAAGATGGCGAAGAAGCCAAGGAGATAGCCAAGTATTTACCATACTTTCCCTTTAAGGGTATTGATAGATTTTATGACATTGGTGGATTTTTATATGAACCTGCTGTGTTTCAAAAAATTGTTGACATCTTTGTAGAACGTTATCAAGCTATTGGGATTGATGTTGTTGCCGGTCTTGATGCAAGAGGATTTATTCTTGGTCCGCCAATCGCATTGGCATTAAAGAAGCCATTCATTATGATGAGAAAGAAAGGTAAAATGCCAAACACCGTTGAAAGTAAGGAATACGAAACAGAATACGGTTCCCGATCTGGTTTGACCGTCCAGGCTGATAAAATTAATAAAGGTGATCGTGTTTTGATCATTGATGACCTAGTCGCAACTGGTGGTACACTTTCGTCGGCCATATCATTGGTGAAACAAATGGAGGGAATTGTTGTAGAATGTGCATGCGTCGTGGAACTTAAGTTGTTCATCAATCCAAGTGAAGAATCTGGACTGCCCAGTAGAACAAAAAGTTTTGCAAAACTTGGCCATCAAGATGTTCCTGTTTGGGGACTCGTTTCAGAAGATATTCTTCTAAATGAAGCAGAATTACCCAAGGGTTACGTCGATGATGGTGAAGAGCATTAAAACAATTATATAAGAAATGAAAAGGAAAAAGAAAGACGACACAAAATGATCACTACAATATACATATATGCATATATACATACATATATTAATCTCTTTTTTCAAGAGAAATTTTCGTATTCGGTGGTTTGGAGGATACTTTCTAAAAATTCTTTCAAATATTCTCACGGTGTGAGTGTCGTGTGAAAGAAAAATAGATGTTTTGATAATTAATTATATTTTTACTCTATATAAATATATCTCAATATTACTCCGTATTATCAGATGACAGCTTTTTCGGAAGTTTCGATATCTTCATTTCAAAACTACCGTAGGTTCGTTGAGAATCATTATTACTATTGTTTGGATGAATAATACAAGTATCGTATGCTGGTTGCGAACGTCTTTCTACGCGATATCGTTGTTGTTTTGTCTTGTGGACCAGTCTAACCAAAAGCATTACTACAAGAACACCAACAGGAAGAAGACAGAAAAACTTCCCAGACAATAATGATGTGAAAGAACTCGTCCTCCAATTATTACTAGTAGGCATACTGCTGGTACCCACGACCAATTTTGACAATAATGAGCTTGATGGTACTGCATGTTGTATTCCTTGTGAATAAATCGAATCACCTCTATTGTTTTTCGCTCCCCCGTCAGTTTCAATGACAGTAATAGTAGGATCATACAATTCACCGTCGTCGCAGTTTTCAATACGGAACAAGAATCGATTTGTAGAATTATCATTATTGTTGTCGTTATTCAAGATCTGATCCCACCAATGGTTCATAACATCTTCCGAGCTTGACAAACGAGTATCTCCAAATCCTATACCTTTCCACATTGGTTGTGAATCCCAGTCACAATTTATATATGACCACATAGCAATATCAAATTTGTCAATTATATCAATGGTCTTCTGAAACCATATATTCCAAATATCATTACTGCTGCTGCTGCTGCTGCTGCTGCTGCTATTGTTAATGTTGGGGTATCCTTTAGGAATATTATTCGATTCTAACACGTCCATCCCTCCAAAGGGTGTTGACTCTGCTATCATTATTGGTTTCTTTCGACTTTTTGCAAAATCTAAAACTTCTTCCACCTCAAGAATATTTCCTCCAGCAAAGCCACTGCTACTGCTGTGTTCATTGTCGTCGTTATTATTATTATTGGCCCATGGATATAATTGTTGGAAGATAGAAACACCGACCCAATCAACAAAGTCATCTCCTGGATAGAATTGATCTAAGGATGTATTGATTGTTTGTCGTGGAGCTGCCCATGAATGCCATACGAATGCAATTTTTTCATGACAAACATTATATGTCATTTGATCTTCACATGTACGGACTAACTTTCTAAATGCATCTTGATATAAAGATGGATTGTCATAACCAAATGAAGGATTATCAAATTCATATCCAACACGTAAAAACACTTTTGGTAACGATTCCGGTAAATCCGATTGGATAAAATCAAATAGTCGATACATGTTTTCGTGTAACAATCCCGACATAATATCACGACAACCCTTATCTCCATTTAACCATAGTCCTATTTGAAGTCCTGATTCAGGGAAGGCTTCAGCAAGGCCTTTTTCAATGATGAATGTGGTAATAATAATAAGCAAAAATATTGGATCAGTAATATAAAAGATCTTTTTCGTCGTCTACGCAGTTAAAGAGCAATCAACGCCATTAGTGACTGTTTTTTAAGTAAGATCACACATTCGCACACATAACTTTTCTATGTGCCGCTTACCCTTAGCGTATTCTATCCCGGACCCGTAATCAGCTGGTTGATCTAAACCTTTCAATTCGTAAATATCAATGTACGCCATAGTGGAAGCAGGATGAAAGTATTTAAGGGGGAGAATGTTTGCTGTTGATGATGATGGTGATGATCTAGTAGAACGTCGTTTCCTGATATGATGGTCATTGTGGTTCTGACGATGTAAACTGGCATTATATTGACTCATAACATATTCTTGAATTGCAAAGAAATCTTGCCCTATCGTTAGATAAGTTTTTCCAGGAGGAGGCTTACATGAATAATCAGACTTTCTTTCGTTGTTATTACCAGTATTATTCATATTGTCGACGTTGTGTTCTATATTACGAGAATTTTTCTTCTTCTAATTTTCCCTCCTTTTGGATCCTCTCAACTCTGCTTTTCAAATGATAGATGAATAGAATGGCGATATGTACAAAGTACTATGTACTATGTCATACTAGCTAGTACAATGTAATGTACAAAATCACAAGAAATCGGCAGAAACAAATTTTTTTTCCAAATTTTCATGGTTCGCCAGATCCACGTTTCAAAAGGGGGAGGGGAGAAACTGTGTTTTTCGACCTTTTTCTCTTTTATGCACATACTGTACTGTACTGTCATGTTCTGTTGATGTGTCAATCAAAAAGAGGAAGTAAAAGTTCCGCAATCGCCGCATTATTCATTTCACTTTTAACTATCGGTAGCATAGTCTAATTTGAAGTTGTTCCTATTAGTTGTCAACGAAAAGCACTGCTTTTGATTGTCCAAAATTGGAACCGTACTTGCCAATGAGTAGTAGTACATTGTAGATTGTTTATTACATCCGCAAATCTTTCGCAACAAAAAACCTAAAAAAACTAAACGAACGAACGAACATAATTTATTTAGAAAAAATGACATCATCATCCCATTCGACTATTTCATTTTCTACGTCGTTTTCAGGAGAAGAAGATCCTCATAGAAATCATCATCATCATCATCGTGATCCATCCATCCGTCATTCCGGTCGAGCTCATATTCGAGGGAAAATTCGAAGGGTATGGAGACCGAGATATTTAGAATTAGTAAGTAACCAAACACAAATAATGATATTTGTAATTTGCACAAAATACGGAATCATAATTTGGTAATTTGCCTATCCTAATATTTTTTTCTTTTTTCTCTATCCTATCATCCCTCTGTTGTTACTGTTGTCCTTTCAACTGTTCCAAATAAAAACGATGAACAACAAAAACAAACAAAAAGTGTGATTCCGGTTTTATTCGTTATTACGAACTTCCGCCTCTTGCAGATGTAACTATGCCTGAAGAGGCAGATTTTCATCACGTTAATATGGTTATTAAGGACACATTGATTATTCATCATGCACGAATCATCGATGTGACTACTCTACGAGATTTACAT
>Ga0115007_10001446_pt1 | contig 15280 bp, 25 predicted proteins | sample ArcOceMetagenome_2_FD_87166 | JGI IMG/M metagenome (GOLD analysis project Ga0115007, IMG submission 87166) | Marine eukaryotic phytoplankton communities from Arctic Ocean - Arctic Ocean ARC135M Metagenome | ecosystem: Environmental > Aquatic > Marine > Oceanic | place: Arctic Ocean | collected... | reverse complement strand
GAGGTTCGCTATTGTTGATGCACACATGGAATTTGTCAGTAAAGAGATTGCATTATTTAAAGAAGAAATAGGCATGATCAAAGAAATTAATGATGAACATTATCAATCACTGAAGGATCTAAAACAAACTATGCGCGATGATATAAATCGTCAAGAAAAGATTATTGATAAAGTAGAAGATGAAGTGCAAAAAACCGAAGAAGATGTTCGTAAGTTAATCAGCATTGCAGATGGTAGATTTGAAAATAAACGAAGTCAACTACAGTCAGACTATGAACAGAAAGCAGATAGCATTCGTAAAGATACTGAGCGAAAGTTAAAAGAACTTGAGTCTAGGCTAAACAAACGCTTACAACGCGCATTAGATAATCCGTTAGCACAATAAGTACTTGACATGTATAGATATTTAATGTATAATCTATGTATGACAACAAGAGTAATTGATTTATGAAGCAAAAGTTTAAAGAAGCATATATGGATACAGCAATACGATTTGCTGAATTGAGTCATGCTGTACGATTGAAGGTCGGTGCGATTATCGTCAAAGATGATAGAATCATATCAATTGGATTTAACGGGACTCCGAGTGGTTGGGATAATAACTGTGAATATTTACCAGAGAGAGCGGGTCAACTTAATATGGACAATACGCTGGATGAAAGTACATGGTTTGATAGTTCGACAAATGCGAGTTTGCTTAAAACAAAACCAGAGGTATTGCACGCAGAAATGAATGCTATTTCAAAGATTGCAAAAACCACTGAATCGGCTGATGGTGCAACCATGTTCGTTACACACCAACCATGTATGCATTGTGCTAAGATAATATATCAATCTGGTATTGCCGAAGTATACTATCGTACTGAATATCGTGATCCTTCTGGTACACAATTTCTAGAGAAATGTGGGATTGTAGTTGAAAAGATAGAAGAGAGCGAGTTATGAGAACCATCATAGTAGTAGGTCCAGGACATGGATTGAATGAATTAACAAATAGATTATTAGTTGCTGCCGATTGTATTGTAAATCCTGAACAAAATACATGGGAATTATATCCTGGTCCGTTTGGTCTATATGCAAGACATTGCGATGATGCTATTTTTCAAGGCAATAAAGATATGATTGATTTTTACAATGATCATGTTAGACAAGATATTGATTGTGATGGTAATCCTCGTAATAATGGAAACATAGGTAAGTTTATAAGGATGTACGAGAAGCAATACGTTATGAATCAATATCCAGATTCACCTAAAACATTGGTGATTTATATTAATACTATTGACATTGAATCAATCGTAAAATACGTATCTACTTATACTTCGGACACTACTAAGTATGAAGACCTCGTTGAATGTGTATGTACTGATATTGACTTGTCAGAGCCTGCTATGCGTGAGCATCATTTGCTAATGGAATTCAGTACAGATGCAGCCCAAGATGTAGATTATGCAAAAGAGATTGACTTGCATGTAATGTGCGATCAGTTATTTAACAAGTATTGTGAAATGGAAGAGGTTAGGCAACTTTGCAATGATTTATCGGTTAAGATGGTCAGTGCAAATGATTTATTAATACGTGGTGATTATTCAAAGTTAATTACCCTTGCTGACAGATTAGACCCAGATAGAATTAAAAAAACAATAGACATATATAACTTTGTCAATACTAAATCAACCAATCCTCTATTATCTCAAATACGAAATATGCGTTGGGATGATATAGTAGAACTAGGGAAACGAACATAATTATGAGCAACAAAGTCACGGAAGATCAAATAGAAGAATTTAATAAAATGTATGGTGATGTATTGCCAAGTCATATTAATGAACCAATAAAATTTATGTATTATTGGAATATGTATTTACAAGTAAAGAGCAATGAGGATAGTATCAAATGATATCTATTGATTTTGCTATTACAAGTTATTGTCAGGCGCGATGCAGAACATGTCCAAGAACGAATAGAGACACAGGAAAGCAAGAAGATTGGCTTGTACCGAAACATCAAGACTATGATGCATTTGAACGCAACACCATGCACAGTAATCAAGAGATAGAAGGTATTTATTTCTGTGGACAGACAGGTGATCCTATGATGCATCCTCAAGTTACTAAATTTGTTGATCAAGCATTTCGTCTAACTGAAAAAGTTACTATTAATACCAATGGTGGCATTCGTACTGCTAAATGGTATACCAATATGGCTGAAAGGTATGGTAGGAATTTATCAATCAAATTTGGAATCGATGGTATTGATCACGACACCAATTGGAAGTACAGGGAAGGTGTTGATTTTAAGAAAGCATATGCAAATATGACTGCATTTGCAGAAGCAGGTGGTCGTGCACAATGGGATTTTTTAATATTTGAATGGAACTATCATCAAATACCAGAGGTAGCAAGAATGGCAAAAGAAATTGATACACAAGTAAACTATAAAATTAATACACAAGAACATGGATTATTAGACCCCAACAAACTGGGAATGATAGAGGAAATGATATGTCAAGCAAATACAATATAACTTGTCACGCATGGGAAGGTGGTATAAACCAATTCTTTGTAACAGCAGATAGTACTATGTGGCCCTGTCACCATTATTCAACTGCACAGATTAATCCAGAAAATAATGATTTAGATGATGATGAATATCTTGTAAGAATGAAAACAGAAGATCCTCATTGGAACAATATGGATATTACACCTTTAGATGATATTATAAATCACGACTTTTTTGTTAATCGTGTATCACCGATTGGTTGGGCTAGTGATAACCCACCACCAATGTGTATTGCATGTTGTCATAAAAAAACGCTTGACAACGCCTAATAACTATAGTATAATTAGTACATAAGTTAATTTAATAGGTAAATGATATGTCTACAGCAGTAGCAGAGAAGTTAGAAGTATGTCCTAAGATTTCAGCGACAGTACGTGAGCGTATGACTAAGTCACGTGTTCGCTTTCTATTAACTCGTCCGTTCTATGGTACACTAGCAGCACGATTGATTCTTACTGAGGCTAATTATATGCCTACAGCAGCAACCGATGGTCGCCGTCTGTTGTATAATGTTGAGTTTGTAAATAAGTTATCAGATTCAGAACTTGACTTCTTAGTTGCTCACGAAGTATTGCATTGTGTATACGATCACATGGCTGCACGTGGTGATCGTAATCCTCAAGTATACAATGCTGCATGTGACTACAATATAAACCTCACACTAGTTGATAACAAGATCGGTACTATTATCGGTTCTGATAAATTAGGTGGTGGTGAGCCGTGTTATGATACTAAGTATCGTGATATGAGTAGTTATGAAATCTATGAAAAGTTGATGGAAGATAACGATAATAAAAATTATACTGTTGATGCAGAAGGTAATATTATTGATGAAGATGGTAATGTAGTTGGTAACATCAGTGGTATGGATATTCATTTAGAGCCTGCACAAGGTGATGAAGATGGTAATGATGCTAACGGGAACCCAGTTGATGGTATGTCAGCAGATGAACGTAAAGCATTGCAAGATGAAATCAAGCAAGCAGTAATCAATGCTGCGCAGTCTGCGGGCGATGATGTTCCTGATGATATCAAGCGAATGATTGGTGAGTTAACAACACCTAAGATGGATTGGCGCGAAGTGTTACGCACTCAATTGGAAAGTTCATTGAAGCGTGATTTCACATTTATGCGTCCTAGCAAGCGTTCTGGTGAAGTTATCTTCCCAGGCATGTCAAAGGATGAAGAGTTGAAAGTGACAGTTGCTATTGACACTTCTGGTAGTATTAGCACTGAAATGTTGCGTGATTTTGTTAGTGAAGTACAAGGAATCATGGATCAGTATCAAGATTATGAAGTAACTATTATGCAGTTTGACACTGGTGTATATGGTGTTGAAGTATTCACCGCAGAAGGTGGTGAAGATATCTCAGAGTACGAGATTCGCGGTGGTGGTGGTACTGATTTTGATGCAGTATGGAACTACATGAAGGAAAACGACATGGAACCTGATCAATTGATTATGTTCACTGATGGTTATCCATTTGGTTCATGGGGTGATGAAGATTATTGTGATACATTGTTTGTAATTCACGGTGATACTGAGCGCCGTCTTGAATCACCATTTGGGATTACAATTCATTATGACGTATAGTGTAAAGATTATCAAAAATGCAGGCAGTCTAAGTGAAAGTGACTTAGTACTGCTTACGGGAACTGATATAATTCTGAATATGTTGCGAAACCGCATACTTGTTTTGATTGAAAAAAAGCAAGTATGTGATTGGAGCAAGTTAACAGAAGGTATGGTTGGTTTGTACTACATTAGAACAATTGACCATAATAGTAATTTATTTCAATTATGGTTTGAGTTACCTACAGACTTAGAAACATTTGAAAAGAATTTAACAATGGCGAAGATCGCCGGAACTGTTTACGAATAGTAAACCCATTTATCTATTGTAGATAAATAAACTTAGTAGTTAATTATATTTATTAATTACAATTAAATAAAAGGAAAGTATAATGACCGAAGCAACACAAGAAGCACCAACATTAACATTGCAAGACCTAACATTGACTGCGAATATTATCGATTTGTCAGTACAGCGTGGCGCATTTAAGGGCGCAGAAGCAGAGCAAGTTGGACAGATGTTCAATCGCTTAGTAGCAATTATCAAATCAATTTCACCAGTAGTAGACGAAGAAGCAGCACCAGCAGCACCAGCAGCGGAAACAGAAGGAAAGGGTTAATCTCATGGCTACAAATAATCTAAAACACGTTGGTCAGTTGATCAACACACAAAAACGATGCGTTGTAATGTTTCGTGAAATACCAGACGATGAATCTAATTGTCTTATCGTTGATACCGATTCATTGGTAGATTGGATGCACGATGATGTTATTAATGCAGTAGAATCTCCGGGCGCTCAATCATCAATTGATTTCTCTGAATTTGCACAGCGTAGGACAATGACAGACGGCACTAATATGCTGCAAGCATTGCACGCTAAAGGTCTGTTACAAAAGCAGAAGTCTTCTAATGTAATGATGACACCAAATCGTGAAACACAGATTCGTTTAGATGAATTGAATAACCTAATTCGTTCACAGCAAGGTGCAGAAGCATTACCAACATCCCCAGTAGCCGCTACAGACGCTACAGCACCAGTTGAAGGCGCACTTGATGATCTTTCTATTGCAACGAACATGATTTCACAAGCAAAGCAGTTTGAAGATGAAGCAGCAACATTGCGCGAAAGTGCATATGCATTGTCTCCCGAACTAAAGCCGAAACGTGGTCGTCCTGCTTCAAAGAAAGCACCAGCAACCGCATAATTAGATCATGATTAGGAGTAACATTAATGTCATTATTAAATGACGAACCAATAGCGTTTGTTTTTGATGTAGATGGTACACTTACTCCTAGTCGTTCTTTAATTGATCCTGCATTTGAATCATGGTTAATAGATTTTTGTACGCACAATGATGTGTACATTGTCACTGGCAGTGATCGTCCCAAAACACTAGAGCAACTAAACATTACATTATATGATCTTGCAGTTCAAGTATATCAATGTAGTGGCAATAGTGTGTGGAACAATGGTATAGAAATTGAATGCAATGATTGGACACTTGGTAAAGAAGCGAGAGAATTTCTTAACACTAAATTAGAGGAATCTGATTTTAGTATTAAGACGGGAATGCATATTGAAGATCGTCCAGGAATGGCGAATTTCAGTATAGTGGGTAGAGGTGCAACAGTGGAAGATCGCGCCGCCTATGTAGAACATGAATTTGTGCATAAGGAGCGTAAACTAATTGCTGATGCGTTCAACCTCAAATTTAAAGAGTCAGGTATAACCGCACATGTTGCAGGCGAAACTGGCATTGACATTATGCCCAATGGTCACGACAAAGGTCAGGTCATTCATGATTTTGACGAACAGACCATTTATTTCTTTGGTGATAATATGCAAGAAGGAGGTAACGATGCTCCTCTTAAACAAGCAATAATCAACAGAGCAAATACAAGTGATAGATGCTTTTCAGTCACAGACTGGGAACATACTTGGAATCTATTACAAGAACTATCAAAGCAGGGATTATGTTATTGATTAACATAAATAATAGTATAATACTTAAATACAAGTACACATGGAAGTAAATAATATCATGGCAATTGAACAAAATGACCGATCATTTAGTAAAATATTTGAGGAAGTCGATATACAAACTATCCCCCCAAAATATATTCAGGCAATCATACTGACGTTAGCCTCTGGTGAAACAGTGGAAATTTCAGATGCAATGCTAGATTCTCTTGAATCAGCCGAGGATGTCTTCGGTAGTATTGCAAGAGAAGATGTCGTTAATGTAGATATCGCACTTGATTACGAAGCGATTGAGTATGATGTAAGCACCGATGTGAAGAGTGTACTAGACAATCTGTTTGGTACTCATGACTGAACGAGCAAGCAGAATCTGGATGTGCGGTATACCTGGATCTAAATGGTCTGGTATAGATATGCATATGCGTCAAGTGCTACCATGTGATCAGACTGATGAATCAGATGAACGAACATGTTACCATAGAGCGTCAACACCAGACGACACTAACAATGGACATCGTGGTAGTTATTGGGGTCCGGGAATGGGATGCGGTGAAGATTGGATAGACTTCAATTTTATGGATAAATCAAAAATAATCAATGACATTGATGAAGTATTCACTGGCACTGGTTACAAGATAATAAAAGATCATTTCTTGGCTAGAAAATTTAATCTAGATTACGTGTGGAATAATTTTTCTGGTGATTATGTAGTTCTTGTATACAGGGAACCACAGAAATCATTTGCATGGTGGTCAGAAGTTATGGATTTCAGCGAAGGTCATTATCCCGATTACGCGCCTGGATATACTGATTACAATACAATGAGAAAATTACTTTGGACTGAATCTGCAAAGATAACAGATTTCGCAGTTCGTAAAGATATGAATTTCTCACTATATAACACTCAAGCATTCAACTCAATTAATGGATTTGATAAAAAGATTTCCAATACTCTAACTATTAACAATAGTGATACATACATATCTGTTAAGCGTATACCATAATGGCAAGTCCGTTCAAAACACCTTGGCACTTTGATAAATTTCGTAAAGATGAAGAAGGTGAGTATGCTAAAATTATTGGAATAGTTGATGGTGACTGGGCAACAGAGATAGATCATGCTCGTTCAAAAGACTTCAATGTTCAAAATTATAATGAACAGCGATACGAGCATTCTGCTAACAAAAAAAGCACAAACCATATAGAAGAAGATAAAGAGAATCCTTATGGTAAGCCTGAATCTACCATGTTTCGTAAAATCAATTACGATAAGTTCCCAGGCGAGTTCGCGAAATTAAATGCGATCACTGATTTATTGCAACTTGATAAAGATGAAAAGTTAACATGTAAGTTCAATGATCAGTTCCCTAACGATCAACTTATGTGGCATATTGATAACTTGCCGGGAAATCCACGTAAAGAGCGTGTGATAGATAACTCCGAATTCAAGCATTCAAATGACAATAAAATACGCTTCTTGATCACATTAGAAGATTGGGAACCAGGACAAGTTTTTCAGTTTGGTAATAGAGTATACACCCAATGGAAAGCGGGCACTATATTTACATGGGAATGGAGTACATTGCCCCATTTAACATGGAATGGTAGTTGGACTAAGCGACCTTGTTTACAGATCACGGGCACAGCAACACCAGCAACATGGGACATGGTTCGCAATGGTAGTGTCAATACCATCTATAACATATAAATAAAAGAGTGTCATAAATCGGCACAAGGAAACTAAAATGACAGAAAAGAAATTACCATCAGATACATTTTGTATTCTACCTTGGATACATCTAAGTACTCGTCCAGACGGAAGTATGAGAGTATGTTGTACAGCAAACGCAAGTAGTGTTGGTGCAACAAATGATAAAGTTCATGGTGGGCGAGTTGGCATTGTTAAAACTGACGATGGTAAGCCTGCTAACCTAAACAACAGTGACTTGTCTAGTGCATGGAACAATAGTTACATGCGTGGTGTACGACAACAAATGCTTGCAGGAGAAAAGCCTGCTAGTTGTTTGAAGTGTTACAAAGAAGAAGATGCAGGACATCGTTCTAAGCGTCAGTGGGAAACAGAGTATTGGCAACGTGACGGTATTGATGTAGATCAACTAGTCGCAGAAACATACGAAGATGGTTCAACTGATTCAAAACTACGATACATTGATATCCGTATGGGTACTAAATGCCAACTTGGTTGTGTTATGTGTAGTCCCCATGATTCATCAGGATGGGTGAAAGATTGGAATAAGTTGTATCCACAGATTACCAATGAGTCACTAAAGCAAACTATGTCGTGGGATGATAAAGGTAAGCAGTTCGGTGCTAATTACAACTGGCATAAAAACAACCCAGAGTTTTGGGATCAGTTCTATGCACAAATTCCATTCATGCGTCAACTATACTTTGCTGGTGGTGAATCAACTGTTATTGAAGAGCATTATGAAATCCTAGATAAAGTTATTGAGATGGGTTATGCAGATAAGATTGAGTTACGTTATAACAGTAATGGTATTGAATTGCCAGATCGTCTACTAGAGCAATGGAAAAAATTCCAAAAGGTACGTTTCCACTATAGTATTGATAGTATTGGTGAGATGAATGATTACATTCGTTACCCTAGTGAATGGTCACACCAACTTGCAATGTTTGAACGTCTTGATACAAAGACTTCTAACAATGTTGAGATCACCATCGCATGTGCAGTAAACGCACTTAACATTCACTACATCCCAGACTTCCTTAAATGGAAACTTCAAGAAAGCGGGCTAAAGAAAACCAACATGTGGCCCTTTGGTGCTGGTGGTATTAACTATCACTTTGTATACTGGCCAGGACACTTGAACGTTAAGGTACTACCAGATGAGTTCTTAGACAAAACCGAGGCGAAGTACGAAGAGTTCATTGAATGGTGGAAAGAGAATTGGGAACTAGGTGTTCCTAGTTGGCACAAAGGTAAAGTAGATTATCAGACATGGGAAGACGCTGCATATGGCATTAAGCGTTTACGTGGTATGATTAGTTTTGCTCGTAGTGAAGATTGGAGCCAGCGTATGCCTGAATTTAGGGAATACATTAACAAACTAGATGAATTACGTGGTACTGATTTTAGAAAAACATTTGCAGACATGGCTTACTTATTAGACGAGCCTACAGAGGACAAAGATAGTGACTAGTGTAATACCAGTATTAGTTGCATTAGAAGCAGAATTGCCCTATGATTTACCAGCACCTTATGTTAAAATAATAACTGGTGTTGGTAAGATCAAAGCGACAATTGCAGCAACAGAAGCAGTATTAAAGTATAATCCCCACACTATTATTAACATGGGTACAGCGGGAAGTTTAGATCCCGCTTTAAGATTAGGTGTACATGAAGTTGGCAAAGTTGGTCAACGAGATATGGATGCTACACCATTAGGTTGGAAGGTAGGACAGACACCATTCAGTGGTGAATTATGGTTAGAGTTGAAGAGTAGTGATATTTCATTGACTACTGGTGATAATTTTGTAACTAGTAGACCTGCATTAAGTAGTACATTGGTTGATATGGAAGCATACGGTATCGCAATGGTATGCAATAAGTACAAAATCGTATTTGATTGCTATAAGTATGTATCTGACTTTGCAGATGAAGAATCAACAACCGACTGGGAACAGAATTGTGCCGATGGTGCAGATGAATTCATGAAGATATTATCAAATCGTAGAGAGTAAATAATGTTAGATGTTGTTATGTTGGCGTATGGAGAAGAACACGCTGATGAAAATTTCAAAAGAATACAGAAATTAGCACCTCATGCAAAACGGGTAGACAATGTTGTCGGCATTTTAGAAGCACATAAAGCAGCAGCACAATTAGCAACAACTGATAATTTCTATGTAGTTGATGCTGATGCACAGTTGGTTGATCATTTTGACTTCTCATTCACACCAGATATTATCAAAGAATCGTATCCAGGCGTGAATGAATCAAGTTGTATATTTTTATGGCAGAGCGTAAACCCAGTAAACGGATTAATTTATGGCAATGGTGGAGTTAAGTTATTCCCTAGACATAAGTTACTGAATGCTACATCATTTCAAATAGATATGACAACTACAATTGATGCACCATTAGTAGTGAAGCAGCAGATATCCAACATATCAGTATTCAATACAGATGCGTTTAGTACATGGCGTAGTGCATTTAGAGAGTGCGTGAAGTTATCATGCGTATCTAATCCTGACATGGATAATAGATACAGATTAGATGTGTGGTGTAATCGTGGTGACAGTAATGCATATGGTAAGTATGCTATCATGGGTGCTAGACAAGGCAGAGAGTTTGGTGGATTTTATAAAGATGATAAGAACAATCTAGATAAAATAAACGATTATGATTGGTTAAAATCTATATTCTCTAAGTCGTCAACTAATACATTAGATCAGCATTACCCAATTCACTTGTCATGGTTTCATGGACTAGAAGAATATTTCACACTGAAACAGACACCTCTTGAAACATTTATTAAAATAAAAAAAGCATTGGTATATGGAGACAACTGGAGCATTCGTGATCTTATATTAGAAGAAGTTAATGAAGATCAAAATGATAATCCAGAACTGTATGTGAATGTGATACTTCAATCGTTATTGATAGATGATTATGTAATACCAGATCATGATGTATTAATGTATATTAGTCGTCATATTGATGATGATTTTATAAATGGGTTGGTGAACTTGACAGATCCAGTACATAGTGATATTGATCTAGCAAAGTATGTCACACGTGATTCTATGAGTGGTAATTTTTGGATGATTAAAGAATTAAATAAGATAACATTGTCACCACATGACATTGTATTGTTAGGTGGTAAACTTGCGTTACACACATCTATGTTACTTCATAATTATTCAATGATTGAGTCTATACTTAGTATAGATATTAATCATAAGAAAACTGAATATGCTCGTTTATTAAATCATGTAGCCGAATCATCAGAATTATTTAGTGCACAATGTGTAGATGTATCTGATATATTATGGGATGCGGAAACACTACCAGATTTGTTGATAAACACTAGTGCTGCGCATATGGATGATACATGGTTTGATAATATACCAGATAGTGATGATACCTTGATCGTAATACAGACAAATGATTGTGCAGATAATATTAACTGTGTGCGTGATCTACCAGAAGCATTGACTAAATATAATTTGAAAGAAGTTTTATTCAGTGGCGAACAAAGCACACAGTTATACAATAGATTTATGATCATAGGAATCAAATAATGAACGATGAAGAGATAAAGAGCAATGACAAAGATAATGGGTTTTGCGCACTACCATTTGTACAATATAGTACATACAACGGAGGTCGTTATAGATTATGCTGTATGGCTAAAGAGCCTACTGAACTTGTAAACCAAGAAGAATTAGGCATAGATGGTACATGGAATCATGATTATATCCGTGATGTTCGTGAGCGTATGACAAAAGGTGAATGGTTGTCTGAGTGTGTAGAATGTAAACGATTAGAACGCAACGACATTATGAGTTCACGACAGTGGGAAAATCATGTATGGAAAGATCAAACACCCGACATAGTAGCAGCAGCCAGTGCAAATGATTGGAACATAGATCAACCGATACAATTTGATTTTAGATTAGGTAACTTATGTAATCTACAATGTCAGATGTGTAACAAAGAAGCATCTCATTTGGTCAGTGTTGAACGTGCTAATATGATTGCGACAGATTTAGGATTGGTATCAGGATCAAATCACTTTGATTGGGGCGAAGGTAACATTGCTAATAAGAAGAAAGCGATAATGCAGCCTGGCATTGATTGGGATAGTTTTGAGAAGATGTTACCATACGCACAGAAGATTAAAATGATTGGTGGTGAACCCACTGTTGCATCTGATATGTTTAAGTTACTAGACAAAGCAACTGAGTCGGGATACGCAAAGAACATTGAATTATCGTTCTACACAAACATCACTAACATGCAAGATAAATGGTTGAACCAATTCAGTCAGTTTGAACGAGTTGTTGTCAATTGCTCATTAGAAGGTATGGGTGATATGAATGATTACTTGCGACCACCATCGCAATGGGATTCTGTTTGGGCACATTTTGATAAGTTAGTAAAGTATGCTAATACACCAGAAGGAAAGAACATTCGTGTGCGTGTCACTACAGTGAATCAAGTAACTAACGCATTACATTTGGTTCCGTTCTGGAGATTTATGCACGAATATCAGCAGACTAGTGATCGTGGTATTGGTATGAGTACGAATCAATTAGTGGAGCCTGGATATTACTCAATGACGCATAGCCCGCAGTGGTTGCGTGACGAGCAAAAAGCACAGATACTAGAATTTTTAGAAGAGATTAAAGATAGTCCTCATTACGAAGATTATGCAGAACCATTAATGGAAGCATTGCAGTTTGGTGAAGACCCCGAAAACAAGTATGATCCTGTACTGATGGGCGAGTATGTTCAAGTAACAGAAAACTATGATAAGCATCGTGGTCATGATGTAATGTCGGTAGCACCAGAGTTTAGTCGAATTAAATCTGATTTAGGACTTGACAAGTAAGGCTCATTGCGATATAATAGTTACATAAGATAAACGATGGAATTGAAATGAGATTAAAGCAATTTAGACTTGGTAATAACGAGTGGTGGTTTAACGAGTATCTTAATGGTGGTTTAGAAAGATACATCATGTACGGCATTCCTCCAGGCGGTTTTCTGACTTCCCTATTGGCGCATGATCTACCTATGGCAAAGGCGCGTGCTGATCACTGGAATTCTAAGAATTTTGAAAGAATTGTGAAAGAGATTCGGCATTCTGGTTTACCTCCAGAAGCAGTTGGTTCATATGAAGCAATATCCGATTGGTCTAACGATAAAGATGGTGTGCGAACAGTGTACACCCGGCGCATTAACGAGTTGCGGTTATTTAATCGGTTATCTGGTGCGCCATACAATGGATACATATTAGACCAAAGTTAATTAAATTATTTTCCATATAGGGGTTGACAAGTAAGGCGTATTGTTATATAATGGTTAAGTAAGTTAATAAAGGGAACGATAATGAATACCAAAGACTATATTGAATATTTAGAGACTACTGTTTTGCCAATGGCACGAGTGATTGATGCCAATGGTTATTTTGATATGTTGTTATGGTGTCTGTTACCATTCACTCTGATTGGTACTTCTATTCTATTTAAGAAAGGATTATTGTAATGAATAAGTTTAGTGAGTTTAAGCATTGGGCGCAGTTAATGTGGTATGACCATAAGCGCGAAAAGATTGAATGGGAAGGTAGTCCGCCAGATTACAGTTTCAGTACTTGGGTTCGTATGAACAAATGGTTTATCAAAAGTATGTGGAAAGCCCGTAAGGAAGAACTTAAAACTTATGATAAGTCAAAGATGAAATATACTGACGGAGATAACACTTGAGAAAACATTTAAGAGAATACATCGAAGATATCGCAGCGCCTGTACCTAAGATCAAATGGAATAAGGTTTCAAATGGTTATGGTCGCAGACGTGGTGGTGGTTCAACAGAAGTATTCAAGTGGGTATCTCCTGATGAACGCTTTGAAATTACTCGTGCAACTGATCCGATGTCGTATGGTAAGGGTCGCAATGGTAACACAAACAGACTTGTATGGAAAATATCTGATACAACAGATGAATTAAGAAAAGCATACGCTCGTTCATTTGATTCTGCGGCAAGTGCAAAGCGTGCTGCCGAGATCATAGTAAATAAAGAAAGTAACTAACTAGGTGAATCTCACCTAATTTTAAATAAAATGTAATTGAAGGAATATGTAATGATAGTACTAGCGTTTATCGCCACGATGTTTTCAGTAGAGAATACTGAATTTTTTAATCAAGTTGAAAAGAATAAACAGGATGGTATGTCGTGGCATTATATTGGGTCAAATGCACCCAATGCAAACGACCCATACATTGCTTCTATTAATCCAATCACTGGTAAAGAAGCAATTTTCTTTAAGATGCTAAAAGACTAAGTGGTAGATTATATCCATCCTTTGAGTTTTGCAACATAATAAAATCCACCAGAGCATAGTAACAGCATAAGTATAACCAAAGATAATACAAGTGCTATTGTAGTATCATCAGATTTAGATTGTTTAGCATTTGCTTTACTTCGGTTAATCTTATTTAATTTAATGCCTTTATTGTAGTCAGACCTGAATTTACAAAAATCAACATAGCCCTGTAGTCTTTGCTTGTTAAGCATAAACTTTAGGGCTTCCTCGTTTTTCTTTAGTTGTTCTTGGGCCTGAAAGGCTTCCATCACATTTCCAGTTCCGGCTTTAACTTGTTTATTAATTGCCTTTTCAGCACCGAAGTATTTGCTTAGTGCTGACCCAGCGTTGTAGATATCTTGTCCGTTGTTGATGGTGGCTTTTATTACCTTGAAGGCGGCATTGGCTGCGGCTAGCTCGATTAGCATACCCATAATCTCCTTGTATAAACATTGTGCATGATTTCGTATGGTGCACTTGGTGGTTGAACAGGTCTATAATCCTGTAACCTATACGCTACTTGAGGTTCCACAACTAATGTACCTCCTGCTGGTGCAAGAACACTAGCAAGATGTATTGGATAAATTTCTGTGACACTAGACCACATGATGTGATCTTAGTGTTATGTAAGTAGTCATATTGATATTTATAGAATTAGTGCTAATTATTTAACATATACCTTAATGCAATTAATCGAAAATAAGTGTTGACAGATGATGGAAAGACTGTTATTATCAATACATAGGTTTTAAAGGCGTTTGCGGCATTTGTTGAACGCAAATGATAAATAAACATATAGTATAATAAAAGATGAAAATAAGTGTTGACAGCCAAGAACGAGTCTGCTATACTTATAACATAAATAGAACTAGACAGATTTAGATTGTAGATGACCACTGCTATGCAAGCCCCTACATTATCACTGTCTATTGCAAAATAACTTGAAATAAAGTTAAAATAAGGGTTGACAGATAAGAACAAGTCTGTTATACTTATAACATAAACAGTTAAAGATAACTGTAATAAAGAAGAGAACGAAACGATGTTAAACACATTCTGTAATTCACATAGAAAACTAGATAGTCAACGCT
>Ga0115007_10001442_pt1 | contig 15308 bp, 2 predicted proteins | sample ArcOceMetagenome_2_FD_87166 | JGI IMG/M metagenome (GOLD analysis project Ga0115007, IMG submission 87166) | Marine eukaryotic phytoplankton communities from Arctic Ocean - Arctic Ocean ARC135M Metagenome | ecosystem: Environmental > Aquatic > Marine > Oceanic | place: Arctic Ocean | collected... | reverse complement strand
CACTGCGTCTGCGCCAAGTGCAGTAACTCTATTTGCAGCAACGCCTCCCATGTTGTCAGAACCTAGTGGGAATCTACCTCTTAAATCAGGTATCGTAAAATACGATACTCCGTTATCACTAACCAACGACGGGTCTTTAAAGTTATGTTGAATTGCTAACCACAAATCATTATAGTCAGATTTTTTAACTTCAGCGCCATCACATATTAACCATCCTGATGGAGGAGTGCTACCGCCATACGCAGAAATAATACCTGGTGGATTTAATGGAATTGTTTTTAAGAAATTTCTCTTAGTTACGCGGAACAGTCCTGTATTACCGACTACTTTGTTTATAAGTAGTTCATCAGCATTTTCAACATCTAATTCTACAGTTTTATTTGATATGAAACTGTTTGCAATTCTAACGTCGAATGTTTTAGTGCTTCCGCCTGTTTGTCCATCAAAAGCAAAACTGTTTGGTGTAACATCGCCAGCAACGCCAAAGGTTGTAGCACTTGCTAATTTATCTGCGCTGCCTGCTCTTCCACTAACAGTACCGTTGATGTTGCCTTGTAAGTTTCCGTAAAAGGTTGTTGCGTAAACTTCATTATATTTTAAAGTTGGCGAACCTATGTCTCTTAACGCATTTCGATCCGGTCCAACTGTTCCAGTTGTTATTGATCCAGCATTGTCAGCGCCTTGTTTCATTACAAGATCACCTGCTATATATAAATTTTGCGCAATACTGGCGCCGCCTTTAATAATAGCAGATCCTGTTCCTGAGTCAATAGCATTAACTGTGCTTTCAACCTTTAAAATTCCAGTAGTTGCATCTCCTGCTTTTGGACTTATTTGCACATTTCCTACAACGTCCAATTCTTCATCTGGTGCTGTATTATTAATACCTACTCTCTGAGTACTATCAATGCGCATTACAGTATTTGTATCTGCACCTTGTACTAAGTTAAAATCAATGCTAGAACCGCTTGATCTATTTTCAATAACTGCTGACGATCCGTTGTTAGCTACGTAGATATTAAAATTACTACTAGTACCTAGTTGTACGCCGTCGTCTGATTTAATTTTTAATTGGAAGTTGCTAGTTGATGCACTGTCGCCTCTTAAAAAATTACTTGCAAGAACTGTAGTTCCGGAAACTACTAATGATTCTGCTTTTTCTGCTGTACCCCAATACTTTAATACTTCTAAGTCAACTAATGGAGTTGTAGTTAGATTGTATCCAGCTTTAATACCTGCTGTAAATCCAGTAATTGCTGTTTTAGGAATAAATGCCTGCTTACTAATAATAGCTGCTGGTTCATTTTCAATTTTTATAACTAGTACATTATATGTTACGTCATCAGACCCAACTATTGCTTCTGATTGTGCTCCAGTAAGAAGTCCATCAGAGAAGCTTGGTCCAACTAGTACCCAGGCGCTGCCTGTAAATAAGTAAAGCTGCTGACTCTCAGTATTAACCCACAAGTCACCTGCAACAGAATTTGCAACAGCTGGTTGATTAGTTGCTTTTTTTAGACCGCCGGCTGCGCCCCATGTTGTTCCATCATAAACTTTAAGCTGATCAACACCATCGGTATTATCGTACCATAGTTGGCCTTCAACTGGACGTGACGGAGCTGATATGTTTGCAAAATTTTCGAGCAAGTGTAGGAAATTTTCTGCTACTACAGTACCGTAAGAAGTTGAATTCTTGCCTGGGAAACTTAGACTAGTGTCGGTATTGATTGTTAAATCTTCGACAACAATATTACCTTTATTAATATTGTCAGTGTAACGAACTTGATATGCCATTTATATAACTCCTTACCCTGCTAAACTTTGTATGCGTACAGTGTAATCTATTTGAATAAGTCTGTTTAAAGACTTCTGTACTGGATGAAAAATTACATGAGTAATTAATCTGCCTGTTCCTGCTGTATTATAACTACGCAATCCTAATTCATCAAACACAAAAGCATTATTATAATCTGTTGCTGTGTCAAACGCATCTTGACCGTTTGGTTCACCGTAGTCTAACAAACAACTAACAATAACATCAGTGTAATTAGTGCCGCTTACATGACGTGTCTCTATGTAGTTACGAGAAGGGTCATTGTTATTAACACTGCGATCATCTACAACCTTAGTAAATGTTTGATTGTATAATGTAGCATTTGTTCCTGTGCTGTTAGGTGTTAGGTATGTAATAATCCCAGAAGGGTCAACACTTGTGCCGCCGTTTCCAAAGCTCATTTCATACACAAATCCTTGACCTGCATTTGATAAACTCTCAGCTAGTGCAATACTCATATTTTCATAATGAATAGCATTTCGCTTGTCTACATATATTTCTTTAGTTTTAGGATCACTTATCTTAATGTGTCCTGTAACTACTACTCCGTTTGTATCTTGCATAATATTTTCGCTCACTTTGTTTCCTACACTGTATTTATTCTGGTAGCGCCGATGTTCCTGCTCTTAAGAAATATCCGATATCAGTTTGTGTTTCGCCTAACGAAACGCCTAAGTCCGTCCATGGTCTTCCTATTTTACGCATAATTGATATCTTTTGATTAGCTACAGGAGTATCTAAAAGTACTACTGAACTAGTAAGAATATTATTACTTCCATCATATGTATTTAATAACGTAAATTCTGCTGCTAAAGTAGAGTCACCTTCAGGACTATCAAGTGCTAATACTGGATTAAATGATTCTAAAGTTGTTTTGCGCAGTCTTTTTCCTGCTACAAATATTTCAAAGTCATTAACACTACTTGCTTTAAAGTTAAGAAGAATAGTTGCTGACGGACTATCAGGAACTGTTACTTCTTGCACTTGTGTTACATCTTTATAAGGAATAGTTTTAGAAGGACCTTGGTCATGTACGCCCGTTCCTGTAACATTAATATCTTTTACACCTGTGCCAAGTGTACCTCTACGAAGTTGACGTAGTAAGTTGCCTTCTTTTACAAAATACTCAATGCGCTCACCTGCAATAAACACTACACCTGGAACATTTGCATACTTATTTGGTTCTGGTAATTTACTAGCATCAACAACTTCAATTCTTAAGTCAAAATAGCGTAAATCTTTAGCTAATTTTGTTTCTTCAATATCAAGGCGTTTAAAGTGTGTTCTATTAAGAATGTCTTTAAACTGTCTGTATGCAAATTTAGGTACATTTATATCTGCTGCAAAATGTATAACTTCTATTATATCGTTAGCAGCAGGCCTTTTATTTAACACTACTTTTGTTTTACTATCAGTTAGATATTAGTCAATACTTGGCGATAGTAGTTCGCTGTTAACTGTTACCCAAACATACTCAGTACTGTGTGCAGGCTTACGTAAAGTAATTTCACCTACAGTTAGTCGGTTATAAGTTACATACTGTATATCTTCAGTAAGTAATGTATCTCTTGACACTACATCGTAATTTATTCTTTCTATGCCAAGAATATTATGGTTACTAAAATTAAATATTTCTACTACAGAATCTGCTGTAGGAGTAGTATCTAAAGTTAACGTTGTTCCATCAAGTTGGTAATCACCGTCAGTAATAACATATACTTCAAGTATGTCACCAACTTCGCCAACACCGTCGGAAAGATTAATACTACTTGTAAAAATATCAAATCTCCACTGCGTAGGAGTAGTAATTTCTGTACCATTTAAGAACACTTTTACATCACTAGCTTGTAATGCGTTGCCTGGTTGCTGGAATGATTCGAGCTTATACTGTCTATTAGAATCTGTTATATTAAATTGTATGTTATACCCTGCATTTAATATTTTATTATCAACTTTTACTAAAATATTATATGCTGTTGGTAAACTATAGAACGGTGCTTCGCTAAGAACAAATGTATTTGTTACTCCTGAAGCAGTAAACGAATCTTTAGTAATTTGACTATAATTTACTTGTACATTATTAGTAAATGCTGTATAATGTATTACAATATCCTCAGCAGGTGTAACATCAAACCTAATAGCTGTTCTATTATTAACGTTTAAAATAGTTACATCTGTTTTACTTCCGTCAAGTGTTACATGTATTGACATATTGTTAACATATTCAACAGTTGTTTCGTATGTTGCTGATGACCCATCAGCAACTAATGTTCCAAAGTCTAATATGTTTTGACCAGTTCTTTCAACTGTAGTAATATTAAGCTCGGTATTGTCACTTGGGTTACTAATAGTGACAGTATTTGCTCCCCAATCAATTGTGTATTCCGAGTCTGCTAAAATTACATTTGACACTTTAACAATAACTGATGGATTACTTCCAGGCACTGCGCCTAAATTATATGTTAGCTGTGATGGACCTGTGCTGTCTGTTACATAACTTTGGCTATGTATTGCACCAGTGCCGCCACTGTCTCTTGTAAATACTTTAATATCTAATGTATCTAGCACTTGTCCCGGTACAAGTTCTTCAGGTCCGGCACTAGTTGTCGGTGTATTAAAGCCATCGCCGTCAACAGTAATTTCTTCTGCATTAACGCCGCGGGCTGTACTATAAGATAAGTCGCCGCCGCTCAATGCAGTATCATAGCTTTCTGGATCTGGAATAAAGCTACCATCGCTAGTGTTTTTTCTAACAACAAATACATCGTTGTCTGCTAACTCTATACCTAGATCTTGTACAAATATTACCTCAGTAACACCGTCACCTATGATACTAGATGTAATAGCGTTTATATTAGTAGCAGACGATCCCGGAACTTCATCTGTTCCTGCTACAAAATCAGGAGCATCAATTCTTACACCATTCTTATAAAGATTATAAGTCGTGCCGGCTTCAAGTGCTGCACTTAGTTCTACTGCTACAGTTGACCCGTCTAATACAAATATTTCATCTTCGTAACTATTATCAAATGTATCCCAGCTATCAGTAAACCATCCTTGGCTTTCCCATCCTGCAGGACCTGATAAATCAAAGCTAGTAACTTCTACTCCACCGTAATCTACGCCTGTCATTAGCTGTGCTAAATCTTTGCCTGTCATCGTTGTTGTTGGAGAGTAGCCATGATTAATTCTGTCTGATGCATCTAGCATTGACAACGGCTTTTCATAATTAACTATTATAGTATCGTTTAGTTTAGGCGCAATAGCAAATGTAATTTGACCTTGTTCTCTTGTGTAGCCAGCAGTAATATTAGTAATATTTGCATAAGTATATGCACTTTTTAATTGTTCGACGTCATTGATAGTAATGCTAACTTTAGTATTATTTGAATTCATTGGCCATTCTAAAGTAAACTTAGAATTTACACTAGTTCCAGTGAAGGTTTCAATTTCAGCTAGTGTAGTAACTGTATAAGTTTTAGACAGTCTGTCAAACTTAACGCCAATAGTTGGTGTTCTTACTACGCCGTTGCCAATAATTGCACTTGCCCTTGCTGGTGTTCCGGCTTGTCCAATTGAGCCTTCAATAGTAACAGTCGGCGCACTATAATAACCTGTTCCGGGATTAGTTACTTTAATTTTAGTAATTTTTCCGTAGCCTAAATACGCCTCAGCTGTTGCACCAGTTCCGCCTCCACCTGTAATTGTTATTATTGGTGTATATGTATATCCGTTTCCAGCATTAGTAACTGCAATACTTTTAACTGTGTAGCTACTATTTTCTAACCATGACTTACGTGGGTACAAAGATGTATTGTCGCTAGTGTTATAAATTGTATCTTCTGAAATAATTGCACTCGAAGGACGAATTTGCTGATAGTACGTGTCAAATCCAGCTGGCAAATCAAAGTCGCTTACTGAACTATTTGTATTATCTAATGCATCATATGCACTTACATATTCTCTGACTACAGTTTTATAAGGTTTAACTTCTTCAATGTAAGAATTATAACTGCTTAATGTGTCTGTATTAAATGTTACATCCTGTTGTAACAATCCAAGATTATGACGGGCTTTAACAAAACTAGTTTTAAATAACCAATCTACATAACTTTGCTCTGACAAAATATAACGCAATGAGGCAAAGAATAACTGATTATATTCTACTTTTAGTGTATTAATAAAGATATTATCTTTAATTGCATTAAGTATAATTCTTAATTCTTTTTCTGTATTAGTGCTTGTGTATAACGTGTCTAATAACTGTATTGTACCGTTTTGTCTTCCAATAGTTTTGTAGTTAATAGTATAATCTTCAGTAATTTCGTTTGCTTCTTTTTCAAGAAGTAACCAGCCGCCTGTTCCTACATTTTTAATTTTTACAATATCATTTAATGTATCATTAAGAGATGTTAAATCACTAGACTGTTCAATAGTATATGTCGGAATAGTAAATTCATTAACAGTAGTATCATACCAATCTGTATATTTCCAGCATGTGCTTATATCATATTGCTGCGTTGCTGTTCTAGACCAAGCCTTTGTAACATCATTATATTCATATATTGCCCAATTGCCGTTTACAGAAGAATCTGCATTAACAAGTGTTGAATATTTTCTAACAGTAATAATAGTATTATCATCATAATCTGTGCCTCTGCTTGTTACAGTAGCACTAATAACTTGTCCTAGGTTGTTAATAACTGTGTTAATTTCAGCGCCTGTGCCTGCACCTGTAATAACAACAGACGGTGCAACTTTATACCCTCTACCTGCTGACGATATCATTACGTTTGTTAATTTTCCATTTACTACAATAGGTGTTATTATAGCAGGAGTAACTTTATTTGTACTAACGGTTGCTAATTCATCAACAGTATCAACTGTAACATCAAAACGTCTTGTTACTGCTGATGGAGATTTGTCTTTTTCCAACAATTTTGATATATCATATTCATCTACAATAATGTTGCTAGATAAAACAATATTAATGCGCTCAATTACTTGCTTTAATGCCTCTACACGGTTTACAAACATGCTCTGACGAGGATTAGTTTGTACTCCGTATTTCTGTTTGACAGTCAAATTAGTATTCGGCACCGGTCTTAGTTTACTATCAGAACCAATTAAACTATCAAACCATTTACGTTCTATTTCCGGATGTATATTACTTGTATCCAATCCGTCTGACATAAGATAGTATGCACTGTGTACATTTTGCTCTTTAATTGTGTCGCTAGTAGAATAACGAATGTTTAATACAACATCATCGTTGTAAATTAGGCTGTCACAATTATTAAGTATTAGTCTATTGTTAGCAGCAAAACTAATATAACGATAGCCCTGCTCTCTTGGTTGAGCAATTAATCTTGCAATATCAAATACACTTAAAGATCTGTTTTCTACAGCAGGAATAGTTAACTTTCTTTCTACCCAGAAATAGTACTTTGTTTTAAATGTCTGTGATATATTATCGTATGCAAACTTTGTGCTGTACTGCGAATCACCATAAACACTAGTGCCACTAATGCCTGTAACTAATCCTGTATCAGTGTCGGCTATTCCATCCCAGTTGCTTGGCAAGAAGTCACTTTCTACCCACTCGTATACATCAATTGTCGAACCCGGTTGCAATTCGTTCCAGTGTGCCTTCTGATACTGAATGTCTCCTTGGTACGGATATACAAATCTAGCAGTACGTAAGTTCCACCATGTTTGTCCAACATGTTCTTCTGCCCAAAATACATCAGTGTCTAAGCCGGAATATAAACTTACATTATATGTTGCTGGATCATATCCTACTTTATACGTAAGTTCTTGTTCTGCAGGACCTGCAATCTTTCCTTGTATTGGATCAATATAATCCAAGTAAGTAATAATTTGATTTTGCCTCTTATTATAAAGAAATGCTCCTCTCAATTTAGATACATCAACTGGCTTAATTAAATTTCTTGTCCTAGTCCATGCTAATGTGTTTTCAGGCTTAATATATTTTAATAAAGTTCCTTCGTGACCGCCAATATTTTTATTAGGCATACCAATATAAAGAACGTTATTATTAGCATATAAGTTTTCGCCAAAGTACGAGTTAGCTAAATCATAACGAATTGATTCCGAAAATACTAAACTATTTTCAATATGCTCGTATATGTACACTACTCCAGTATCTAATAATATATTACTAAACTGAGTGAACTCCATGTCAAAAGTAGTATCAATATTAGCAGCTACATCAAACGTAGTTGGTAATTTCATATCTCCATTTATACTTGACACTATAAGGTTATCTGCGCTAAAGCTAACACTAAATCCAAACATTTCACTTTCTTCATTTTGCGGTGATTCTAATGTTTGGGCGTAACTAAACGATCCACTTTGTTGCTTATAAATGTAGACTTTACCTTGGTTAATCTTTTCGTCATCATTAAATGGTTCGGTAATTGCTATAGTAGTTCCTGACGGACTAACAGCAATACTGTTTGCAAATCCATCAATATTATCAACACCATCTATAATTTGACTTACAGAATATTTGTTATCAACTAGTCGATAAATTACAACTTGCTTTCTTCCAGAGTTGTCAACACTACTATCGTTTATACTTGCTTCACTAACTACTGCTAAAATTGATCCGTCTATACTTACATCAAAGTCTTTACTAAACTGATGTATATCATCTGCTGGATCATAAAGTGTTTCGTCATAAAATGCATTTCCTGTAAGATTTGGTAATAATCCTACATAATCTAAACCGTCTGTGATCAGTAACCAGTCATTTAACGATATTACTGCGCCTGCGGCAATATTAGTCTTTGCTCGATACAGTCTGCCGCTAATCGAAACTACAGAATTTTTAGCATACGGATATGTTGTATCCAGTACGCCGCGGTAGTTTTCATCTTTACTAGTTTTCCAACTAATTTTATTCCAAAGGATTGGATTAATTATACTAGAAGCAACCTGTGTGTTAACATTTTTTACTGCGCGGAAATAGTCCCCTTCGTGTAAAACTATTTGATTAAACAAGTATGTACTATTGATATTCCAAATACCGGCATAATCATCAGCTGTAGTATAACCGTGCTTGAATATTTCAATTGTTCCGGGGTTTTCTCTTGTTGTATCACCTTGGCTTGAAATTAACAATGTATAAAGATTATTGTGTTTAATAAGCTTAACTTTTTTACCAAACTTTCTATTTTCAGCAGTATATTCACTAACAATTATATCTACTAATGAATAAGAGTATGTATCGTCTGTTATTACTTTTTTATAAAGTGCAACTGCTCCTTCATTAGCTAGTTCACTACTAGTGCCAATTGTAGATGCCGGTATGTTATAAATCTGTGTATAATCTTTGTTTAATTTGTTTGGTGGATTTGCTTCTCTTGATGCTCCAGCAACGTTAAATTGTTCATCAAAGAAGAAATATTCTTCGTCTATAATTGATGCAACTTGTTCCCAAGTTTCAGTAGTAACTGTAAAATTTGCATCTGCTTCAAATACAAACAACTTACCAATCAAGCTGTTACCTTTAGATCCTAAAACAACATCATTATCAAAATCTTGTATAGTTCCTATTGTGCGATCAACATCGCTGGTGCCTCTTCCTGTTGGTGCAAGTGCAGAATTTGCCTTACGTCTTAGTTCATACTTTCCTATATTGTTTAATGGTTCCCAATTACCTGTAATGTTTTTAACATATACTCTAATTGAGTTAAAGTTTCTCTGATAGTATACAACTTCGGCAGTACTAGTTGTGATACTAGTTAGTGCAAAGCCGCCGAACTCGTTAAATGGTGTTTGTATATCTTCAATAATATCACCAATAAGTGGCTCAAATACATTACCATTAAAGTCGAATCGAGTAAAATCAAAATCAATATATCCGTCCCATTTATCAACAATAGTTTGACGTTTATTTAATATATCAATGGTAAACCCTGCGGTTTCGATGTCAATATCTCTATTATCTAAATCATACAAGCGGAAGTCAATTGAGCTCAACCCTGATGATTCTACATTAGTAGTAAATGCGTCTGAAACACGTACTACCCACTTATTAGTTTCATACTTTTGTTCAACTCCTCCATTATCGCCATAATAGCTTAGATTTGTAATAAAGCTTGCTTGATTGGAGTTTTTAATATACGTACCAATAAGTCCAACTGTTGACTGAATGTTATCGTACTCGTATGGGGTTCTTCCATCGTCGATTACATCTCTTAATACATCAACATAAACTAAGCCGCGGCCAATATCAAAACTATTTCCGTTATTATTGTGCAGTGGTGCTGTAATTAACCAGTAGCCGCCAAGTGCATCAGATAAGTTATAAGTATCCTCTTCAGTGTATAAACCAATAAACTCATTGCCAATATACATTTCGCCGGATAGTGCAAATATTCCTGTAATGTCTTTTACATATACTACTGCCGTGTCGCCATCTGCCTGTACATAATGAACTAAACCGCTACCAGTATCTGATGATACAAAGTCGCCAATACTAGGAAGTGCTACATAGGCAGGTATTAAGAATACACTATCAATCTTAGCATCAATTTCGTGCAGCCCGGTAATAAAATCAGCATCTAATTCCGGAATAGTATTATCGAATGGAAAATAATTATCTAATGTAGGAAACGTAAAGCTACGGTTATTCCAATTAAGCTTAATTCTGTCTCCGGCTTTAGTACCTAAGTACATATCTTTAGGAGCTCTAACTAGCATATGAGTAGCATCAACTGTTAATCCAGGATTTCCTGCAACTAATAATTTAACAGTAGTCGAATCTGCATCTGCTGCATTAGCAATATTTACATACGTATCAAATGTTGAGAAAGGCTGACTTCCGATCTTAGGAAGAATTTCTCTGTTTGCTTGCCACACACTTTCTCTATAGCGTATTATATCATATTTGGTATAACTAGCTGGTGACTCACTAGTGCCACTTGGTCCAAACTCATTAAATTCACCTTTAAATTTTGTTTTAACATTGCTTGCCTCTGGTATACCAACAGCAAGATATTCGCCGTCTGGCGCAGCACTAACACTTTCACCAAATTTAGCTTCAGTGATATCGAATAAATTTTCCGGAGCAGTTATTTCAGTCTGTTGTACTAAATTACTGCTATCTACATTATCTGTATAATGGTACACAGACCCGTTGCCATTTTCTGCTGCACTTACAAACAAATCTAAGTTATCATCAGTTGCACTCATTGAGTTAGTGAATTTGTGTGAATCTCCATCGTCTACAGCAGGATTTGTAATAGTCTGTTGCTCAGTATATACTGGAGTATTTTTATATACACCCCATGTATTAGAACCGTTGCTACTATAGTCGTCTACCCAGACTGTTTGTCCTTCATATACATTTTCTTGTACAATGCTATTAAGCATGGATAAGTTGTCAGCTCTAACTTTACGCAGTTTAATTAATGTAAAGCTTTCTTCAGCAAACTCGATTGCTGTATTGTCTACTGGCAATTCAATTCTAATAGTATTGCCAGAAACAAGATTAATATTGTACATGCCGTTAATACTAAAGTCTTGTGCGCCTTTAATTGCAACAATATCAGTTGCATTTAAGATAGGTGCAGCCCACTTATCTAAAGTGAGTGTAAATAACGGATTATTTGCATCTGAAGTTATTTTATTATCAACTAATGTAGTTACTCTAGCTACACTTTCTGATACTTGATAAACTTGCCAGTCGTCGCTATCAGTGCGAGTCAACCATATATAATCACCTAACGAAAGTTGATTAATATCACCTTGACCTAAGTCTATTGTTGATCCAGCTTTATAAGTTACATCGTCTTCGTGTACATAGCCGCCGCTCATTACATATTCATTAAGTGTAGTAGTAGGAAACGGTTTATGATTATAGTTTTCAGGCTTATCATATGCTTCACTGGGTAATATTCTATAAATTTTATCGTATATTATGTCAGTAGGTATTGTATCAACAAGTTCAATTGATTGTGGAGATTCTTTTATTTTTTCTTCATCAATTATGTACTCAACTTGCTCAATATCATTAGTTGCTCCGTATCGACCAACTTGTATAGCCCAGTCTTCATAAAAATCAATGCTATTATTAATCGCAGTACTTAACGGATCAAATAGTTTAGTAATTGCGTTCTTAGTACCTTTGTCTTGTATAAATCCTTGATAGAATTTATATTGACTAACATCATCGTTAATAATATTAGATAGATAATTACGTTTCTGATAACCAATTAAGTGCTGCGCCATACGCTGTTGTTCGGCGTCAAAGTTATCACTATCCAGGTCATAAAAATCTGCAAATTGATTAATTTTATAATCAAAGTTAGTATACAATTTTGATTCAGGTTTTTCATTTAGTCTATACCAAAGACTGTTATTAAATTCTTTTGATCCAGCAACTGGGCGTAATGCGACATAAAAGAATTGTTTGTATTTTATAAGATCGCCGATGTTATAATCTTTCCACGATACCCATTGTGTTACTTTTGCATCATCGTAAACAAATCCTGGAATATCTAAACTACCGTTCCAGTCATCCGAACGATATCCTAGTACCTTAATTCTTTCTTGTCTATAACCAGTAGATGGTTGATATATTAAATCGTTAAACACTGTTGTATTATCAATAAGAATAACATGTTCTTTCTGAACTAACGGAAGTGCTACGTTGTATAATCCGTTATCTGTATTCTTAGATTGAATTTGGAAAGTATTTTTATCTCTGTATATAGATATATTCTGCTTGTCCAATGGCTGACCGTCTTCTTTTAATACTCCATAATTATAAAAATCATCAAATATATTATCAACTACTGAATATGAAGAATTTAATACAAGATCCTTAGCTCCAGGACTTAAAGATATAGTAGTTCCTGACGCCCATCCTTGTGTTGTCCAGAATAGAAACTCTCTAGCTGCATGATCCCAATTTTCAACATACTGGGTTTCAACATTAAAGAATTCAAATTCAAAACCAATATCTGACAAGTAAGCATTATAACCTAATATAAAGTCTACTATTTCTTGTGAGGAAGATAGTCTTGTACCGTATGGTAATTTTTTAATTACGCTTTTATCAAAAGATCTAGCAAACGTTGCTTGCTTTCCGCCAACAATTGGAAGTTCGCCAAGTGCTGCTAAATTAGTTTTATCAAATGTGTCTCCACTAGTGAAGTTTTTAGTAACCCTAAAGAACTTAAAGTTTTCTTCAAGTATTTGGCCACGAACATATGATTTTCCTGCTCGCCATTGCGTTGTCGATTCGCTTACTCCGCCAACACTTATAACAGGATCTGAAGATGCAGCGTTAGTACTATAATAATTAAAGAACGGATTAGTTTCATCATATCCTATAACACTAAATCCATTCGATGATTTTTCAATAACTATTCCGCTGTATGACAACGTCTTTAGTGGAGAACTAGTGTTTAGGAAGATTTTATAATTTTCATCCGGAACGTATATACTATTTTCTTGTGTAGTAATTGGCGCCCGACTATCCAGAATAAGTTTAAATTTAGTTTTGTCTGTAAAGCCGCCAATTTTAATTCCTAGCTGATTGTTTATACTTGCTAAGTTTGTTTTATAGTCGCTATAAACAGTTAATACATTACTTGCTATAAGATTGTAAATGTAATTAACAACTCCTGAAGTACTTACTCTCGAGTTGTCACTAGTTGTATTTGGTAGTTCAATATCTTTCAATCTTATGTGCTTGTTAGTAGTAGTATATACAAACTGTCCTGCAAGGTTTTTCTTAATTCTAGATTTATCAAATCCTACACTAAGAAATTGTGCTGGCTTATTAAGCATCCAAGACTTTAGCAATGCAAAAGGTTGTTCACTGCTGCGTCTCCAAGCGGTTTCTACAGGACTATGGTCACCGAAAGTAAATCCGTTAGATGCAGATCTAAAAGATACATTTTGTGCATAATTTGATAATACTGGAGATATTAAATTTCCTTGCTCGTCAACTGGGATGTGATTTATTAATCCAGGTCTTACATAATCAGTTAGTACAACTAATGGTTTTTTAGGTTCTTTAACAAATCCGTTTTCGAGATCTTGCCATAAGTTTAAATTATTTTTAGTGTAAGGTGCTGGACCGTATACTTCATTCCACCAATTTGGTTTAATTCTAAATCCAAGTATTTCCCAAGGGTGTGAGTGAGGACGATCTGTATCAAGTAATTCTTTATATACTCCTCTCCAAAATCCTGGAAGTTGGTTACCGTTTACAATACTAGTCATACTTGAATAATTAAATGTAAATGTGTTATTTCTATCGTAGAAATCATTAATAGTATAATCAGTATCAACAAATCTTAACCATTGAATAAAATCTTTTAGTGTTGTACTGTCAACTTGTAGTTTACTATACTCTGTTTTTCTGTGAGTGCCTGGAACAAATTTATCAACGTTTAATAAAGTATTATCGTAGGTGGATTTAATATTATTAAAAATTCTATTTTCAACATCTAATATTAATTCATCACGATAGTCTTTAAACGCTTTAACAAGACTTCCGTCATGTCCTTGTATCATTGCTACGCCAATTGGGTATTCAGGGTTTTCTGAATTGTCTTGTTCACCAAAAGAACCGCCATTAGTAGGAGCGTAAAATATAGTACTAAGACCTTTAAATTGGAGCTTAGTTGAGCTAGAACTAGAGTCTGCTAGTTCAGCTTGATGCTTACTTGTATACACTGGATAAAACCATCCGCGGCGCCTAGCTAACGCATTGAATGTATCAACTTCTCCATAGATCTTAAATGGACCTGCACCATTAACAGTAGTAGTTGAAATATAAGTTGTGTCAATTGTTAGTTCAGGTGCATACTTAGGTAACATTCCTAGTTTTGTCGGAGTTGACGGAACATAACTACCATCAGTAGTTTCGTATTCATAAATTTCAATTGTGTCGCCGACTGATTGATAACTGTCTATTAATACAAATCCTTGATTATCAAATGTATAATCAACTTCATGCGTTAACTGTGTTCCATTTAAATATATTAATACACTTTCTGGAGATAAAGTAGTTAAATTAAAATTATTTGATAATGCATAATATAAAGTACGTACATCTAATACATTGTATTCAATTCTATTTGGTGTGCCTGATGCAAGCATGTCAGAAAAGTAAAACGGTTGGGTTTTAACTTTGTCTTTGTTTAGTTCATACAATACTTTATCAACATGTAATTTTACTGGGCCGTCGAAACCTAAATTAGATGCAATTTCAACAAAGTTTCTTTTGAATCTCGAATACTCATCTCTGCTGTATTCTATTGCTGAAATAATATTATAGTCTTTATTCGTAATATGGTAAAGTGGTAAATTAATAGGACCACTATGTTTTATAAATCGCTTACCGTATGTATCTATGTCGCCTAAATCTCGCATGTTAGTGCTACCTGGATACAATCCAGTAAATTTAGGAAGGTCTTCAATAATTGTG
>Ga0115007_10001441_pt1 | contig 15314 bp, 4 predicted proteins | sample ArcOceMetagenome_2_FD_87166 | JGI IMG/M metagenome (GOLD analysis project Ga0115007, IMG submission 87166) | Marine eukaryotic phytoplankton communities from Arctic Ocean - Arctic Ocean ARC135M Metagenome | ecosystem: Environmental > Aquatic > Marine > Oceanic | place: Arctic Ocean | collected... | reverse complement strand
TGCGCTTAGTCAAGTATTTGGTAAAGCTGGTGATCCTAATCCATCATTTGCAATGAAGTATGCATATATGTATACTCATGTTAATGGTATAACAGATTTCTTTGTTGAGAGTGAAATTAATTTAGAACAAAGAGATTATGAAGATCAACCATCAAAAAGATTTTATAGCGTATATGATTATAATGATATAGATGAATTATTTCATGCTCAAATAGAAAAGAAAGATAATTTTTATAAATATGATGAATCATTAAGTCCGAGTAAATTCCCAACACAATTGGGTTCATTTGGTGAAGTACAACCGTTATATTATGATCCTTTAGTTTCTGAAACGTGTTTTACAGCATATCCAAAAAGACTTATATATTCTTTACAAGCACAAGATGAAGATAGAAAAGATTTCTGGAGAGTATTTTTAAATTTTAATTATAAAGATTTTAAAAATGATGTAAGTGTTATTAAACCATTTAGTAAAAATGGAGCATTGATATTTTTCCCACATTTATCTCCACAACTTTTTCAAGGAATAGATACATTAAAATTAGGTGCAAATAATAATGTAACTATTGGGGATGGTAAATTATTTAGTCAACCTTTTCAAAATGTTGCTAATGCAGATATATCTAATGAATATGGATCTTGTGAAAGTATAAGAGGTGTAATAAATACACCTATAGGTTTATTTTTTATATCACAACAACAAGGTAAAATATTTCAGTATAGTGGTAAAGGTTTAGATCCTATATCTAATCAAGGTATGAAATGGTGGTTTAATAAATATTTACCATCTAGATTTATAAAACAATTTTCAAATTCAGAAAACAGTGTTTGGACAGATAACCCAGTTCATGGTGTTGGATGTCAAGTAATGTATGACTCTGTAGATGATGTTGTTTATTTTATGAAAAAAGATTATCAACTTAAACCTGAATTTATAGCTGGTGCAACATTTACAGATAGAGATATTAAACCAGTAGAAATTCTAACAAATCAAAAAATACCTGTTCCTATAGATATAGGAAATCCAATATATTTTGATGATTGTTCATGGACTATAAGTTATGATCCAAAAGTTAAAGCGTGGATATCTTTTCATGATTGGCATCCTCAATTAGCTATACCGAGCATCAATCATTTTTTTACTACTAATGCAACAACAACAACGAATCCACAATGTCCTCCAGGATATAATTATAATCCTACTAATGGTTTATGTGAAATAGGTATAAATCAAACTGTTCCTTCTACAATAACAGTAGATAATATTGCATCAACTACAACTGGTGGTGCATCAGCGTGTTTAATAGATATGGTCATTACAGTTGATGTATCAGGAAGCACAGATAGCCCAACAACCCCTGGTGATAGAGCTTATGCTCAACTAGAATGGGTTAAATCTTTTGTTGGTAATGCGGATATTCAAGCTGCTTTAGCCAATGGTACTATGCAGATAGGTTTTGCATCATGGTCAGGTAATGCAGGAACTGGGTTTCCTCCACGTGCATGGAACAATCCTTCTAATCCAGGATATACTTCTAATTTTAGCATGGAAGGTACAACTTTATTGACAGCAAACGGTGGTGTAAATCATGTAGATAGTTATTATTTAGCTAACTGGACTGGTGGTGGAACCGATATAGGTTTAGGAATGCAAACTGGTGTTACATTAGCATCAGATGTTAACCAATCAGAATATGCATCACAATATCCTGCTAGATCTAATGATCCAACATATAGAAGGGTTATTGTTACTGTAACAGATACGCAAGGTACTCCAGGTAGTCAATGTGGATTTCAGTCTCCTAATGTTTCTATTTCTGGTACAGGTCCAACTTTTCAATATATGTATGCTGTATTTTGTGGTGTTAATTCACCTTATCCTGGTGGTGTTGCAAATAGTGCTGTAATGAATCAAATTACTTGTAGTAATGGTCCTATAACAATTACATCAGGTACAGCCGGAACTTCTACAAGTGCATATCAATATGGAGTACAGTCACAAATTTCAGCTGCATATCCAATTACTAATTGGGATGTTGTGGCAAGTGAGTTAACAGCAAATGTATGTGGTACACCGTTTATTTGTGAGTGTCCAGCTGGATATACAAAAGTATTTCAAAATCCTACAACAACAGCTTATACTGAAAGTACAGGTGTATGTGATGATATTACCCCGCCTATTTGTAGGAAAGTTACATGTGCATGTCCTCCAAGTACAGTACCCGGTTCTGTTGTAACTGAGACAGGAACATGTCCTGACACTGTACCATTGATTTATCAAATGGTTGATGCTGATGCTTCACAAGCTGATCCTAGATTATGTAATTATTTTAGTTATGATTCTGTTAATCCTAATTTTACAGTTGGTGGATTTTGGAGACATAATTATAGATGTGATTCATTTGTTAATTATTATAATAAAGACTACCCATGGGAAATAGATTTAATTTCTAATACAGGTCAATCTGTTAATACAGTAAGAAGTTTTGAATATCAATTAGAAACTTATGTATATAAAGGTGATCCACAATATAATATGTGTGGAGGTGATAAATGGGAAGATTTAGATTATAATTTTGATGCGGCAATTGTATATAACAATGATCAAACATCTGGTTTATTAGTTTTAAATAATGCAGCTTATAATGATCCATGGGGTAATTTACAATATCCATCTATTGGTGCTAACAATATTAATATAGAAGTATCTAAGGTTGAACATAAATTTAGATTCAATCAATTTTGGGATGTAACAAATGATAGAGGTGAGTTTACTAATGCAGAACAATCTATATTTAATACTGATTGTAATGGATATATAAGACCATTAAATCCTATTAATTTAAATTATCAAAAATCTCCAACACAACGTAAGAAATTTAGACATTATTCAAATCATGTTATATTAAGAAGGAATGTATCACAAAATAGAAAAATGCTATTGAGACTTAATAATACTAAACTACAATTATCAATGAGGTAATGGGACATAAAAAAAGCATAGGACTACCAGGAGGACCAAATGAATTCTTACAAGATATAACACAGTATATATCTATAGAAGGATATAAAAGTGACAGCCCTGATAAAAACAATCCAGTTAATATTATTGAGTCAAGTAATATTACTATGGAGGGTGTAGACTTTCCTGTTAGGGGATATGGTAATAATGGTGTTGTTCAGGATATGATACCAGGGGTAGAAAATTATAACTATGGTAATGCAGACTATGTTGTTGAAGTACCTAAAGCTCAATATGGGAACAAAGAAACTAAAGGAAGTAGTTATAAAGAAATATTAAGAAATACAGAAAAGTCTTTTAATAAGTGGTTAGATTATAGTATGGGTCCAATAAATAATATAGGTCAAATACTTACAGAAGATCAAATGAAAAAATTCTATGATTTTGATGATAATATAGAAAATCAAGTTGCTAATATTCGCCAAGAATATAAAGATGAAAATATACCATATGGATCTAAAAATTGGAAACCTGTTAATATGGATCCAAGAATTATTGCACTTAGAAAAGAACAAGCAGACTGGGAAGCGGCAAATCCTATATATCAAGAAACAAGAGATTTAATAAATGAAGGATTGGATCCATTAAGACATTCATCATCTTCTGCAAACACATCTAAAGCACTTCAACAAAAGGTAAGAGATGTTCCTTATATAGGTGGTCTATTAGATTTTTTAGGAGTTGATAAGACTGTAGGATTTGTAGGTGCTAATGCTTTAGGTATAGGACATGAGGCAATGACTATTAAAGATGATAAAAGAGACTGGACAACAAAACTTAATGAAGCAGGGCAAGATATTTATAATAATTTTAAAGGTTCATTAGAAGGTAATAAAAATTTAAATGACCGGGAAACACTTAACAATTTATTAGATCAATATAAATTAGGAAACCTTGCAGATGGTACTGTAATGCCAAATGCGCAGGAGTTTGTACCTAAACCCATTAAACGTCTAACGCAGGCTGAGCAGAAAATGCAATTTGATGTAGAGCCAATGCAAGAAGGTGGATGTACTTCATGTACTGAATCTATGAGACAAAGAGAAGGCTCATATAACAAAGGTAAAGAATATATACTTGATCCAAGATTTAAACAAGAAGGTGGCTCAACTACAAACCAATATACTATTTATATGAATTATATTAACGGTATAGATGAAAGTGAAGTTGCTCAAAATATATTTGATAAATTAAATAGGATGCATTATAGAGATGCAAAAACACGTGGAATGGGGGTAGCTAATTACATTGCTAGTAACATAATTCCTAATTCTTAAACCCTAAAGATTAGTAAATCTCTTAGAATATTTGTATATTAATAATATAATATTGATGAAATGGATTTAAACAAAATAAGTGTAAAACAACAAGGTGGGCAGATGATTCCTCAACAACCTGGTATGCAACAACAACCACAGGTTGATCCAGCTATTCAACAAATTAGTATGTTTTTTAAACAGTCTGTTGAGCAAGGTATGAAACCTGAAGAAGTTGTAATGGGTTTAATCCAAAAAGAAGTAGATCAAAATACTATTGTACAAGCACTTATGTCAGTAGGTTATCAAGAAAATGATTTGCAAGTTTTGTTTCAGAATATTCAAGAACAACAGCAACCAGCGGATCCTACTGCACAACAAATAAATCAAGACCCTCAGCAGTTAGCAAGACAACAAGAAATACAAGAAGGACAAGAAGGTTTAAATGTAAATATAGATCCTATTGAAATGGCTAAATCTGGGATAGAGATTAAACCTGAAAATGAAGGTAAGTTTACAGCATGGGCTAAGGCACGTGGTATGGGTGTTCAGCAAGCAGCTAGGAAGGTTATGGCTAATAAAGATAGATACCCTACTAGGATAGTAAAGATGGCTAATTTTGCAAAGAACGCAGCTGGATGGAATAAAGCACAAGATGGTGTTGAAATTCAAAAGTTGTCAGATGATGGTAGAAATATTATTACTGAAAAAAATAATATGACTATTTTAAAAGATAATCCATTTGATAATCAAGATGCTAAATCTCAAGTGAATTTAAATAATATTCAAATTCAAATGGCAGCACTACAACAACAAGCTGCAATTGCAAAAGCACAAGAGGAGTATGCTGCTAAATTAGCGTTGTTAGAAATGCCACAACAGAAAGGTGAAAAATTAAATCAACAAAAAAAAGGTGGTGAATTTAAACCACACTTTATGTACAAAGGTAAAAGAAAGATTAGGGCTAAAGATATGGAAACACATCTTAGGCTTAAAGAAGCTGGTTATACTCATGATGCACCTAAAGCAAAAACTGGTGAGGAAGTAGTTGTTAGTACTGAGGAAGATAAAGTGATAGATAATGGTACAGTATATAATCCAACATATATTTCTCCTTCAGCATTTCATACTGGTAAAAGATTTAGTCCGTCTAATCTTGTAAATTCTGTAATGGATTTTGGTACAACACTATTTGGTGGTCAAGATAATAATCAAGATGGTGTTAAAGATGGAACATTTAGAGATTTAAAACAGAAAACTCTTAATAATAAGATTAACAAGTATGCTAATGCAGAAATTAATCTTACCAATATAGATACTAGTGATGATAATGTTGCCAATATTGAAAATTTTCTTACACAATATAGACTAGAAAATCCTAATATAAAAGATGCAATAGAAAATTTACCTGAAGTAAAAACAAATAAAAATGATCTTAATAATGTTATAGATAATAGCAAAACTTGGTTAAAAGAAAATGTTGGAGATTTGGGAAAAGGAGCTCAGGGTTTATATGATGCATTATTTAATATGACTAATACAAACACTCAAAGTACTCAAACACCTGGAATTATTTCAGAACAAAATAAAGGATTTCAAATTGGTGGTGAAAAGGATGAGCCGTTGATTTTTAAAGAATGGGTAATGCAAGATCCTATTACAAGAGGTACTGCAAATGCACAACAAGAATATCAATCATATGTTGATAATTTTGTAGTAGCTGATGTTACTGAGTCACCAGATGCTGATTCATTATTCCAAAAAATTAATATGCCTGAACTTGATTTTGATTTTGGTGGAGTATCAGGTGCATTAACTAGAGCATATGATAGTAATGCTATGAGAGGTTTTGAAGACATTACAGGAAAAGCAAAACCTATTATATCTAATATAAATGATTATTTAGAAGATAAAGATGATAGTGGTTATGTTGATGCGTTTAATAAAACCGGTGCTGATTTTGCATATGGAACAGATACTGACCCTATGTTTAAAAAAGGTAAAGGGCCTGATATAAATACAGGTTTGTTTGGATCTGATTCTGATAAAGTAACAGGATATACTGATGTATCTAAATATGGTGGAGGCACTAACAATGCAGGATTTAAAGCATTACCAAAAAATGTGCAAGCTAATATATTACAAAACATGCAAGGTGGAGGTACTCCAGGACAACAAATTCCAGGTATGCCAACTAAGGCACAATTAGATGCTCTTACTGGAGCTAATAAAATAGAGTTTGTACCAAGAACTCCACAGTATGAATACTTAGCATCATTACCAGAACAGTCAGTAGATTTTCAATTACCAAATTTTGTTAAAGACTCTTCATATAATGAAATGTTAGTTACTAGATTATTTGAGGATTCTGAACTTATGAAATTACCAACACAGTCTGAAAACTTTCAGTTAGACAATTTTAAAAAAATGGAAATGGGAGGTAATCCATTTAATCCATTAAAATTATTTACTGGTGATTTAGAAGAATATCAGCAGAAAGGTGAAACATCAAGACGTAGAACAAGAGCTCAAGCAGAAGAGGAAATGCGAGTTCTTAATGAACAACTTAATACAGAAAATCAAAGACTACAAGGTTATCAATCAAATATAGATAAAATATACCGTGGTCTCTTAACTGCTAAAGAAGGTGAAAACGATGATGAAGTTCAAACTGAATTAGATATAATATTAGAGAATAGTAGTATTAATAGAAGTATATTTAATGCTAGTAAAGATCAATATGGAGATAATATAGTTGGATTAGATACTGTACCTCAAGTAACTAGAAATTGGTTAAACAGTGGTACTACTGCTGGTTATGGTTGTACAAGTTATGGTTGTGGTATAATGAGATCAGCAGGTGCAACAACAGAAGACGGTAAACCAATTCCAATTATTTCTGGTAACAGTCAATTAAATGGTATGATTGAAAACAACAGGGGTGGATTACAAATGCAACTGATGGATCCTGGATATTCAGATTTACAACCTGGTGATAGGGTTGTATCTAATTATAGTACGTCTGGAGGAGAAGGGAATGCTCACACAATGATATTTACTGGAGATTATGATAAAAGCGGTTCACCTATAATGATGGAAAATAGTGGTGGTCAAGTAGATGGTGGTGTAAGCTATAGATCTTTAAATAGTATAAAGGGTTATCAAGATACTAGTGATCCTAATTCAGGATTAAGAGTAACAAGATATATTGGATCAACAGGTGGTTTGAATAATCAAATAAGCAATTTACAAACTGAATTAGATGCTGACAGATTTTATCAAGATCCTAGTTCAATTACCACTCTTGAACCTTATGATATAGAGCCTTTGGAAATAAGTCCATCTCTAGAAATGGGTTTTCCTGGATCAGATCTTCAGAAGTTAATGAAACAAGCAACAGGTGGAGAACAAGGTGAAGCAGCATATTTAGCAAATAGAGATAGAGTTATTAAAAGAGAAATGGCTAAAGCAAAAAAAGGAGGAGAGACAGTAAATGTAGATCCAAGAATGTTAGCAAAATTAATTGCAGCGGGAGCTGATATAGAAATGTTATAGTTATGGCAAAGATTAGAATTAATAAATTACCAAAAGGATTTAAACTTGTTGACGGCAAAATTGCTGAAGATAAAGTAATGAGAGATGGTGGAAGCGCATACACAACAGGTGATCAAGCAGATTTTGGTTTGGTTACAACTCCACAACAGTATTACGGAGAGACTATGTTTAATAACACTGATGATCAAAGTGTTAGACATAGCTTATCTAGTGTACCAAGAGAAGATGCTAATATAGAAGCAGAAGGTGGAGAAACAGTTTTAACTGATTTAAATAATGATGGCAATTTTGGTCTCTATGATATTCAAGGACCAAGACATTCACAAGGAGGAGTACCTATGTTTTTACCTGATCAATCTTTTATTTTTTCTGATACACCTAAATTAAGGTTTACTAAAGATGAAATGTCTGAGTTTGATATGGGTGGAAGTAAAAAAACACCAGCTAAGATTTCTAAAAGATTTGGACTGAATGATTATTATGGTGAATTAAATTCACAATTTTCAGATAACATATCTTCTACAAGTGCTGAACTTATGTTAAAGAAAAATATGGAAGATCTTTCTAAATTATCTTTTATGCAAGAAGCTAAAAAGAATTTTGATGATGGTGTTCCTTTGGCTTCACATCCTTTTTTATTATCTCAAGGATTAGATCCATTAGAGTTTACAGCTAACGTAGAACAAATATCTATGCAGCAAGCAGAACAAAATGCAATAGAGCAGTTACCTCAAGATGAACAAGATCAATTAAGAATGCTGCAACAAATGCTTGCTCAAGCAGAACAACAGGAATCAATGGTGGCACAGCAACAAGGTATGCAGCCACAAAATCTACAACCTTCACCAATGGATTCTGCAAATCAAATGCAACTAGCTCAGGCAGATAATGATGTATTAGGTATGGCTAGATTTGGTAATGAGATGAGTGACTTTTTAAAGAAAGCACAAACAGGTAATGGTGAAGAAACTGAAACTGATACAAATAGTTCTACTCAAACGTATTTAATTAACGGACAACCTGTGGATAGAGCTAGATATGTTGACTATTCAATTAGAAATAATTTACACAGAGATTTTAATGGTAAAGTAGATCCAAAATTTATAAAAGGGTTATCTAATGATGAGATCAAAATGTATGGTAAAGGTTTAGTTGATATAGTAGACTATGATGTGTTTAATTCTATGGCATCTGGAAATACGGTTACAGATTTAAGTATAACAGAAGAAGTGTTTAATGAAAGATTCGGTAATGTTAATAATGCTGCATCTGAACAAGTAACAACTGTTGTTGATAATAATGTTGAAGCTGTAGAATCTAGTGCCCAAACACAAAATACAACAAGCACAGATACTTTTGATCCATTAAGTTATTTTCCTGCAGGTAGTAAAAACCGTAATCTTATTAAAGAAAAACAAGCACAAGGATTTGAGTTTAGTTTAGTTGAAGGTAAGCTTAGATATTTTAAACCGGCATCATCTAATTTTGAAGGTAGAAGAGGTAATGAAAATACTTCTGCAATAGATATAGTTGGATCAGGTGTTGAAGGAGATCCGGTATACAGTGATGATGAAAGAGGGGCAGGTGATGTAATTAATTCATCAGATATAGGTTATTTTGACTATGGTATGTATTCAGATGGTAATATACCAGGGAAACAATACTCTACAGGTAACCAAGATAGCTGGTATGGTGCAGATGAATTTGCATCAGATGAAGCTAAGGACGATTGGATGAGGAGAAATGGTAAGATAGCTAAAAAAATAGAAGGCTTTGATTATAACAAAGGAAAAAATGACCCACAATGGTTAAAATTTCAAAACTTATATGAAGAAGAAAGAAAGAAATTTTATAAAAAAGTAGGTGCACCATATAGACCTTATTTTGGTTCTGGTGAAACAGCTTCAAAAATAGATGGTTTAGCTGGTACTAAAGTATTTAATGCTCCTGGATTTGATATAGATTATACAGCTCAACAAGAAGGTTTTATAGACTTACCTAAAGAACCAGAAAAAATTGATATTACAGAAATAGAAGAAACACCAGGGCCAATTAAAGAAGTGTGGGCACAAGATCAAAATAACTTAATGGCTTTAGCAGCTATACAAGATGATTTGTATTTACCTTGGTCACCAAAACTTGATGAACAAAAAATTGATTATGTACTGGATGATTATACTGGTAAAGTAAATGCAATTATGGGTTCTCAAAATACTATGGCAAGTGCATTAGGCGCTGCTGGTGGCCCGCAAGCAATAGCAAGAAGTAATATTCAAGGGAAGAGTCTTAATGCTATTGCACAAGCAATAGATACAACTAACAGAACTAATTTAAATATCATGAATCGTGCAGCATCACAACAAGCACAAATGGATGCACAGATTGATATGAGAAATAAAGCCATAGATAAAGGTTTATATGATGATACTGTTTTTGCATTACAAAACAAAACAAATTTTGATAATGAAAAGATTGCTAAAAACAACGAGCTCTTTAATGCAATGATGACTAATGCATCTAATACATATAACCTAAATACTTTATATGATTATTATAATGTTAATCCGCAAGGATATGGGGATGTAGAGTTTACTGAAAATGGCCAGCAATTATATAAAACAAATCAAGTAGATCAGCAAGAAGCTTTTTTAAATGCATATACTAAACTAAGAAAGAATTTACCTGCAGATCAAAAGATAGATGCTGCTTTTTTAGATAGATACTTATCTTTAGGTAATACTAGCACACCAGCTATAGGAACTAAAAAGGGACAAGCAGAGATGCAACAACGTGGTATCCCCGGATATTCTGGATCAAATGTGCAACTTAAAAGAGGAAAAGAAATAAAGAAGCTACCAAAATCATTTCCATTTGGTGTTGGAAAGATGGGAGCATAAACTTAAACAGTTTACAATGAATGCTTTGTAAACTTATTAAATTACATTAATTTTGAATTATGGCAACATATATTAAAGGAAGCAAATCTTACGTACCGGATATTAAACCGTTTACACCGGATTATAAATTTTTGTCTGCAGTTTTAGAGGCAAGAACAGATAAATATGATGCTAATTTCAAAGCAACAAACGATGTATATAATAAAGTTGTATATGCTGATTTATCAAGACAAGATACAAAAGAACGTAGAGATCAATTTGCAGAACAAATAGGACCACAGATAGAGAAGATATCAGGTATGGATTTATCATTGCAACAGAATGCTGATAATGCACGTAGTGTATTTGCACCATTTTACCAAGATGATTTAACTGTAAAAGACATGGTGTTTACATCTAAGTATAGAGAAGAAATGGCTTATGCTAATAGATTACTAGACAGCACTGATCAAAAAATGCATGAAAGATATTGGGAAACTGGTATAAGAGGTATGCAATATAGAATGGATGATTTTATAAATGGATCTGAACAACAAGCTTTACAAGCACAATTACCTAAATATATACAAGATGCAGATTTATTTGAATTGGCCACTGAATATTTAGAAGGAATGGATCCCCCACTTAAAATGAAAGTGGATCATTATGGAGAGAATTCAGATGGTACTGCAAACACAGACTGGATTATAACTGAACAAAACGGTAGATTAATTACAGGTCAAGCATTACAAGCTGTACAGTCAGCACTGTTAGATAATCCAACTGTACAACGTGCATATCAAGAAGACGCATTTGTAAAAAGTAGAAATTTTGCTTCACAAGGTATGCAGGCTGGTCAATTTACATCAGTTGATCAAGGACAAGAAGCTTGGGCACAAGAAACTATTGCAAGAATTAATGAATTAAATACTCCTGAAATACAAAAAGCAACTCAAGAATTAAAGAAAGTTCAAAATGCTAATGTTAATTGGGGTAACTATCAAGCAAATAATGGTATTGTTCCTGGATCAGATTTAGAAACAATGATGATGGAACAGCAAAGTGCTGCAGAAGCTATGCAAGCAGCATTAGATGCTAAAGTAAATATTCAAACTTTAGCTAATACGCCTACTAAGAGTTTACAAGGTAATCTTAATAAAGCGTATAACTTGTTGATGAACTATAATATAAGTGGAGATATGAAAAAGGCCGCTGTTAATTTTAGTGCACGTGATCAAGAATATACTATGAGGGTTAATGAATATGCTAAACAAGAAAAGCAATTCAAATATGACATGTCTAAGATAAGAGCTAATGCAAAAAATGCATTGATATTACAACGTCAAAAAGCTAAAGATGCTAGAGATTTAGCAATAGCAAAAGGAGACATAGTTGAGAATAATGAAGATCCAAATTCTCTTAGGTCATTATTAAAAGGAACTAATGTATCTTTTGGTGATGCCTCTACTATTAATGCAGAAGTAGATAGTGATGGTAAGATTGATGGAGATTATGATGTTACTTTAGCAAATAATGAAGCATTTTTACGTAGGGATAATTTATTATTTACTAGACAAGTAGATAATATACTTGACGCAAAACAAATTTTAAACCCTAAAGGAGACAGTGCTGCAGAAGATGGTACATGGGGTGTAACAATAATGCAAGATGGTGAAGAAGTAGAATTTAGAGGCACTATTGAAAAAATAAAAGAAAAACTTACTACTCCAACAATAGAAGGTGAGGGTGAAGATTCTAAGATTACAGGATATGCAAATAGAAATTTAGTAAGTGGTTTGTATTCTAAAACAAGAGATGCATTTGTAAATACATATGAGCAAACAAAAAATGATGCAAATTTAACTGGCAATGATACTAGTTTTCAACCATATCAAGATTTATATAATAGAATGGTTGGTCCTGAAAATAGTACAGACATACAAATAGATGGTTTAAATACAGCTATGACAAATGTATTAGAAAGTCATAGGGAAACCTATGATCTTATGAAAGCTAATTTAGAAAGCAGAGGAGAATCTGGTTTTGATAAAAATGCTAAAATTCTTTCTGATGCTGGTTTTCCAACTATTATGAATGATCAAAATCAAATTATATCTAAAGAAGAATATTTTGAAATAGTAAAACAAAAAATAGATAATGGAGAAATAAAAAATCCTGATTTATGGGGATGGGATGGCAATGAAAATGAAAAGTATAAAAAGTATTTGTATAAAGAAGTTGCTAATCCAAGATACACAGGTAGTAACTATAGTCCTACAACTATTCAAACACCAGTACTTGATGCTAATGGTAACCATGCAATAGGATTTGATGAAGCTGAAATTAAAAGTGAAGCTGGTGAATACTATGATAAGCTGTATACGTTATTTCAAAAAGGTTTACTTGGTACACAAGGTGATACACCAACAGGTACAGTTGATTCTTTTCTAGGTGGATATGGAGACTCTGCTGATGGTTTAACAATGTCACCTACATATAATTATACAATTAACCCATTAACAAATAATGCTCAAGGTGAAGCAGAATTAGGTATGCTTATACAGCAAATAAATGGTTTAGAAAGACAAGGATCACCATATGGTTTAATTACTGGAAGTATAGATGATGTTGATTCAGATGAGCTTTTAATGTCAGATCCTATAGCACAAAGAGCTTGGAATTTATATAAAGAAGATTTAAATACTTGGTATAATAATCCTAAAAGATCTAATACAGATGCTATAGCACCTATTGCTACAATGCAATATAAACCAGTTTATGGTAGATCTGAAGATGGAAAGAAAACTACAGCTGGTTATCAAATTATATTTAGTCCTGAATGGTTGGCTTCTAAAGTAAAAGGTGGTTCTGATGTAAGTACTCAATATGGTGCTTTATCAACTTCTGATATTTTAGCTTTGAGAGGTAGTGGAGGTAATGAAAAAATAGGTTCTGGTGTATCATTTGTTTATGAACAGAAAGATGATACAAACATTAAGTCTGTTAATAATTCATATTATTCTGGTATTAACACGGCTATAATGTCAAGTCAAAATGGATATGCAGATTATACTGTTCCAGACATGGGTACTCCTACAGCTGAATATAGAGTTAGTAGAGTTGGTGCTGGAGAATATAATTTGAACTATACATTAAATACATATGTTCCTTATGATCCAGAAACAAAACTGGGAGGTACATACAGACCTGCAAGTTTTACTCAACCTATAGATATGTCATTAGGGTTAAGAGGTTTAGATGGACAAGTGTTTAAAGTTAAATCTTATTTTGAATCAATAAGAGCTGAAAATAGATTGGCTAGACAAAAAGATCAAAAACAGTACGGAATAAAATAAAAACTAAATGGAAAAGCAAGGGAGTACACCTTTACAGAATGCTGTAACAAGTAATCAAAGAGAGCCTAGTGTAATACCAACTGGAGAATTTAATTTTGTTCCAGTTGAAGATATGTTTGATGGACCAGAAACTGAATTAGCTGATTTGTTAGCTAATGATCCTGGAGCTCTTGCTCAAGTTGATTTATATAAAGCAGATATAGATAGATTTGGTATACCTGCTATGGCTAGTTTAGGAGTTGCAAGACCTAGTTTAGCTACTGGAACTTTTGATCCTGTTAAGCAACAAAATCCTGCATCGGGTACATATAACACTATGTCACAAATATTAAAAGCTGACTCAAAAGGTGCTGCTTCTGATGTAGTTGATCCCCGTTTTGCCAGCATAAGACAAAGTAATTTTTTAAGATATTATGAACACCCTGACTTTGCAGAATTAGGTTTTACACCTTATGCTAATATGGAATCATATTATAATGCTAACTCTACTATTTGGGATGATATGTCTAGAATGAGTGGTGAATTTGGTAGTTTAGTAGGTTCTGGATTTTCAAGTGTATATAGATCTATGGGAGATTTGTTTGATGATGATGCTTATTTCTATGCACCAGATATTGATTCTGGAATGGAGTTTGAAGATGCTATGGCTATTGGTAATTCTTCTAGAGGGGGTGCATTAGGTTTTACAAATAATTTACTTTTAAATAGTGGTTATACATTTGGTATAATTGGTTCTATTGCTGTTGAGGAATTAATACTTGCAGGTGCAACATACCTAAGTGGTGGTTCTACAAGTGGACTTGCTGCAGTTAGAACAGCACAAAATATTGGTAGACTTGGAAAGGGCGCAAAAAACTTTTTTAATATAAGTAAGATGCAAGCTTCTACCAGAGCTTTAATGAACCAATTAAAGAATTTTGATGCAGCTAAAGCTTTTTGGGCAGCATCTAAATCTGGTGGAAAAATGATTGGTAATGTATTAACACCACAAACTTTTTCTGCACTTAAAAATTTCAAGACTGCTAAAAATGCTACACAAAATGCAAATAACTTAGCAAAAGCTAAAGCTGGATTTGGTGGTTTCTATAGAGATTTTAGATCATTAAATTTAGCATTAGCTGAAAGTAAACTAGAAGGTGGTATGGTTTACAACGAACTTATAAGAGAAGGTGTAGCTATACAACAAAAGAAAACAGGTAACGTTACACCTGAACAAATGGCACTTATACAAAACCAAGCAGGTGAAGGT
>Ga0115007_10001440_pt1 | contig 15326 bp, 12 predicted proteins | sample ArcOceMetagenome_2_FD_87166 | JGI IMG/M metagenome (GOLD analysis project Ga0115007, IMG submission 87166) | Marine eukaryotic phytoplankton communities from Arctic Ocean - Arctic Ocean ARC135M Metagenome | ecosystem: Environmental > Aquatic > Marine > Oceanic | place: Arctic Ocean | collected... | reverse complement strand
TGGGCAATGAAAAAAAAGCAAAATCTGGGGGACCCCTTCGAAATTAGGGGGGGTTGTTTGCTGTACTGGCACTTCGATCACTGTATTTATTTAACGGTTGTTCTTTGCGCGTTATACATCAAAAAAATACAATGATTTGGGGACGAGTGGAACGGGCCTTACTCACTCACTCGATGTCGTTTTTTTAATTTTAATATCACTGATTACTTCTCTGATCGCCAAACACAAGTTTTTTACTCTCAATCAATCGTACGTTCAAATAGACCGTAGCAAGATATAGTAAACATAGCTACCTCATGAAGATCACCAGCTAAACACTCTCTAAGCATCTTCATACCTTTTGGAAAATCGAGCAATTTTAAATTGAACGTTCGTTTCAGCGCTATCTCTCCCTTACTTGTAAAGTAAATAGTACAACCAAAAACAATAAAAGAGAAGAGAAGAGGGAGTAACGAGTAGCACTTTCTACCTTGATATGACAATGTTACAACGACGTCCTTTGATTGGTGTGATAAAAACATGTGGGATACTACTACTATTATCCTATGTATCCATAGTAACAGTTACAGTTACAGCTACAGCTACAGCCACAGTCGGAGGTGGTATTTCGATTGTACCAGATGAGTCGTCATTATCCCTACGTCTGATTGACGTTGAGACAAAGATATCTCCAATCTCTACCCTTTTTATAAACAAGAAGGCGTCGGTAATCGTAGAAGGATTAGTTTGGTCTTCGTACAATGTTCAAAATACCACCACTCAAGGTAATACAAGTATCGAATCGAATCAATTAACATATTCGACTTGGATAAATGAACATCAAGTTTCCAATGGAACTGTCAGGCTATCACAAAGTTGGAGCAATAATAATGATAATAATAATAGTAATAATAGTAGTAGTATCATGGTGGAGCTTCCGTCATCTATTGATGTGGGTGTGATTGAAGCAAACAACGGTGGGTCCAACTCAATTCGTGTTGTATTCAGTAACGGCTATACGGAATCTTCCACAACTTTAATTGTGCGATCTTATCGACAATGGTTATCGAGTATTCCAATTCTTGTTGCATTTGGACTCTTTTTGGTCTTCAAAGTTCATATGATCCATTCTTTATTTATTGCTATGATTATCGGATCCTCGATTGTTGAAGGATCGATAATTGATGGATTCAGAGCAGTTTTCAACACTTATCTTCTACAGGCCGCTTCCGATAGCGCCCATGTTTCAATGTAAGCTTATACAAGTGTCTATGACAAATCAAGTTTGTGGTGCTAATTTCAATGTTTATATTGTATTATTACAAGTAGTTGAGAGAACTCAATATTTTCCATTCAACTTTTTCTTTCTTTTTATTCAGTCTTCTTTTCATTGTGGGTATTTCTGCTTTTATGGTAATGGTTAAAAGAAGTGGGGGGACAGCTGCAGTGATGAAGGCGATAAAACATCATTCTTCCAAAACTAGAGTCGCACAGCTTGGCATATTCATTACCGGTGTCTTTATCTTTTTTGACCCATACGTCAGCATAATGGTCGTCGGTAAAGTATTCGGCTCTATTTTGAAAGGATTTCCTCTTTCGGCCGAAAAGGTGTCATTTCTTATTGATACAACAGCCATGCCAGTAGCTAGCATCTTTCCAAAATCCAGTTGGATCATGTTCGCTGCGGATCTCATCCAAAAAGAGATTGATGAAAATGCAATCGAATTGAACGATATCAGTGGGTATTCCATCGTCCTTTCAACAATTAAGTACCAATTTTACCCAATCTTTATACTCGGGCTCATTGCATTACAGCTCTTTACAGGACGTGAAATGGGGCCAATCCTAGAAGCCGAGAATCAATCGCGACTAAATTATAACACGAAAGATCAGAAAATCGAAGGTCTTGCATCAGAAAAATCGGAGCGTTCGTGGAATTGGTATATTCCTGTTTTGATTCTTAACATCTTCTTATGGTTTGCTTTTAGTCAGTTCGATAATAACTTTACTGAAGGAAACCAGGAATCAGGTTTCGTACCTACGACATGGGTGACAAGTACAATGGCCACAATTGTTCTCACGCAGATTTTTTTCCTCCTTCAGAAGAGAAACGGTAACTTGTGTTGTCTTGGGGATTACTTCAATGGTTCTGACGAAAACAGGATTGCATTTTTGACTGATACATTTCCATCCGCGTCTGGATCTGCGTCAATCCCTTTTGAACCCTCCTCGAGATCTGAAGACTCCGAAGATTTTTACTTCAAAAGCACCGAAAGGGATCATCAAAAGACTCTTGACATGCACAGAGAAGAGATGAACGAATTGGAAGAAAAATTTGGCTTTGGTTGCCTAAGAGAAGAATCGTTGCTAAGTCTACAAGAGGGCGTAGAATGTTTGGTGCACGGCGCAACTAATGCTGTACATGCCATTATCTCCCTTATTTTTGCTTGGGCAACTGGTTATGTATATAGAACGCTTGGAATTGATCGTGTGGTTGTATCTTGGATTCTAAGCGATGCCATTTCAACAGAAGCATTGCCGATCGTTGTATTTCTTGTGGCATTCCTTCTTTCTTTAATTATTGGATCTTCGTGGTGCACTATTTCTATATTGATCCCCGGAGCAGTAGGCCCGCTAGTTGAATCGCTGGGTGATTCTGAGGTTATGGTACTCGTTCTAGCGTCTATTCTCAGTGGTGCGGCAGCTGGTGATCACATCGGGCCTTTCTCGGAAACAACAATACTTTCTGCTCTTGTCACGGGAACCTCAGTGCACAGACACTTTGTCACTCAAGCCCCATATGCAATCTTCGTGATTTCGCTCAGTCTCTTGGTTGGAACAGTACCGACATCCTTTGGCGCTTATCCTGACTTCGTATGCTTTATTTTAGGATTCTTCGTATTGATCGTATTTGTGATATTTGCATGTCGACAGGTAAAGAGATACCAGGTCAGTTCAGGACAATCACAAGATGAACCGATCGCTCGAATTATACACTCAATGTTATGTCCAGAAAGAATAGAATTTGACGAAAGCTCTGATCATCACCAGTTAGTGGTGGAAAGTCTATCTGATGAGTGTATGGGAAAAGAGAATCAACATTCGAATATGAATGAAACTTCTGCCATAAGTACTTTACAGGAAGGAACCGAGATCGTGAAAATTGGGAACGAAACTTCCTTCGTTCATGGGCATACTCTTCAATCTTTCAAGACCAAGTTACAAGAAATTAATGATGAGGAAGGTGACCCAATTTTAGGACTTGTGGAAGATGGCATATTACCAGAAAACTTCAGAAGCGAACTCCAGAGTCCATCACAAGGTCACAGCTCAAATAACTTTAGTGGTGGTCAAAAGTTGACAAATGAAACGCCACCAGAAGACTACGAAAATAAGAAGCGTATAATCGAAGCAACAATTAAAAAAGCTGAAAAGGATGGGAACATATTCTCTGATTCTCTGAGAGTTTTCCTTCGTACAGCAGAGCAAAAGTTAGGAAACATTATGGAAGACGGAAATGCGGAAATTGTCGGATCTACAAGCGCAGACAGTAGTGGCGACGATTCGTTGGATAATCTAATGTCGGACATAGCGGCCAAGGGCTGGAGAGCGAGATTTAATGATTTATTGGGAGATAGCGCTGAAACGGTGACGAGCACGGGAGAAGAGTACACTACGGATGGATCCGGTAGTTTTTTGGCAACTGATGACTCTGCAACAGCAACGTCTTATTCTTCAGCTGGTAACGGTCAGTCATCTTTCTACTCCGCCAATGGCGACGCAACTTCTTTAGGATCAACATCTACTGGACCCTCAGCATATTCAACAGGAATCTCTACATTGCAAAATCCACTTCAGTTCAACAAATCAAGGAAAGCTTTGCAGACGTGGGCTGATAACGAAGAATCATCCTCAGGCGCTGATGACGAGTGCACTGAAACTGGCGATTACACCAAAGCATCCTTCTAGGATCATTTAGCTTTGGGAAGAAAAACCGCGTTTCTCTCATGATGAAATTTTCGACATCATGATTTTCATTATTAATATTTACACACATTCCACACACCACACACCGCACACCGCACATACCCATATATACATCATACACATAAATTCAATAACATTGTAACAATTATCTGTTTAATTTACACCAAACATATATCATATCAAGATATTTTAGTCATCAATTACGACGTATTTTTTTTTTGCATCCACAATCCGTTCCTTTTAAGGGCTATAACACTTGAGGTGCCAATCTAATCGGCATTATTCATTCAATACGTTGCAAAGTTCAGCATTGTCCAATGAACGTATTGCTTGCTTGCTACTGCTACTGCTACTGCTACTGCTACTAACAAATGAAACTGATTATCTTTACGATGCAAACAACACAAAACTAAAAAGAGGGAATACGATTCATTCATTAATTTATGTTGGGTGGTATTTATTTATTCGTGTGCGCTTGTTATACGAGTTTTCACTTTTCATTTTACTTTACCCTGTATTGAAAGTCAGAAGTAGACCAACTCTTTTCACTATTTAATCACGTTTTAGAGCGAAGAAACTAGTTTCAATTCCATCCTTTGTAATAACTGAAATCTCGACTTGATCACCTGTGTAAATGTCTCTCTCCCCACAAGATAGGAATGCATCCTTGACGATCTCTACAACCTCTTCTTTTGGTAGGTCTCTTTTCTCATCTAAACGATTTCGATGAGCGATCACGTTGTCCAATAGAGGGATGATGTATGCCTGGCCACTACCTGTTGCCGTTACTGGCGTTCGTTCGAAACTTCCGATAGCATCATAGGAATATACTGCCCCCTTACCCTCTTCGTCAATCCCACCAAAGACATTAAAGGCATAGTACGGGAAGAAGCGTTTGTAATACAAAGTATTCCCGAGCATCTGTGCTACGGCAGGTGTCGACATGGTCTTTCGGTGGTTGTGAAGGTACATTTTCATCTTGATGTCCAACACAGAACGCAACTGATCAACATCGGTTTTACATCCGGCACTACCCAAAATACATTTACCGGACAATGGATGAAGTTTGCTCATATTACGTGAGAGAATTTCATACCCAGAACTTAATCGAGTATCCGCAGCGATCACGGCATAATCAGGACCAGCAATTGCAACACAAGTTCCACCGTTGAAATCGTACGGACTAAACCGACGTTCGTAGGGATTCTCAGTAACACCGTGGTCAATTTTTCCAAGCGATGCATTTGGCCCCTCAGAGTTGTGGATTAGACCCTCCTGACGACGTTGATCCAACGTGGATGTGTTTGCGCCAGAGCGGAGAGGTTTGCTTTTGGGTGGCATTTGCATTCCAGCTTCCATCATTTTCTTTCTTTCTTTCTTCACTACGCAATGCGGTACTGTCTAGTATTTTTAAGCGATACAGGAAATCTGTATTTACTCGTTAAACTGTTTCAATAATCTATCTCCGATCAAGAAGAATATACCTTTGTTGCTGTGTTGTTGTTGTTGTTGCTGTGTTTAGTAAAATAGTTTTACTCGCGATAACGCATACAAAAAATTCGAAGTTCGGAATGCATCGATTTAGATCGTCCATTGTGAGTCTTGTGAGTCTTCGAGTCACGAAATTAAGACTAAATGAGTCCTTCTTGCTCCAATTTGTGTGTGAAAAGTTGCCAAAAAATCCTAAAATTGATATCTAAGATCTAAAGATCACACAAAACAAGATTTCAAAAGCAGATATGATTCATTCATCTTTTTTGTTGAGAGGAAACTCGAGGAAGAATTCATGTTATAACCCAATCAGTGTATTATTATGCTATCCTCCATCCATCCAAAAATGCATCAAAGAAGGTTGGTATTCTGTGAACAGCAAACAAGATCATTTGGGGTTCTGTCAGGTTCAAAAACTTCTTCAGCTAGTGTGCATAAACTTCCATCATTAAGCTACACCGTATTGTATATCAGCACTACTTGCATTGGGGTAGAGACCTACATCTACTGTACAATTGCACTAGTGTTATCATATTATCATTTAGTTAGTCTACTGTATCTATCTTTAGTTGTTGTAACAATGATTTGTAAACTTTTATTCAGTCAAAAATTTGCTTGTGCCAAACAGCATCAAGAATATTGTTGAAGTTTTTGATATTAGAAAGCTGTAGACCGTGCAAAATGTGTCGTACGTAACGTATACCGTAAGTAGTAGACACCATCAATCAATCTGTAGAATTCGGAAACAATATATTTATTTGTATTTATATACCAATCTCATTCTTCAATGCCTAGCTAGTTAAAGTTTTCAATTACTACCCCTCCCGCAACCAAAGACTTTTCCTAGATATTTAGATATCGATCATTCGTTTTCACGCAGTATCAAGTTCTCATCTCACATCCCAAACATTGCCGCGACTATGTTCAATGTAATCAAAAAGGGAAATTGTCAGACATTCTGTTCGAAAGAAAAATAACGATACAAAGATATGATTCCTGAAAAACGAAGTTCTGTATAGCATGCACGTACCTTTACTTCCAGCATCCATTTCGTTTTCCTCCGATGGCATTAATTCGTCTCTTGCCTGCGTCATGGCTTCCTGTGTTGACATTCCTTGCGATCGCAACTCCTTAAACCTACGTGTCAGAAGTTGGTGAACTGGATCCATAGAACGATGCTTGGTTTTCTTATGTTTAGAATTGTCATTTTTCCTTGATGACTGACCACACACTTTTTTGTGACCCCCCTTCCAGTGTTTTTTCTGACATTCCGCATCGTGATAAAAAACAATCTTACAACGAGAACACTTCTTCAATTTAATCTCTGTGTCGCTAGACGCATCTTTGCGGGGCGGGAGACCACAGTAGGCACAAATCTTTTTTAATCCTGTCTCCATCCTATTCGTCCCAATCTCTCAACTCTCTCTTCTACGCTTGTATTGCTGTATAGCAGTATCACAACACAACCTATGACAACTTGCTTTGACAACACGAGGGTTGCTGTTTGATTGTTTGATTTCGATTTGTTGTTTTGTTTTCTGTTTTTTGCTTGCCTTTTTCAATTTTCTACTTTTTTTTTTAAAACGATCTCGTTAACAGTCCGGGATTCTTTTTCTGAAAGTTAGCGTTCTTCAGTCACGAGCTATTCGAGGGGGTGGATCAATTTCTTTTACTGTAATACTAGTAGCTACTTACTAGCTAGCTAGTACTGTAGGTGGAATACTGGAATTATTTATTTTTATAGCTAGTTATTGTGGATAAGATTTTTTTCTAATTTGTACAACTAAGCTATATTATTGTCGAGTCAATCTACAACCTTGTATCCGCTCAGTCGAAGCTGAGGACTCTCAGACACGTCGCTCGACTCATTCTTGACTTCATCAATCCAGCTACCTATGATTTTCGTAATCTTCTTGAATGCCATCGTGACCTCTCTCGTATCATTTTTAGTCGGACCAAGGTGTGATAACTCAGAGTGATGAGCCCCCGTCTTCAAATTCAATGCGAGAATGCTATCTGATAGATCTTCCTTGATGCCTCCGACAGACCAACCGTCACGCAACCCATTGGTGAAAATGATTCTTGATGCATTTGCTCCATTCTCGAGGTCGTCGAATCGCCATCGTTCTCTATACTCATCTGGTTTTGGTTTGACTCCAAAGCGAGCTGCGCAGTGAGTGTTTAGCCATTCCATCGTCCAAGGACGATTTGGAAACATTGACCTAGAACTAAATCCAATCTTCTCAACGTTAAATGTGCAAGTTTGTACATCCCAAATGTTTCCGCTATTTCCTGTACCTACACCACTCCAATCCCCGCCTGTGATTGTTGCGTTTGCGCCAGCGGGGAGCTGCGATGACATGTTGAAGAAACAACGATCGTTCTTATTGTCATTGCTACCATCCAACATCGCAAGGAATACTTTCATCTTATCCAATGGTTGCATTTCCTTATTTTGGTATATTTGACAAGCTTTATATAGTGACGTTTGCGGACCAGGTGGATATGCTCCCATATTGTAGTTCGCAAATGTATATCCAACGATCATCATTAACTCATCTTGAAATATCCTGCTTGTATCCACGTAGGTAGGTATCGTATCATTGCATATTCCTATTGCCTTTGCGACGGAATGAAAGCCATCGTCACCCGCCTTTTGTATCTCTGCAGAAACGGTTGCTAGCGTTGTTCGAACGTCGTTGGAACAACCGGGAGAGCTAGATTCTGCGACATCTGTTATGTGATCATAGTAATCATTGACACCAACAGTTTGATCGTAAAATTTCATGGGAGCACTGGCAGCATATGCTATATCAACTATATCGGAATGAACGGTTCTCATCATTGCAGATAGAAACCCAGGATAGGACCCTCCTACCGTAATGACTGGACAGTATTCGTTAGACGTACGTTCTGTAGAGCAACCCAATTCGCCTTGAATATGTCTGATGAGTCGAACATAATCCAGCATCGCCTGTTCTGTATTGACTAATCTAAGCCATTGGTCACTGCTGATGGGTGTTACACCATCCAGAGGCTGCGACGTTCCATAGAATCTATGCTCGGGCTGTAGCACGTAAGCATTGAAATTTTTTGCCAAGTAATTTGCAACGAAGGGATAGTAAATACCAGTTGTGGGATTAATGGCACCCTCGCCACCCATTATGACAAATATTGTGCCATTGCTCGGGCCACCAAAGTGGGCTGGGGAGGTATAATAGCGTTGGGTCCATCTATTATTGTTGGGATAATTGTACTTGGAATTATCGCCGTCAGCAGCCAGGTGATCTACAATTTGATCTTCGTAAAACAACGGTTTCGATGTGATGCAAAGTGTTGGAGTGAGAAGCAGAGATAGGAAAAGGAGGATAACTAACACTGTCGCTGCTGGATAACTTTTACCGACGACGTTCGTCATTATCGTTTTCATCCTTTTTACTTCTTCTTTCATTGTTGTTGTTGTTGTTGATTATGTTAATATTCGTCGTATTATTCATAGCCTTTTGTAGATGAGTATCCTTTTGAGCTGATTGGTATAACATATAATTAGATAAGGCTCGTATGGCGTTCGATTTAAGCGTTTCAATTTTAGTCGGATCTTCCTCTCGATCATGTAGCTTGAATTGTTGTCGTACAGTCTGTCGGAGAGCAATCGCCTTACTAGATTCACCCGGAGCGACGTGACGTACCAAGCGGAGACAATCTCGATAAAGCTAAATATAAATATAAATATAAAGCAACGGAATAAGAATAATCATATTGTCAAATTGAAAGAAAAAATGATTTATGTGTAAGTACAAATGATGATACTAAAGATGATCATCGAGATATACATAACAATAGTATGCATTATTTTTTGTCGATATATCTGCAACCCAGCCACCGCACAACCAATATCTTTTATCTTTTGCTCATATTATGCGGCACACGTATTGCAAAACACAACACAACACAACACAACTCGAACACTCTCACAGTGTACTCACTTCCAAAGACGTTCGATTCATAATATTAGACATAACGTCGTTGTATTCTTCCAATTCGTAATTCTCGTAAAAATGAAAAATGAATACAGCACGCATCGTAATCAATTTCATATTTTTTTGTTCACTGCTTTTAGATCACGCCTTTTCCTTATTGCGTTATTGATTTGGTGCGCGCGTCCATTCATTTTTTGAGAGCCAATCACGCTATCTCTTTTGAATATCTCTATTCAAACATTTTTTGAACCTTTTCTTCATACTGACCAAAGACCAAAGACAAAAACATTCACACCAACGACCCTTCTTGTTATTTTACTTTGACCAGATAGACGCTGTTTGTCTGGGACAGCAGGATCATTGGTAGAGGGCGTTCTTCTACTACCATTCACTGAAACAACTCAATAATTACATTTCATCTATATTTATATTTGCATTTATATTGTTGACGATATCTATAATATGCCGAGTCGTCGTCGTCGCACGAAGATTCGTCGCAATAGGACGGATGGTAGAAATAATAATAATAATCGGACACTCGGCAATTTCACTTGTTCGGCTGCATTGAAAGTAGTGCTACTGTTTGCAGCGTCGATTTTAGTATCGTCAAACCATCATCATCATCAGTATGAAGCTAATAACAAAGGGTTAGTATCGAATACGAATCTACCTTGGGGGATAACGAGGACAACAACAATGACAACTATTATTTCTCGTGGTGGGGCCATATCAAACACAACTAGGAAGAAAAAAGTCCAAAAGATCAAGGGACAAGAAAAGAAACTCGACGTTACCGTCAATACTGTGTCCGACCACAAAAAGAATCAAAGCAAAAACAACAAAAGACTTCAAAAGAACAATGGAAGCGGCAAATCTCTTGATGACGATCCGCGTTTGCTAATACTAATTCGAATACTCTTTTTTACATACTACGCATCTTTGGGATCTCTCCTTCCGTACCTTCCCGTTTATTATCATTCATTGGGACACGGTGGACAAATCATTGGTATGCTTGGTGCAATTAAACCCTTTACGACATTTCTAGTTGCACCACTTTGGGGTATAATTTCGGATCAAAGCGGTAGTCCATTCAGGGTACTGTATTTTACCTTTTTAATTTCATTGGTTGGTCAACTCCTTGTTGCGTGGAGACATGACCCCTCCTGGATTATGTCTATGGTATTCATTACGGCACTTTTCAATGCTCCCGTTAAGTCGTTATTAGATTCAATGGTCATGGCGAATATAAAAAATTCTAAATTATATGGACGATTACGATTGTGGGGACAATTAGGGTTTGGAGTAGGTAGTAGTGTGGTGGGAATCATCCTTTCTAAGAGTCAACAAGCACAACAACAGCAACAAGCTTCTTCTTTGGGTGATGCGACTGCTACCGCAGCAGCTGCCATTGCTAGTACGACCGCCACCGCCACCATTATTAGTGGGACTGGTACCACAATGGAAAAAATCGATCAAATTTGGCAAAAAATAACAGGATACAAATTGCTTTTCTTCACACACGCACTCTTATCTATACCTACATTTATTTGTATGCGTGCCTTCGATCGATGGACGAAGAAGGATGAGACGACGACGGCACGCCATCAAAATCCGCTCACCACTACCAAAACAAAATCCCGTTCTAGTACTGCTAACGATAACAAACCTAATGTATGGGACGGCATCCGAGTATTATTCCATAACAGTGATGCATTACTTTTTTTCTTTTTGGTATTGGTGGTTGGAATTTCTAGTGGTGTTATTGAAAACTTTGCATATGTTCGGATACGAGAAGTAGGAGGAGGTGGAAGGGAAATGGGTCTAAGCAGACTCGTTTCGAGTATGGCTGGTGCACCGATGTTCTGGTTCAGTGGTCCGCTTACGGAATTATTGGGAGCAGATCGGGTCCTCGCACTTAGTTTAGTTAATTACGTTGTTCGGTATTTCAACTATGCCTTCATGAAAACTCCGTTACAAGGTCTTCCGGCAGAAGCACTGCGTGGGGCTACCTTTGCAGCATTTTGGTCTACCTGTACGATATACGCTAGTCGTATTGCTCCTCCTGGGATGCAAGCTACGATGGTAAGAGACAAAACAAAAAATGAGCTACATAACTAGTAGAAGATACGAAGGATTTTTTTCTTCTTTTGTACTGCTTCTTCTGAACTTACATTTTTCCCTCTTTTTTTTCATCAGTTAATGCTACTTAATGCAATGTACGGTGGCCTTGGTCAATCGCTTGGGGCAATTATTGGTGGGAAGATGCAATCGAAATACGGTACAGTAAAAACATTCATTTATGCTGGAATTTTCGATGCTGTTTTTGTTGTTATGTTAATAGCTTATTTGAGTGTTCGAAAAGACAGTAGCTTCAAAAATCCTCAAAGGATTGTTGTGCCCACCAGGAAGACTACTACTGTTCAGAAATCTCGACTACGAAGTTTCTGGAATAGGTAGGGATCTGTTATCATGTATAAATACCTTAATAAGCTAGTATTGAAAATGATACAGAAGATGCTACTACTTAATTACTTGCATTATCTATTAGTCAAGTCAGTCCTGAGTGTATTTTAAATTGATTTACATATCGTCCCCAATATTGAATACCATACTGACAATCAATGTAATCACATACACTGGACAGTTTTTGAGAACTTTTTGCCTCTAATGCTGTCAGTATTTCATCATTATTGCTGTTGTCGTGCTTGAATCTTGAAGCGAATTGAGAGTTTATTAGTTAGTTTTTTTTAGCATAAATTGAAGAATGGGGGTTACTTGTATGCGATTTTTTTAAATTTTTCGTTTCAAATTGGAAGAATCTGAAGGCAAATTGAAAATTATCTTGAATAATAATAATACAAGCATTCAGTACGGTAACTTTATTCATACATTCATAACACAAATTCGATCTTCAGTTCCACGAAACGAGTGATCGTCAATTCGTCAATCCCCCACATGGCTGATACACGATCATGGTACAAGAGCGCAATCAATGATAACGATTCGAAAGCGGCTAATATGGACAATAAAGAGAAACCATCGTTATTGTCGTCATCGTCGTCGTTGTCATCCAACAGAATGTTCGTCCTTGGATGTCTAGGTAAATATTCTATACAGTAAATGAATTTTCAATCTTGCCAAATCGTCCTTCAAATTATTTATTATTAACATCAACACCATCATCGTTAATCCTAACAACTATTCCTTCACCTTCATAACCATATTTTAACCATACTTTTTCTACATAAAGTTTATTTCGCATATTCCTTTTCAATCGCTGTCGATAGTCAGTTTCTGTCTCTTTTTTACAAATCGAAAGGCTACGACGGGACTACAGTTGGTATCTTGTTTGCCATTCCTCCTACGACTACCTTTCTTTCTGTATTCATTTGGGCTACAGTGGTCGCGGGGATTGTGTGTGCTAAAAAGAACGGAGACGACGACAACAAGGATGATGATAATAATGGTAGGAGAATCAAATCATTCCAGATTCTCTATTTAATTATTTTACTTGCTGCTATATTTCAAACCTCGATCGCATTTATTGAAAACCCGATCTATATGATGATTTTTATTTACATTTCTGGAATTTTCCAATCTCCGATCAAACCGATGTTGGACGCCATGATTATGGATAATTTAAATGATCGAAGCAACTTTGGGAAAGTTCGGTTGTTTGGTATTATGGGAAGTGGCTTTGGGACAAACTTGGGAGGATTTGTCCTAAATAAGATGCAATCGATTGTAGACTATGATGATCGAGACAATAACCGTTATTGGAGCTACGTGAAGAAGATGTCTGGATTCGATGTACTCTTTATAGTCCGTATGGTACTGACTATACTTCCTCTCATCTGTATACGACAATTCCAGAATGGGTCTACATGTAGCACGACCAATACTGACAACAAACTCAATCGTCGAGAAAGTGAAAATAAGAAAGCATCTCAAATCGGGATTAACACCTCCTCAACGAAATATAAGGAAGGTTCGATACGTTGGATGGCGGAAGGTGTTGTAAATAACTGTTTCCAAGACAAAGCTCATCTTTTGTTCTTCATATTCGTTTTCATTGCGGGAGCTTCTGGAGGGGTGTCCGATGCATTTTCTTGTGAGTGAACGAGACCTTACAAAGCATTAAAGCATTCCAATTGATAAAACAAACCTGCAATGTATCAATGTTTACGATCGGATTGGATCTGAAAACACACATCATATCTCACGCCACCTACTTTACCTTTACTTCTGTGTGTTTATGTTTTTGTGATGTTTACATCTTTTCTGATTTCAACCATTCTTGCAGATCTTCGTTTTCAAGAAGCTGGTTGCAGTACAACACAAATGGGAACGAGTCGACTACTTTCGAGTATTGCTGGTGCCAGCATATTTTGGTATTCCGGAAAAATTAGTGGATTTTTGGGAATTGAAAATGTATTGATTCTTAATTTGGTCACTACCGGCGTTCGATTTTCGTTGCTGAAGAAGATGGATCATCCGTATTATATGTATCTTGTAGATTTGATTCGTGGCACTACCTTCGGGTCGTTTTGGAGCTCCTCGACGCTTTATGCGAGTCAGATTGGTCCCCCGAGTCTTCGAGCGACCATGCTTCTTCTTTTGAATGGAATATACAATGGTATAGGACGGTCGGTGGGTTCGATAGTGGGAGGCAGGTTTCAAGCCTTTTTTGGCACAAACCATCTTTTTCTTTACTGCTCACTTATAAATTATGCTTTGGCGTTGGTCATGGTATTCGTTTTTTATCGTATGAGTAATAATAATTCGGAACGGATACGACATTCAAACAAAGAAATAGGGAAAGATAAAACGAACATGACTGATAACAACTCAGATCATATTCGCGAATTGAAGAAAGAGAGATAGATAGATAGATGATGTGATCAAATATAAAATTAAATAGAACTCTAGTAGAAAAATGATATTAATTATGTAGTGCCGAACGGCTCACAAGTGCAGAGCAGAGAGATAATGTAGTCCACGCAATAATTTAGGTGATAGATAACGATAACAAAACTAATTAACCATTGTCATTTTAATAATTAAAATAAACTCTATAGCGAATTCCCGTTCCAGTACTGACCCACAACTAACCCACAAATTGGAACTTTATACAACGTACAGCAGCGAGAAAACAAAAAATATATATTGCACTTGTTTTTGCATTATGTTTATATATCTTTCCAGAAACAACAGGTTCCCTCGTATTATTCTAGTATCCGATGCCGAACGGTCGAATACATAGAACCTTACCACCGAATCGTGTCTTACATGCTTCATCCTTTGCATCCTTAGCAATTCTCTTCTTATCACTGGCAATATCTCGTAACTGTTTCGCCTTAGTCTCGTATTCCTTTGAATTTTATGTTACGTAAAAAATAAGGAAAAATATAGAGAAAAGAAGTATGAATATTAATGAGTATTGCACTATTATAGTCGCAAGCAATATAAGAACCGAGATGAACTTATTTTTACCATATCAAACAAACTTACCTTTGCAGAAGAATCTGCTTCGTTGAAGCCTGTCCTTGCGTCCTTAGCTTTTTCGTCTCGGATTTCTTGCGACTCGCCATCGAACTCTACTACATTACTTCCCGAGGAGCTGAACGAAGGAGTAGAGAAGCTTGGTAATGATACCTTAGGAAGTTCGACGTTGGACTTCGGAACGGAAAAGCTCGGAGCAGAAGTGGATGCACTGGGTGTATCAATCTTTGGCATATCAATCTTGGGCATATCAATCTTAGGCATAGCGGGCATTGAGAATTTAGGAAAAGAAACTTCTGGTAATTTAACATCGGGTGCTTTAAAGTCTGGAACGTCAAGATTATAATCAGGTGTTTTGATTTGTGGCGCTTTGATTTCGGGTGCTTT
>Ga0115007_10001439_pt1 | contig 15327 bp, 21 predicted proteins | sample ArcOceMetagenome_2_FD_87166 | JGI IMG/M metagenome (GOLD analysis project Ga0115007, IMG submission 87166) | Marine eukaryotic phytoplankton communities from Arctic Ocean - Arctic Ocean ARC135M Metagenome | ecosystem: Environmental > Aquatic > Marine > Oceanic | place: Arctic Ocean | collected... | reverse complement strand
CCGTGGCCGGAGATTGACAAAGACTTACAAACGCAAACGACGTTCTCCAAGTGTTCACCAAAAGATCCCTCCCAAAAAGAAAACAGCCCCTCAACCTCACTTCCCGTCCACGTAGTTCAGCCCGAATGCCAGAAACACCACCCCCTGCGCGGTGAGAAACACCGCGTACTGCCACATCGCGTGCACGTAGGCCCCATAGGCGGCGCAGGAAAGGAAGAAAACCCCTTACGACAAATAAAAGAAAGTGTCAGTCTTGTATGGGCAAACAGGGAGGCGGGATTTGGGAAACGCGCAATAAAGGCGACGTTTATGCAAAAAGAAAGCCAAGCGAATCAGTGTTGAAAGGGATTTTTCATCGCCAAGTTGACTAGTTGAAAGGGATACTGACACATTTCATACTGATACGTACCCATCGCGCACTCCTTTCCGTACGTTTTCCGTTGCCCGCGCGCTTTTTTTAGTTTGCACACCACTTTTGATTTTCATAAAGAAAAGGGTCAGTCTTTCGGGCCATGTGGCCTGAGTAATTACGGGCGGACAATCGGAAAGCGTGGAGGCTCCTGATTTGGGAAAGCCTGACATACGTACCTTTCTCCGTAACCTTCCCGACAGCCCCGCCCTTCACCGCCTCTACTTCTTTCGCGATGAACCTTCCAAGTTTTGTCGTGACGACCCACTCGTGCGCGTTGGCCCACCCGAGAAGCCCGGAAAGCATAGCGGTGACCTTCACGATGGACATGGCGTTCTCGCCTGTGAGTGTTGAAGAAAAGGGTCAATCTGGAGTGGCACCAAGTGCCATGTACGTCGCGATGTATTGGACGATGTATGGACAACAGGGAGGGGTAATCGGTCTGAACAGTCACCAGCTTCGGTAAAACAGTGCGTATGTGATGTATGTAGTGAACCGTAATTACGGGCGGACAATCGGCAAGCAGTGAGCTGGATTTGGGAAAGCCCCAACACGTACAAAGCACGTACGGCACCGCGGTTTTCCACCCGCCGTCGGTGAACGCGACGGTGGATATCGTGACCAGCACGGGCGTGTCTGCGATTGGAAAAGAAAAGTGTCAGTCGGCGAGTATGGGTGTACTGTATATCGCGATGTATTGGACGATGTATGGACAAAAGTCAGGGTAATCGGTCTGAACAGTCACCAGCTTCGATAAAACAGTGCACTCGTGATGTATTCGAAACAGTTGCCAGTACTGGTAAATACGGGCCGTAGTGCGGAGTAAATAGTCACGAACGGGGCGGTAAACGTAGGTGCCGCCTGATTTGGGAAACGCAACACGTACACACGAGCGCCCAGAACGGAATCACGACTTCGGGAAACGCGGCGCAAATCGGGATGAGCGCGCAGTACAACGCGAAGCTCACGACGTGTGAGGCGAACATCCTGTTGTTGTAAAAAGAAGAAGTCAGTGTGCAATCCGTAACTCGTACGCGCAAACACTCGGGCCGAGTTCATGCAACACACTCGTACAGAGGGAAGATGGAGTGGGTAGTACTTTCTGACTGTGCTCCATACGCCCGGGTGGTATTTACGCACCTCGTGCCGAAAAACAGAAACACCAAATAAATTCGTTTCGCCACCGGGATGTTCTTCGCCGCCCACGTCTGCGTGACCGCGATTTTGAACAACTGCGCCGGGCCGCACGACCTGGGCGGCGGGTAGGGGTATTTAGTCAGAGGCGTTCAGGAGTCAGTGACGTGCGGTACAAGTGGTTAACACGCGTGTTAACGTGGTGTACGTCCTCGGTTCGGGGCGAGGGTAGTTGGCACAGGCCTGTCCTGTGACTGTACTACACACGGTAACCGACTACGGTAATCGAAAATACCGCTAGCGCTCGCGCTTTTAGAAAGGTTTGGAAAAAGAAACAGCGCAGTAAACGTTCGCGTTCCGCAACGAAAACACCAACAACGTACCACCGGTGTTGCTGTTTCCGGTACGCGTCGTAGCACGCGGGGATCTCGCAGTCGCAGGTCACGGCATCGAGGAAAACGAACTGCCAGCCTTTCAGGTACGCTCGTAGGCTTAGGTCCTTGTTGGAACAAAAAGAAAATGTCAGTCCCGTATGGCAGAGGTAATAACCGTACCTTCGCAGGACGAGTATGGGCATCCGGTAACCGTCCTTTCTGGTACGAGTAGGGCACAGTTGATAGTCCCTTCTGGTACGAGTACGCGCAATCGCGAAGGCGAGACGTGTTAAGTGGGAAAGCCCCGCACCATGTCCTCCACCGTGGTCCGCGGGGTCCACCCGCCCGCGTTTTCGATGCATGTCAACCGCCACGCGCCTGAGGGGTATGGGGAACAGTCGGACGTAAAGTCGGAGGAGACAGAGGTGGTTAGTGTGCGTTACGAGTGGGACAGGGGTCGTCGGTTCGAAGTCGAGAGGTGTATATTATTGGGTCTGACTGTTTACTCCATCGGCGTTGTTCAAAGAGAACGTACCCGCGGTTCCGTTGAAGTTGAAAAAAACACCCGCGGCGTGCCGCGCGAACTGCTCGCACCGGATGTGGTCTGTGATTGAAAAGAAAAGTGTATGAGCCAACAGTCAGAGAGGTGCAGTGAACACTCGTTGGATTTGGGTTACGAAATACGCACAGTTCAGGGAAATCGCCTGGACCTTGGTCAGAAGGCTTTCGTGCGTGTTGTTGTACGTCCACCTGGCCTTACGATAAATAAAACAAAGTGTCAGTCTTGTATGGGAAAACAGTCGGAGGGATTTGGTGAAGCACAATACGTACCTGCACGAACCCCACGTTTTTATTCGCGATCAAAATCGGAACAACCTGGTGAGACGGGCAAAACAAAGTGGATGAGATGGGTAAAACAAAGTGTCAGCGTTGTATTGGGCGATGTATGGACATAAAAAGAAAGTGTCAGCGTTGTACGCGCAAGCAGTCGGTCTTTTGATTTGGAGTCGGGAAAGGTCCAACACGCACCTTGCGAATGAATCCCGGGTGCGGGTCGAAGTCGGCGTCGAAGATGATGACGTACTCGTACCCGCCGTTTTCGGGAGTTGCGTTTTGGTCGGCGGGGCTTTTAGTCTCAAGATTCTGGGTTTCAGCAACCCGAGTTACTCCACCTGAAATGGCAGTGTCTCCACCACCACCCCGGGGGATCGAACCGTTTACCGAGCGCAAGGTGTCATCACGTCCAACCAACAACTCACCGCCAAAACCGGTGACTACCGGCGCGCCCCCGAACAAACCGTCCCGCCCGCGCAAGTCGTTCTCCGCTTCCAACATGGCGCCGGCTTTGTACCCTTCCCTGGAAACCCGTCTTCGCGCGCAAATCTCGATTCCCTTTTCCCTCCACTCGAACACCTTGTCATCCACCCGCTTGCGCGTTTCAGCACACGTGCTGTCGTCCAACACTTGGATCAACAATCGACTTTTCGGCCAGTCCAACCCACACGCCGCGTCGATCACGTCGCCGCACACCTCTTTTTCGTTGAACATCGGGAGCTTTCAAAAGGAGACGGGGCAACACGTCAGACAGGGCAAACAGTCGAGAGGTGGTTAGTGGTTGGTACCGTACGGAGTATCGTGGTGGACGGTCGTGTAGATAAAAGACAGGGACGGACTTCGTAACAAACGTTACCAGTACGCCGTCTCAAATTGACACGGTACGCCAGTAAACGTTACAGGCGCCCGAGCCGGACTCGCGCGCCGTCCTTCCGCCTTCAAAACACGTACCTGCACCACGACTTTCGGGAACTGCGATATGGTTTGCGCCGAGACGCTTTCGGCTGGGGGAAGCTCAGCGGATTTCCACCTTAGCTCCGCCGGGTCTTGTTTCCGGATCCGCCGCCAGTACACCGCGACGTAGAAGTGGAACATCCGGTCCGCGGCGACCAGGGCGCTGAGAAACGCGGCGACCGCGACGAAGGCTTGCAGGGTGGGAACCACGAATCGTTTTCGAAACCGTTTCGCGAGGGAAAGAAATTGCGTCGACGCGGAGTCGGCGTCACCAAAGGGTGACTGGACTCGCGTCCGTCGGTCAACCCCCCATATCGACTTGAACGAAAGCACTTCGAGTAGCCCTTTCGCCGCGTTACGAGAGGTTCGCGTGATTTGCGTGAGGAACATGACAGTGGTTTTGTTCGCGGCGGCGCAGGCGGCGGCGAGCGCGTTGCGAAGGTTTTTCATGACGTCACCACGCCCCGCGGCTTGCGCGGCACCAATGCGACTTAACGTCACGACCAGCAGGGCGATGAGCGCTAGTAAGCACACCGCGCCAAGCACCACCCTTCTCCGCGTCGCGTTGTCGCGGTGCCGGTGACTCGGCTTCACGAAGTGGTGCAGCAACAACGGCGGACGCGCGGTGGAGGGTTTGCCGTGCAAAGGCGGTTTCCCCGAACCCGGAACCACGACGCCGGTTTCGTCGCGAGTCACGATCGGGGCGTACGCGTGCGCGTGTGTGCGAAACCAGGAAGGCCACACCATCGAGGGTTTAGGGGCACGCGAACAGATGTACAAGGGTCACCCAACGAAACCGTCCGCGCGCACGGCGTGTGCGTCACGAAGAGACGTCCCGTGGACTCCCAACACTTTAATTCTCGCGCGGCCTCGGACGTCGCGACAGGAAACAGGACAAGACTTTTGGACCCAGCGCGAGGGGTTAAATCTTTCGTTGAAGGTTTCGTTGACGACGAGGGAAAACCGACACCGTGGCCTCGGGTGCGACGAAACCACGCCTCGAGGTGTCGAAAAAACAAGGAAAGGAAACAACCGAGAAACAAACTTTTCCGTGATTTGCTTTTTTGCGTCGTCGTGTTTCAACAGAATTTTCTTCTACGTCGCGTAGCGTCTCATGACTATCCGTCGGGTCACATCAACGTGACCCAAAGTTCTCTGGAACCAGTGCCGTTACTGTTCCTCGCCGTCCATCGGTAACAGGTGCGGGGAGAGGTATTTCGAAACGGTGAACCCCTGGAACCGGTCCACGCCGAGCAGGTTTTTCAGCGTCTTGTCCGCCACGACCCAGCGCTTGTTTTCCGGGTCCATCAAGTCGTTGGATTTGAAGTACGCCCACATCTTGCTGGTCAGGGAGGCCCTGGCACGATAAAAAAGAAAGTGTCAGTCTTGTATATCGCGATGTATGGACAACCAGTCAGAGGGAAGACGTCCCTTCTGGTACGAGTATGGGCAATCGCAGAGGCGGGATTTGGTGATTGGGAAAGGCTGTACCTTGAAATGCTCGGCTCGCCCACGAAGTCCGCGAGCAACGCGCTGCACTTGTACGGCTTCTGTAAACCACCCGCGCTCTTCTTCGCCGCTTTTTCTTTCCGCAGCTCCTCCAAACCGGCGGCGTCCATGGGGACGTAGACGTGAATCTCGCGCTGAGGGGTTGGAAACGAAAATACGGGAAAGCCCGGTCAGTCGGGGTGAGGGATTGGTAGCAACACTGTCTGACTTAGTAACAGTCACGGGCGGTACTGTGTCGATTTACCAGCACCGCGTCGAATAACCACGTAGTAACCGTTGCCACAACCGCGTCAATTTACCACAGGGCCCGCCAGTAAACGTTACTAGTAAAACGTTCCCGTCGGAAAACACTCACCTGGTACCGGTCCTTGTCCTGCTCCGCGAGTTTCTCGTACCCACCCCGGAGCTCCGCGGCCATGCCCTTCCACCGCTCCCCTAAGGTCTTCGCGATCTCCGCGAACTTCATGGTGGGGAACTCCTTGTTGATCTCGGGGCGGGCGACTTGCACGAAGCACATGTACGCGCCTGGCGTGTGGGCGATTAGTCGTGTGTGGGCGGGGGGGCGAGTACGGGACAGGCAATTAGTCAGGAAAAATAAGACACGCACAAGCGGGTGTACGCGATACGCACGGGAACATGACGGTCTCGGTTCGAAACCGGAGGAAGGGGTGATGGACGGGCCAGGCGATGGCCAGTCCGTGACTCAAGACACGCGGCAAAAAAAAAACGCACCCTTCGGGCCTTTCGGTTTGTTCGGGTCCTGCACGTCCTTTCCCTTCCCGCGCCCTTTCTTCTTGCCATCCTTCCCAGCCTTGCCTTCCTTTTTGGATTTCTTGGACGGCTTGCCAGGGAGGTCGTCCTCGGGTTTGCGCTTGCTGTTTTTGTTTGTTCGGGGGTGGTAGGGATTGATAGGGATTGGTAGGGATTAAGAGGGCGATGTATGTGGAGAGAGGATGGACGGCGGTGCGGCGGTGCGTTCGCGACGAAAAAAACAGAAAAGAAAACGTCAGCGCTTCGCGAGAAACTCGTCACCGAAACGATTGTTGAATCGAGCGCGTGTGTGTTGTGTTGTGTTGGGGGCCACGCGCGCGTTCGGTGAGGCAAAAACGCGACCCGTGGAAATCGGTGTGGCACACGTACGACGTGATTTTCTTGCCCACTCCTGACTTGAGGAACTTCTGGACCTGTGGATTGAGTGGGGCGGCGTGGATAACTAACGTCAGCGGGGTTCGCGTGGAAACGAAAAAAGCCGTTCTCCAGACGAGTCGGTGCAATTACGACTCTCGGTGCGCCGGTGGAAGCGGCGCGGGACGGTGTTTTCCGCGTATCGGGAGGAAGAAACGACGGAATATCGCAGATCACACGTATCCCCACAACCGAAACAAACGCACCTCTTCCCTGATGAACGCCTTGCGGTCGCTCAGACTGATCTCCAGATCAACCTCGAGTTGCTTCTGAATGTTCTTCACCGTGGTTTTCTCCAAATCCGCGTTCTTCAAGATTTGATGCAAGCGCTTGATAACCGCGCCGTCCATTTCCTTTCCAGGTTTCAGCTCCTTGAGCTTGGTGGTCATGTTTGGGAAGGAAATGGTGGGTTTGAAAACGGGCGGTGCAGGCGCGCGTTGGGACAAGTGAGTAGGCGAGCGCAACACACCGAGAGTTGCCGAAACGCGGATTCCCCCGATTCTGTATGGCGGCAGTCAAACCCTGGTCGTACCCCTGACTGTTTGCTCGCACACGATTTTTTCAAGATTCAGCATTCGAGACATAAAAAAATGGACGAATTTCGACATTTCCCGAAAATTGTCGACCACCCGTGTGGGCTTTCGGTCACCGACCCGGATATTTGCCACGTATGCGTTGTTGGTCACGATCGCGCACATTGATTGCACGTGTGACTGGATGGCTGTGAGAAAAAAATCGTCGAAAAGGGTCGTCGAACAGAACGGAAAACGGTTCTCGAAAACGGGCGAGTTTCTTGCTTTTTGCGCTCAATTTGATGAGAGTAATCTCGCCGGGGTACGATACGTCTTGATCTTTGTTATGACATCGATAATAAACATTTCCGCGCCTCTGCCCGTGCCCATGCCGGGCTCGGACGAGGAGTCGTCACGCGTCCCAGGAGAGTCCTCGCGCCACGGACGCGCCTCCCCGCCTCTTCCCCGAATGTCGCGATTGTCGCAACTGTTGACTGCCAGTCAAGTCAACACTAATTACTTTTTCTCAATCCCGACCTTCTCATCTTCTCCCCTTCGAAATACCAAGAAAACCCCCCCTAAAACGCGTCAAAAAGGTCCTTGACTGTCGGGTCTTCCAGCAAAACCCCTCTTCGCCACGGCGCGTCTCCTTTGTCCAAAAGCTTGCGCAGCGCCAGGTCGGTGATGACGTTTCGTTTGCGCGGCGACAGGGCGGGGACTATTGCGCCCGTTTTCACGGCCTCGCAATCCAGCCCCCCAAACCACCCGTGCGAAAACAGCCCGCCCCAGTCCCCGCCCGCGCCCAACCGCGTGGACTCGTCGTTTCGGAGTAACGCGCGCACGATACGTGATGTGTCACCGTCCACCGAGTGCGGCATCTCCATCGTGTCCGGGTCGTGGCTCATCAGTTTCCTGTAAAGTTCCTGGCGCGAACCCGATATTCCGCTGAACGGCGTGTCGCCCGTGACCTGCGATTGGGAAAGAAAAGGGTCAGTCTTGAGTGCACAAGTAGAATGTATTGGGGGATTGGGTAGAGTTAACAGTCTACTTAGAGTAATCGGGCCGAACAGTGCACTTGTGCTGTATGTAGTGAACCGTAGATACGGGCGGACAATCGGCAAACGGCCGGTGCCTGGATTTGGGAAAGCCCCAACACGTACGAGTTCGTAGATGAAAATCCCGAGCGCCCACAGATCCGCCTCGAACCCGCACCCTTTGTGAAGCAGCACTTCGGGGGACATGTACTGCGCAGTGCCGCAGATGGTGTAGGTGCGTCGTGTTTGGTGGTGGTCGTGGTTGGACGTTTTTCCAAACGAGGGAGAAGGAGTCCTCCTACTCACGGTACGGTCACTGTAACCGCTGTCAAGGTGACCATCGCAAATCTTTGTCGCGGTCGTCACCCCCCCGCCCGAAGAGATCCGTTTCGCCATCCCGAAATCCGCGAGCTGCGCGCTTCCGTGCGGGTGCAGTAAGATGTTCTCCGGTTTCAAATCGCGGTACACGTACCCGAGAAGGTGCAGGTGCTCCAAGGCAATAGCGACTTGCGCGGCGTACACGCGCGCGTCGTCCCGCGACGGTAAGCCGTGAAAGTTCATGGCCTGGAAAAGGTCCCCGCACGGCGCGTACTCCAACACTAAAAAAAGCGCCCACGGGTCTTGGAACGAATCGAGGAGCCGGTTAATAAACGGCCCGGTTGAAATCCGCTCGTGTAGTTTGCGTTCTGAGATTTTTTAAAGAAAAGTGTCAGTTTTGTGTGGGCAAACAGGGAGGCGGGATTTGGTAAGTGCAATACGTACCTTCACTGGCGTGCGTCGCCTCGCCCACGTCAACCAGCTTGGTTTTCCGCATCACTGCGATTGTTACACGAAAAGTGTCAGTCTTGAGTGTACAAGTAGCCTGTTAGGGCAAACAGTCTACTTGAGATGTATGTAGTAAACAGTAAATAGTCACGCAGGGGCAGTAAACAGTGTCTGGATTTGGGAAACGCAACACGTACCTTTGAAGGCGACGATTCTTTTCGTGCGCTTTTCCTCCGCCAGGTAAACGGTTCCGCACAAACCTCGTCCCAGTTCTCGTAGTAAGTGGTAGTCGTGTTCGTTGCCGTTTCTTTTCGGTTGCGGCAAGTCGGGGAACCTGCCGTGCCCGAACAAGGTTTTTTGCGCCACGGGGAGAGAGGCAGCCGATTCGCGTGTTAAGAACCGATTCGCGGTGTCCAGTACTCGCGCCACTGAGGTGCCATCCGCGGAGCACCGGTGGTCGGGTACCTTGGTGGAACCCTGGTCTCGTTCATCCTGGTCGCTGATTGCCCGTACGACTGATTGCCCGTACCCGCCGTACCCCGAGCCACCCGGAAGCGAACCATCCGCGTCGAGCATCTCGTGGTCGAGCATCTCGTCGCGTCCCGGCGGTGGAGACGTTCCTTGCGAAACCCGCCCCAGCCGCGACGGCGACCGCGAGTCGGGAGAATCCCTGTCGTTTGTGTTTTGGGTTTTGTAAAGAGATCTACGCAAAGAGATCTCCGCACCCACGTTGTGATCACCCCCCCTCGCGCCTTGCATCGCGGCTAAATCCGCAATCGAGCTCGCGTGCGGAATCGCGTTTCCCAGACGTTTCACACGTCCGCCGCCCAGCCGCCGCTCCGCGACGCGCGACGCGGCGTCGAACACGGGCGGCGCCACGCGCCCGTCGGTGGCGCCCATCTCCGCCACGCTCAGCGACCGGAGCATCCCGGAATGTTGTCCCGCATGTCCTCCCGTACCCCTCCCGCAGTCCCGGTCCTCACACGTGTTCGACCTGGTTTGGTACGGCGCCGGGGATACCGGGGCGGGGGACGCAGGCGCGGGGGCGGGGGACATGCGGTGAGCGCTGACGTCGTGTACCGAAGTCCCCGCGATTTGGAACCGGCTCAGGTCGGCGATTGATTCCGCTCGCTGAAGCGAGCCGGGGCCCCGGGTGGATCGGTAGGTACTGGTCAAAGGACTCGTCGTGCCGTTGTCGTATTTCGCGGGCGTCGGGGACGTCACCGGTTTGTGGTGTCGGTCTTCGCCGAGTTGAGACGTCTCGATTGGGTGTTTCAGGGCAAGCGAGGCGTCGATTGGCTGTTTCAGGTGCGCGCCGTCTACCATTTGCCGCAAACCGATTGGCACCAAGTCTTTGTGGTGTGTGTGCGTTCCCAACACATGCGCCGCTGAGAGATGGGTAAAACAAAGTGTCAGTCTTTCGTAATGTGTATGAGTAATTACGGGCGGACGATCGGCAGAGGTAATAGTCCCTTCGCAGGACGAGTATGGGAACACAGTCGTTGGATTTGGGAAACGCGCAACGCGTACCTAACCCCGCGTCGTCGCCGTCGCCGCACCGAAGGCTCACCTCGACGTGAAATTGTAAATGCCCATCGTGTGATTGTCGAGGCACGCCGCTTCGCAGTTCGTCGAAATCCACCCCCTTCGCCAAAGCGCACAGCGCGAGATCACGCAGCGCGCTCGGCACGGCGTCGACGGGTATTGTGAGTGTCGCCCCGACGCCTTTGTCACCGCGGTTTTCGTTTTCATGATCGATCGCGGCGCGTCGCTTCGCGTTTTCAACACCGAACCAGCGCGCCCAAATGCCTGGGTCGACTACCGCGTCTCGAACGGATAGACTCAAAGGCGTCAACAGCGCGTGCGGCAGTTTTTTGTGTGTCACCACATCAACGACCCAAAACCGGTGTACGCGAAGATGCCCGTGCCGGGTAACCTCCGATCGTAAAATTCGCAGAAACTTCTGACCATCAACGCATACCGCCAAATCCGCGTGCAACCCCGGGCGGTGCGTGTACACCACCCGTATCGTCGTCGTGTCGTTGTCCAGCTTGTTGCTCACCTCCACGCCGCGCTTCAGGGGGGCCGGGTCGGAGTCATTACTCGCCATCGCGCCTCAGTTCCGATCCGTGGTAAATAACCAACTTTCACGTACCCCACGTCAATCACCCCGATTGTCCCTACCACCCACTCGTACCAACCGCGTCCTGTGTCCCTCTGGACCCGACCCGAGCCGCCCCCCTACCCGTACCCTGCGCCGCGCCACCACTCGCGTCGTCTGAACGGGCAACTCCTCCGGTTTCCTCACGCCCACGCAGCCCCGATATGCCAAACGTTTGCCCGCCGTCGAAAGTTTGGTAGAAAAAGCGGTGGCACGCACAACGCGCGCCTCAGCGCTCGGCCAGGCTCGGCCGTCCAACTGGTTCGCGCCATCTCGGCCGTGCGGATCGAGGGAAATCAAGCCGCAGCAGAGGTTGGAGAGCAGAGAGGAGCACAAAAACGGCTCCTCGAAAACGAGAGACTAAATAAACACGAGCGACTTCTTGCTTTTCGGCGTCGGCGGAGCGATTTGCGATGAAGCTTGCCAATTGTCCTGCGCACGCACGCCTGTCCGGCAACCACGATGGCGTTCGCGGTTTCACGCGCGCGCGTCGTTTCGACGCCGTGTTCTCGCGTCTTCTCCAAACCCCCCCGAAACGGAGGTTCAAACGCTGCGTCGTCGTTCCGCGCCGCCGCCGCGGGGTCGAGTCGATCATCGACGTCGTCGTCACCCCCCGAAATCTCGTCCTCGGACGCGACCAAGTACGACGCGTTGCTAGAAGAGCTCTCCCTGACCCCCCCCGACTTGTTCAACGCCACCGTGGAGGACATGCGAGGCGAGTTCACGGTGTCGTTCTACGAGCACGCCAGCGTGCGGGTTTTGGAGCTGGAGACTAATGGCGAGCTTGCGGCTTCCCAAAAACTTGACAGTCTTTGCGGCCGGGTCATGGCAGCGGCGGACACCGCGTTCGGGGAGATGATTCAAACGTTAGGGGACGGAAGTGAGCTAAAAGACTTAGCCACAAATGGAGGAGACTACGCAGGAAGCACTGGGCTAACCACCGTAGAGACAAAAGAACTCGCCAAGCGCTGGGACGCGGTTTCCGCGAAGCTCGCGGCGCAAGGCGAGTTGGATGCGGTTCTTCAGGCGACGAAAAACGCGGAAAGCCGGCGCACATCCGTGGTCGCCATTTTAGGCCGCGCGCCGATGGGAGAAAAAGAGCTAAGAACGCTGAACAGTGTTACTCCGGAACGAAGGATAATCGACGTTTTACTGAGCATACCATCAGGCACGGAACGCGAGGACGCGCTTTCGGACGCGCTGACGCCACCGGAGCGGAGCGATGATTGCGAAACCGAAAAAGAAGAAAGCGACGCGAGCGAAACCGAAAAAAAAAAGAATTCGCAGATGACCCTGGACGGCGACGCCGGGACACTTTCGGGGGACGAGGAGATTGTGTTCACCACCCCGCCTCGGTTGTTAGCCGCGGTGGAGCTGGCGGTGAAGGAGTTCGTGCAGGCGGGGGATGATGAGGGGGTGATTCAAAATCTACGAGACCTGAGAATAAGCGTCGCGGGGAGGTGCGATTTTTTGTGAAGCTTTTTATGGAAAGGTCTTTTCGCGCACTCCGTTTTTTAGCTTAACGCGCGTTTACGCCGAATCAACGGTGGCCCCCGCGGTGCCTTCGGGAACGTTCGTCGTCCCGGTTTCCGCGCCCCCACCGTCGATATCCCCATCCACCCGTCGTTTCCCCCTCAGTGCGCTTTCCCGCCGCTCATCAAGAACCTTCCCCACCGCCGCCTCGACGTCGCCCGTACCTCTTCGGGACGGGCCTCTCCGGGAAGGAATCCGCTTCCCCCGCAACAACGACGTCGACTTGAAACTCAACTCCCGGCTCCGGGTTTCCAGCGCCGCGAGCGCGCCGATTGTACCTGATACGATAAAAAAGAAAGTGTCAGTGTTGTATGGGAACACAGGGAGGCCGGGATTTGGGAAAGGCCCGGCACGTACCTACTACCATCACGGTTCGTGTCAGCAGTCGCACCAGGCTCCTGACGAGTTTCTTTTTGGGGGAATCGTGCCCCCCAGAAGAACCAGAAGTACCCGCGGTACCGCCGGTACCGGAAACGACTCGGGTAAGACCCGGTACGCCGCTTACCGTTCGTCGCCGGCGCAGACCCGACCCTCCAGAGGCGTCGTTGTTGGAATCGCCGTCAAGCAGCGCCGTCTCTCGACTCGCCGCTTCGTGCCGCACCGCCCGGTCTCGCTGGAACTTCCGGAACCCACCCCCCATGTTCTTCACCACCCCCCACATCCCGCACTTCACCGCGAACCGCGCCACATCCTGGTTCACGTGCTGTTCCTCGAAGTGCGACAGAATGCACTCGGAGGCGGACAAGCGGCCGTCCGCGCCAATCACCGCGCGCATGCGCCAGGACGAAAAGTAAGGATCCACCCGCTTCAACCCCGGGGTTTCGGGAGACCCAACGTGCCTGGTGCCTTTCGTGATGGCCCAGTACGTGTCCCCGCCGGTGGTACCTTCCCTATCCCCAGAAGCGTCCCCAGTGATGTCCCCGCCGTCACCCGTGCCGTCCCCAGAAACCTCCCCGCCGATGCCGTCCCCGCCGCCGCCCTCGCCGCCCGGGTCTTTAAACGTGCGTCGCGAAAACACGTAATCGCGGTTGCTAATCACGGGCAGCGCCCTTTCCCAAAACACAACCTCCGCGCCCGTCTTTTCGTCTCGCTCTAGTACCCGGTGTCGGAAAAGTAGCCGGTCCCACGAAGCCCGGGTGTCGTCGCACCCGAAAAAATCAACCATCTCCTCCACGGTGGCGTTCTCGAACATCGTCCGTGAGAGGTACTCGGTGCCTCCGTACGGGAGGACGTGCCGCCACGCGCGGTAGTGCATCCCGTCCGCGCTGCTCTTGTGCATCATCTCAACCCACGTGCCGTTTGTTTCAAGCGTGGGTAGCCGGGATGGCATGCCCGCCATGCGCTCCTTGAACTCGTGGTAGTCACGCGTGGAAACAACATCCGGGGCGCGTGTCGGGTTGATCGCGGTCGGGACGTTGGTCAGCGAATCGTAGTTTGACGCGAAACACACGCGGCGGTAATCGTCCGCGGATGGCGCGTGTAGGGTTCCGGAAGCAACTCCCCCCGAAGAATTCCCTGGTGAACTAAACTGCGAAGAGCTCCCTTGTCCAGCCGTTCCGTTCCGCCCGCGTCGCGCGGGAATGATTTCAATGCCGACGCTGAGCAACGCGCCCTTGACCGGGGTCAGGTTGACGAACCAAAGCACGACTTGCCGGATCGTCACCGCGGTGCTGAACGCGAACCAGGCTCGGTGGGACAGGGAGCCCAGGGAGCCCAGGAAACCCAAGCCGCCTAAAGTGGCGTTGCCGGCGTGCCTTGTGAACCGGTTACCCCCGCCCAGGGGGCCGAACAATAGGAACCCGATCAAAGCCGCGAACGGGCCCCAGATGTGCGCGGTGTCAAGCAGGACCAAGATCTCGGGCGGAAGCGCGGACAAGGTCTCCAGGAACCGCCCCGAGACCCCGGTGGTCGCGACCAGGCTCTCGATGGACCCAGCGAACATCTCCCCCGGTACCCCGAACAAGGACCCGGGGAACATCTTTTCCGTCACGAGGGACATGGTTTGAAGAGACGGCGGGACCTGCGATGACCTTCGGTGACGCGTTTGCGGCGGGGCGACGAAAGACTTGCCGTTTGTTTCGCCGAGGACACGCGTTTCCGAGGCTCGGAAACTCTTGTACTGCCCTGCACAACCGGTCCAGAAACCCGGGCGCCTCGGGAAGCCGGGAACACGTCCACCGCCTGCCGGGTCCGAACCGCGAAACGTAACACGCGCGGCCGCCGGTGCCCGTGAAGTCAGGGCGGCGAGAAGGGCGTCGGGTTGTTTCAATTGAATGTCGTGGTGTGTTTCGCCAAGTCAAAGAATCTTCTTGCCAAAAGGTGTTTCGGCAAATCCGCGTTCGGCAAATGAACGCGTAGAGGAATGCAAATTTGATGACTAGGCTTCGAATTTTACACAAGTCCTCGCCTGGGTGTACTACTGCCGGCCAAGTCAGTCTTGCCAGTAACAGTTCGCCGAAGCTCATACTCGCTCCCCCCGAAGGTTTTGGTCTAAACCCTTACTAAACCCTCAAACCGAAGGGGCTCGAAGGCGTCTCCCCTAATGCAAAAGCGCGAACGCAAGAGCACATCATCGGGATTCGGCCAGGGCGGGATTGCCACGTTTTTTATGTCACGATGTAAACAAAGGCGCACACAGGATTCTCCCACTCAAAGTGTAAAGCAGGTAAAGCACTGGGGCTTTAATAAGCACGAGGGCAATATCAGTTCAAAAGGTGACTTGCAAACCTGTGAAGCCCTCGTGCTTATTAAAGAAACTTGAGAAGGAACAAAAAAGAATGCCACGCGTAGTGCTACAAGGGGAGTAGTTACAAGAGTGATACTCGCGTTACAAATTGAAATTCTCGCGCCCTGACGTTAGGCTTGTTGTGCCGCTAGTAGAGCTTGTGTCCTTTTGAAAAAACTCACTTCTCCATCAGCGCCT